>Ga0209922_101119_pt1 | contig 27314 bp, 30 predicted proteins | sample ThiBiot_500_biof_FD_183946 | JGI IMG/M metagenome (GOLD analysis project Ga0209922, IMG submission 183946) | Wastewater bioreactor microbial communities from Cape Town, South Africa - Thiocy_expt_500_biof (SPAdes) | ecosystem: Engineered > Bioreactor > Thiocyanate-remediating > Anaerobic-Aerobic ... | reverse complement strand
CTAGCAAGCTCGGAGACATCTGATCTTCATATTTGTTATTATCTATTATATTATGTGACTAAAACAAAAGAAGAAATTCTTTGTCTGCTTTTTATTCATTAAAATTCGTTAGTAGTTATGATGACAGAACGAGCAAGCGAGAGAGAGAAAGCGAAGGTAGAAGATCGTCGTATTTCTAACTAATAAATATGAATGACGTTTGTATATTATTATCGCTCGAGTCACTCCTTTTTTTTTCTTGAGATTAGGTGATGAAAAAAAAACAACAACAACAAGAAAAAGAAATAACCTTTCGGTTCTAATTATTATCATCAGTGTTCAAATTATGTTTAGATAGATTTACGTCATTGAATCAAAAAGCTAGTGTGTCGTCGCTCGCTAATAGAGAAGAAAAAAGGACGAGGAAAGAAAAAAAACAGAAATGAGCGTCTCTCATTCTCTTTTTTCTTGACGACTAACTTGTCTTTTGTTTCTTTTACGTGTGCTTTCCAACTGCAACAGATCATTTACATGAAAACATACAAAACATAGTTGAGACGACGACAATTATATTGATGTTAAAAAGTTACCGTTTTTTTCCTCTCTTTCTCTCTCTGTCTGCATTTTTTTTCCTAAAATTTAATTCAACATTTACGCATGTAATGTTATACATGTGTCATTAAATACGAGTCAACCGTCGAGATAGAACACAAAGCAAGAGGAGTTTTTCAGTTGTTGTTGTTATTGTTATTGTTATTGTTACTATTACTAGTTTTAAAAAAATGTCGACAGATATTGAACAATAGATAATAATTTTTTTATTATTATTATTGAATATTGTGTTAATAGATTTTTCTTTTTCGTTTCCTGTATGTTCATCCGATTAGGAAGTTGAGAAGAAGGGGTAAAAAGAAACGAGAAGGAAAGCAAAGAGAACAAAGCCCGAAAAAGAAACAAAGATTTTGTTTTTATTTTCAAAATTGAATTTTTATTTTACTTTTTTAATTGAATTTTCTCTTAACATAAATAGAAACGTCTTATTTCTTTTTCGTTCATCTAAATCGATATTGACATAGTAGATTTTTAACTATCTTCTCAACATCGACGATGAATTTAAGTAAATACTCATCATCGTCGGACAAATATAGAGATAATAAAAGCACATACTTTCATTCCTTCAATAATATCAAAGAAGAAACAGCTGGAACGAGCCGAATATAATCAAACCTTGATTAGTTTGTGATAAAAATAAGTCAGTCGTTTTTTTTTTATTGTTTTCTCATTAGAATTCTGTCTGTTACATGTTACACCTGGTTAAACTTTTTCTATTCATATTTAGTTTAGATTCAAAGAAAAACATCATCAAGGTGAATTTCACAGATTAATCAGACAAAGATTATTCTATTTTTCACGTGAATTATCTTCGACGAGGTAAAAATAGGTTTGATTTTTGTTTTCGTTCGGAAAATTTTGCTCATTGATGTGGAAGAAGAAACATCAACTAAAAGACAACTATTAATATAGTTGATTCGTTTAGTTCTCTGAACTTTTGTCTATTAGATAGATATAAAAAATGACAGGAAGGGAAACAAAGGAAAGAGAGAAACCAAGGACAATTTACACGCAATAACAACGCTTTGCTTACTAATACTATACTATACTATACACGCCCATAACTAACAGAACTGGGACGAGTTCGATCGAATAATCATAATCGCATTCTTCTTCTTTTTTTCCTTTATCATCATCATCAATCCCCTTCTCTCCAAAAAAAAACGAACAAAGAAAACCTCGCTGTTGTCGTTCTGAGGTGCAGAACTCAATCAGACAAGAAAAAAAAAACTTTTTTTCTTCGTCTTCTTCTTTTCAGTACAAAAAACAAGAGAAACAGAGAGAGAACAACAATAACTACTCATATTATATAGTCCAGTTGAAAATATTTTTCGGAAAAAGGATGAATGCCTATGCATTCGAAAATAGATCCGCTGTCTAATGTCGACAAATGTCCTTGTTCCATGTTGGAGAAAAATAGAAACTAATTACTAGATAAAAATAATAAGTTAATGAAAAGGTAAATTCTCGCTCGCGTTTTTCGTTGATTTTGGCCAGGTAAATTTAGTGACACGTTTGATATTAATAGTCAAATTGACTCGTCGAATAATGACACTTTGCGTTTTAGATAAAAAAAAGAAGAAGAATATATATAGAAGAGAGAGAGAGAGAGAGAGAGAGAGTTAGAGATAGATTAGCATTTTTCTCACTGTGACTAGTTGATGAGTGCGCATGTGTGCATCCATTTGCGTGTAGTCGCTAATAAAGACTTTGCATGTTTTTCTTGCTCTCTCTCTCTCTTTGATCATTCGTTTTTGTTACGAGTTCGATAGATTTATTGATTTTCTTTTTATTTTCTGCTTCTTTTTCAGAACATATTCTCGAAACAACGGTGACGACGAGCTAGCTACTTGGCTAAGCTCTCCTCTTCTATATCCATTCAGTATGCGATGGTGTGTAGTAGTCACTTGAAAGTTAAGTAAGTAGATATTTATTTAATTACAACTAATCAAATCATTCTCAACAACAACAAAAAATCTTTTTTTCATTTTGAAGATACGTGCGATTTTTAATTCAATATCATTTGTTCATATTATTGTCGTTGTTTATTATGACAAGTTTATCGGTTGGTTTTGTTATCTATAAACATAATCAAATTGATATTCAACATTTATTACGAGTAACCATGCGAATCAATGAGAATGATTACGTTTACTTTAGCTTTTTTTTCTGTCTTCAAGGGTTTTCTTGCTCATGGTACGAAAACATCAGATGATTATCGAAAATTAATCGCACTTATTCGACAAACTCAAATCACTAATTTATATCCATATACACCTAATAACGAAGTAAGTCCAACAGTTTATTTATAAGATTAAGTTAAATATAGACTAAAAATGTACTTTACTACTAAATAATTCTTTTTATCTGAAAAGAAATTAAATAATTGATTTTCAATGTTGTTAATGCTTTGCTATTCTATTTAGATTTATCAACAAAAACCATATCCGTCTTTCAATCCACATATCAATCCATGTACGAAACGATTCTATTTACCGACATGTCCGATACGTATGTTACTTTTAACTATCAGAAAAAAAACAGTAAAATTCCAACAAGATAATTTTTAGTTACCTACACAGAATTAACACTCGAATTTCCATTCAATCAAACGAATCTATTCAATGATTTGAATACATTGAAAGCAATTTGTCGATTCGAATTTCTCTTAAAAACTACCTATACAAATTGTTCAACAAATCAATCATGTTGTCAATTTATTGGACCGAGTAATGAAACATACATCAAACTAGATCTTATTTTTTTTGTCTTTAGTCGGATTGGTTTCGAATTTTCAATTGACAACATCGAATCAATGTGAAAATCTTACAGAAAATCATTTGAATGAGTTTTCTCATCGATGGTCAACATGTCAATCATCATGTTCAAATGAACAATTTCAAAAGTATTTAACTTACATAAAAACGAATTCTCTGATAAAATTTTATCTATCAATTGGAAATGATTCGAATAATCTACTGAATTTCTACGAACGAATTCTATCCGAACAATTTCCGGATTCGATTCAATTGAAATCGTTATATTTCAATATTGAACATGAAGAAATTCTCTTGAAACAATTGTTCATGAAAAATATCTTGTTAATCTATTCAACAATAATCATCTATTGTTTTTGTTTATTAATTTTTGTGAAAAGTTTCTTCTTAATTTTCATTGTTTTTCTTCATTTTTTCTTTGCATTATCACTTACACTTATTACTTACATATATTTATTTCATTTTCCATTAACAATATTAAATTTAACAAGTTCAAGTTTAGCATTGTATTTAATGATATTCGATGCATTCGTTTGGTATTCATGTTGGTTTAATAGTCATCATCGTCGTGATGATTGTACAGTACAACGTATTATTGAAAATCTAATTACGCAAACATTTTTCTATTTAATACCAAAAAATTTAGCAGCTATTATTATACTTGTTATAACATATACAAATCAAATTATAGCTCTACAATGTTTTACAATTGGAATGTTCTTTTTTATTTCAATTTCGTTTTTAATCTCATTTATTTTGTATCCAGGTATGAGAACTAAATCGAAAAAACACAATGTCAATCAAGAAAGAAGAGAAAAGAGAAAAAAAACCACGTCCCGAGAGAAGATAATTAGATTAGATACGCCTTGTAGTTAATCCCTTGATGGATTTTTTTTTTCGTTATCAATATAAAATATTCTGTTTTCTCTATTTAGTTTCATTTATTTTTATTCTTCGTTATCAATCATTCATTCCAACGATTGAATGTATTTCATTTCGTTTTCTTGCATCAACAACGAACTGTTTCATTGATCGAACAGTTCCCTATCTCATAGCTCGATGGAAAGTCTTCTGGTTGATATTTTTCTCAATTCTTTCATGTTTTTCATTGATAATTATCTTTCAATGGCCGAAATTACAAATCGATATTTGTCATTTAACATTCGATACAATTCCATCTCGATTAACGAATTATCATGATGAACAATGTTCGAAAACATTTGATATCGATATTACATATTATCTTGGTTCTAATTGGGATGTACCAATTGAATCATTTATTCCGTTGAGAGATTATCCGAAACTTGATTATATTCGTGAAGATCAAATATCAACACATTTAGATGAATCACAAACATTTCCATATATTTTTCAACGAAATCTATCGAGAATTATCGAATTTTGTCAAACAATGAAAGATTTCATGTCGACAAAATCGATGAATTCTTCAAACGAGTATGTCGTCGATGAGTATTTATATTGAAAGAAAAACTTCATTCGATTTTTGATTTTATATTTAGTTATCGTTTAACATTGAAATCTTTTTCTTGTTTTTCGGATTTTTCTCCGATAATTCCGATGAATATCTCTGAAATTTCATCGAAATTTGCCTCATATATTCATGTTCAAAAGAATCAAACGCATAATTGTTCAATTGTTTGTTCAAATAATCAAACGGACATCAGTCGATATGAATGTATGATTTGTTTAAATTCGATTTATTTCTATCGAAAACAATTCGATGATCTTTTTCTTATTAAAAATGGCCTTCGATTTCCCATTGATCTATCCAATCCGAGATATCTCTTTCAAACAGTTCAATATCAATGGCGTATTCAAACCAATATTAATAATTATCTCGAATGGAAGTATCTTGTTGAATATTTAAAAGATAATTATCTAACAAAATTCTTTGGCAAATTTGCTTCATCGATGTCATTTTGGTATACAAGTGAAATCTTTTCAACGTTTACCATATTCGAACAATTACAACAAGATATTTACTTTCTTTTAATCATTAAATTTACTTTAATCTTGATTTTTTTAATTATATCTACTGGCGTTCTCGGAATATTTGTTACATTAACAACATTAGTTAATTATTCAACATGTTTAGCCATTCTCGTTCTATTTAATTATCATTTAACTATTGAAAATCTTTCATACTTTATTCTTGTTTTAATTATTAATTTACAATATTCAGTTTTGTACTCAATAAGGTAAACCACAAAGAAAAATAAGAACGCAATTATGGAGAAAAAAAAATTTTGCTTTTTTTCTCTTTTAGTTACAAATTATCTCCGACATTTTTCTTTCAACATCAAAATCGAACAATGTATTCATTGAAACAAATGTGTACAACACTATTCTATTTAACATTAGCGATAAGTTTTCTCTCGATTCCATGTTTATTATCTTCGTTAATTTATCTGTATAAATTAGCATTTGTTTATATGATATCATCATTGATTAGTTTTTTTTATTCGACATTTTTTCTTCAATCATTATTTTGTTTTATTGGACCAAATGAACATTCATGTTTGTCTATTCCATGGCGATTAACATTAACACGAAAAGTTCCTCAACATTCGAAACAAACGAACGATAGTTCAATGAGAAATTCAACGAAAACATTGAATACACGTCGACATCATCGTATGTCAACGTCATCCTATTTTGCATCGTCTTATTTCTCGCAGATTTTCACTGGTTCAACATATTTCGAGAGTGAATACGGTGGTTTAAACGATAGTCGAACGAGTGCATCGAGAAGACGTGAAAGTTCACGTAGTCATCAACTAGCACATAATATCAAACGAAGTTCATTGTTAACAGGCGAATTAATTGAATTGTACGCACCAAGAGCAAGTCTTGCACCGCATGTACATCATCGATATTCGAGACAATCATCAGTTTCACGAGGTCTTCAAACAAGTGGACCTGCACGGCCACTTTACATCTCACCATCGATATCTCCTTTTTCACAACTAAGTATTCATTCTCAAACATTCGGTCGACCACATACACCATCGCCACATACATTTCGACCATCACGATCACCATCACCACGTTCATTAGCACTGACAACAACAACAACAACAACAACCACCGCTGCCATCACTAGCACAGATGCACTTCGACCGTGTTCATCGGCACCACGTCTTCATGCACCGTTGCATCGTGCAACAACGTGGAATATAAAAACGAGCGAAACACTTTTCGAAGAAACAACACATGCACCGACGGTGTTATCGACGAAAAAAATTGCGTTGACTATTCAACGGCAGAATGCAGTTATATCGACGAATGAACTCGAACGAATATCGACTGTAAAAAATACCGAATTGCCAGCTGCCAAACGACGGAGTATATTGAAAGCGACAGCAATTGAAGCAGGTGATCTTGTTTGGTTAAAACGATCAAATAGTAGTTAGATTATTGTTTTTTTCTGTTTTTGTTTTCTAATTTCTATCAGATAATTATCAGTTGATTTCAAATATTTGATATAGGCAAAACAAATCATTGTAGTCATAATTACAATTGAATTGATTCACAAACTATTTACATCATACATTTTGATGCTGTTTAGGTCAATATAACATACATTTAAACACATAGATGTGAGGAGAAGATTATTACTACGTTTTTTTTTCTTTCTTTTTTGCTTGTTTGTACGGTCGATTTATTCTGTTTTGTTAACGAATAATAAAAGAAAATGTATACTTTCCTATTAATGAAGTTATTTATAGCCAACACCAGATAATAACAACAAAAGAGAAAGAAAACTCGTGTACTCAAAACTCTTCCATTGACTTCAAACAGATAGAAATATTCTAAGCAGACACAGATGGTTGTGCTTAAATTAAACATGATTCCTTTTCAGAAGTTTTCCTGTTGAATCCATGTGCATACTATGAATCAATGGAGATGTCTTTGATAAATATTTAATAATGAAGGTCTGTTTTCAAGCTATTTTTTATTCATTTGACGTCAGATACATTATCTTTCAGCTTTGTACGCAATACGATTAACGTTTTTCTATATGTAGAAACAATAAAATTGATCTCAGAGGGTCGAAAACGAGAATAAAACTACAAATTTCTACGCTTTGCCAGATCCCATTGCACCAATTAATTGTTTAATTATTCCCATTAATGCAACAAAATCTCGAAATTGTAATGTTCCATCATGATTTGAATCGACCATTTCGAACAATGTTTGAGCGACATATTTACTTAGAAAACCTAAACCCATTTCTTGTAACATGATTTGTACATCTTCTACGGTAATTTTTCGATCGTTATTTTTATCTAGTGTTTTCCACTAAATAAACAATAGATAAACTTCGAGTGATTTTGAAGAATAAAAGTGATTACTTACAAGAAAGTACATTTGTTTGACATTACCGAACATACCAGTGTTTTCGTGAACATTAGTCGGTGGTATCACTTCATTGGAAACATCATATCCATGTTTCGAAAGGACTTGTTGTGCAGCATTAAGATAAGTATTGAGTCTTCCTTTCGAACTGTTTGCTTTACCAATCGGTTCGGTGATATTTTCTGAGATGAGAGATTGTAACCAAGTATCGAGAGATGTTGGTGGTGGTTGTTCGGCAAGACTTTTTGTCCAATTATTGAGCCAAGTTCCAAGATCGCCACTGGACACTTCTGTCTTGGAATCAGTGGAGATTGTTTGTGTTGTGACTGATGTCGAAGTGTGTGAAGAAGCTAAATCCGTAGGTGCTGCATTTTTTATCCAACTGTGAAGATTTGTAGATGTTGTCTGTGTAGATTCTGTAGGTTGTGTTACAGGAGGTTTGATTGGGTCATCGAGACGAAGTCGTAGACCATTGATCCAACTTTGAACATCCGCTGGTGATGCTATTTCTTCGTCACTATCCACACTACTTGGATCGCTATGTTCTAGTTCTTCAACAATTTTATCTTCTACTTTCTTCTGAAACTCGTGTACATATTCTTGTACGTCAGTTATACCGGCATTGGACAACATTCTATTGAGTACACCATTTTGAATGTCTTCTTGTGTTATATTAGCTAATTTGTCCATTTATTTGTGAACTGAATGATGTAGAAAAAGAATCGATTAAAGTAATCTTCGTAATAAAATGAAAAGATAGACGGTTTTTATAGGTAAAGATAAGAAAAATATGCGTCAGAACACGTGTCTGCATTGACATATCCGAAAAGAAAAAAAAACGAACTATTGAAACATTGAAAATAGATGACGAATGATTACTGTGAGTCACTCACCTACTCTGCTAACTTTTACTTTCAATAATGCTCATCTATAAATATTTCCCACGAAGAGTAGGCGATATTACTCATAATTACACTGATAGTTAGTAGCATATTCTTAATTTTCGTTCATTTTATTGTTTTACATATGCATACAAAAAAAATAACAAAAAATTAATAACATTTGAAAGCAAGCGCATATGTGAACATGAAACTCGAAGAAACAAAGTTTTTTTTTATTGTTAGCATGGTATTCGATATTCTCTTGAACACATATATCTGCCAAGCAAACAGTCAACGGTATTGCCCGAAGAGAAGACTAAAATTGAGAGAAAAAAATGAATAAGAAAAAAAAATAGTATTTTTGTATATTACTCACGTCGTTTACAGTCTTCTGGCGATGCTGGCGAAGAAGGAATAGACCAAGCGTCTACACAAATGCTGAAGACTAAAAGTAGTAACATAGCAGCACAAATTGAACGCATCTTTAATCCCATTATATTTCGATCAAGTGAGTATCTGAAAGAAATTCGTTAAAATGAAATTTATTTATACTACCACTCGATTTGACCTTGAATGACATTACTATATTTAAAAAACCTTCCATATGGAAATTTCGAACGTCAATGAATCACATAATAGACGAAAAGAAAACTTACTAATTCAATCGTCTTAATTGGTTTTTCAAATCTCAATATCAATAGCTTAGAATTAGGTCGAATCTTACCGAAACAAAAAAAAGTATCGGTTGTTTTCAAAAGAACGTGATTTAAATACAGAAAAAACTCGAAAAGAAAAGAACAAAGTAAATTTCACGTACGCTTGGAAAAAACCATTCACTTCCTTTATATCTTAGCGACTCAGACTGTTTGATTAATTTTCTTCGATTGATGTGACAAGGTACGAAAAGTGCATCTTATGTCAATAAATGAATAATAAAAAGAAGCGTGCAATTATGATTCACTAGTATGCATACATATTGATTGAGTCTATACACTCAAGCTAATCGAAAGAATATTCTGGTTACAAATCGTGCAATATTTCAATCATATAATACAGAATCTCATCAGTAATATATAATATAAAATAAACAATACTTAAAAGTAAAGTGTCTTCAAGGAAAAGAACAAATCATACTCTACCATCTACGTTTGTATTTTAATGTGTTCGTTTCTTCACTATTTATACGTATATGTTTGTGCATACGTAGTTTGATCATATGAGTAGTATGGAAAAAAACTTCCTACTTACACACCCGTCCTACGTAATTATCACTCATCTCATTCAGTATACTTTGTACTTTCGTGTTAGAGAATTTCCAACTTATTCCTTTACTTCCTGAAGACGAAATGAAAAAAAAAGTTATTGCACAACTGTTTTACAGGCATCGAAATGTTCTAATAAAAAAACTTTTTTTTTCTTTCTTTATTTCTTTTCAATAAAAAAAATAATAAAATACGTATTCAAAAGTACAGTTTAATTTATGCTTTTGCTGACCCCATTGCACCGATCAATTGTTTAATTATTCCCATTAATGCAACAAAATCTCGAAATTGTAATGTTCCATCATGATTTGAATCGACCATTTCGAACAATGTTTGAGCAACATATTTACTTAGAAAACCTAAACCCATTTCTTGTAACATGATTTGTACATCTTCTACGGTAATTTTTCGATCGTTATTTTTATCTAGTGTTTTCCACTAAATAAACAATAGATAAACTTCGAGTGATTTTGAAGAATAAAAGTGATTACTTACAAGAAAGTACATTTGTTTGACATTACCGAACATACCAGTGTTTTCGTGAACATTAGTCGGTGGTATCACTTCATTGGAAACATCATATCCATGTTTCGAAAGGACTTGTTGTGCAGCATTAAGATAAGTATTGAGTCTTCCTTTCGAACTGTTTGCTTTACCAATCGGTTCGGTGATATTTTCTGAGATGAGAGATTGTAACCAAGTATCGAGAGATGTTGGTGGTGGTTGTTCGGTAAGACTTTTTGTCCAATTATTGAGCCAAGTTCCAAGATCGCCAGCAGGGATATCTATATTCGAATTATTGTCTGCTGTTGATGATGGTGTGACAGTTTCTTCAGAAGAGGTTGTTAGAGTAGTTGGTGTGATATGATGCATCCAACTATTTAAATCTGTTGGCAATTGTCTTGGTTTTTCTTGTTGTTGTTGTTGTGGTACTGGTGGTGGTGAATCAGGATCATCTAATCGAGGACCTAAACCTGTAATCCAACTTTTCATATCAGTCGGCATCTTCTTTTGTTCTGGTTGTTGTTGTTGTCGTTGTTCAGATTTTGGTATCGGTTGTTGATTAACTTTATCTACACGAGGTCGGAATGCAGTGATCCAACTTGGCAGATCAGTTGGAGGAACAATTTGTTCATCACTTTCGACTTTATTTGGATCAGAATGTTCGAGTTCATCGATAATTATATCTTCAGTTGCTTCATGAAATTGTTTGACATATTCTGGTACATCTGGAATACCTGCACTAGCAAGTATACGTACTAACACACCATTATTAATATCTGCTTGTGTTAAATTAGCTAATGTTTCCATTTGTTTCTCACGAATAGACACAAAAAAAAAGTTAAATTCTATTAAGTTAAGATTTGATAACTGATATCTGGATATTTATCTGTGTTTATATACGTATACGAAAAAGAGAGAAAAAAAAGGAAAGACACATGTTTTCATTGGATCTGACGTCAGCGAATTTTGAAAAGCCAATGAATCACCTTATGTTTCATCTTACAGGAGATTGATAAGAGGAAAGTCGATTTTATTCATTAAAGAAACAAAAAAAAATAATGCGTAGTTCATTCGGCTATATCGCCGGATTTACCACTTAGTTTATTTAAGATTGTGACCAATGCCATCAGATCAGTGAAATCAAGTGTACCATTATTATTTTGATCAACAGCTCGAAATAAAGCTTTAGCTACAACTAAAATCAATCGATTATATAAAAAACAAATTGAATTTAGCAAAAATGATTTACATGGCGAAATAAATCCAAGTCCAAGTTCTTGAAAAAAGATTTCAATATCTTCAGACGTTATTTTACCATCACCATTTTTGTCAAATTGTTTATAGATCGCATACATTTTTTGAGCATTTTCAATCGTCGAACCAATATTATCGAAAAACCCACCAGCACTACTAGAGCTACTCTCTTCGTTTTTATCACCAGAAAACATTTTATATGCTTTCATTGCACCTTGAATCATATCAAACGTGTTTACTCCACTATTTCCATCCTAAATCGAACGGAATTTTGTTTTTCGCAGAAAAGAAATAGTATAACCGAGTTACTCGATTGAAAAGTGAGCCGCCAAACGATGCAAGTTGCTCTTCTTGTTCAGCAGTTTCATGTTCTTGTGCACTGATTTCTGCTTCATGTTCGGCTTCGTTTCGAAATTGGTTGACAAATGAACCGACATCATCGATTCCGACTTGCTCAAGCACTTTATTCAGTAAGCCTTTTTCCAATTGTTCACGACCAAAATTAAAGAAACTCATTTTAAGATTTCTGTGCGAATCTATGCAATAGCACGTCTATTTTCGCGTTCTTTTTACGTAAAGACGCGTGACAAGAATAGATATTTTTTTTCTACTTATGATACTAAAAACAAACTGGCGAAAATCCAGCCAATCGAAATAATGTCCCAGACAAGTGTATTCTTTGTTAAAACGCAATACATTCTGAATATTTCGTTGCATTTATATCATGTCAGAGAGAAACATTCGTACAAATATCAATGAAGTGCACAGGGAAATTTATTGAGTATTACGTTTGTTTATTTTACAGAAAAAAAGTGGTCAGCCATTGTTTTGTACAATCGGTTGTTTTGAAGCTAATCTTTCTTGTATGCGTTTCACTACATATCCACTGCATATCTTGGTTGCTATCCAATGATCAAGTGGATTTTCTGATAAGAGCCCTAAACAAAAATTAATTTAAATAAATAAATAAATAGTATTCTAGGGAAATGTTTACAATCTTCACACTCCTCTTCAGTAGCTGTTTCCAATGGAAAATTACGTTTATGTTTGATTCGACAGACACAATTCTGTAATAGTAATGTAAAACAGATTAATACGAATATGCTTCGAGTAATGATGAACATTTTCTTGTTTTGCAAATTCTAAACCATAGAAATAAATAAATATACATTATATCAAGTAGAACGAATCTTACTTTCAATATTTAATTCGAATGCAATCGTTAGTCTTTATATAGTCTCGTTGAATTCTAATGTACAACTGATATAGAAGGGGAAATATGTGAATTATTCAAATTAAAGACATATTATCTCACCCGATTTGGAATATTGAGAACGAAATTTCACGAGACTTAATTGTAATTCAAGTATGTGATGGAACAGGGAATTTTTCTCGAATCTACTCTTGACTATCATGAGTACATCTATCGATTCTTATGAGTTAGTCATTCATTGAAATTTGATTTTTCATTCGCTCGAAAATTTATTTGATATTTAAATAACAAAAAAATACAGAAAAAAAGAGAACAAGCAGAAAAAAGACAATCTGCAATAATTGATTTTTATAGTTATATACATTGAATTTCATTTTCACCAAATCGAAGACAACTCATCGGAATCTTCTTCATCACTGACAAGTTCCGCAATCGATCGTTTGGCTACAATGGCTTCATATTTTTTCATTCTCGGTCGTAAACTTTTCGGACAAGCAAACATTGCATGAACTTGTTTGTTGATATCTTCGGAATTGGGATCTAGCCAAACAAAGAATTGATAAGTTGTGCTTTTAATCATGAAAAAAAAGAGCAATACATACAACTTCTGCATTCTTCTTCTGTCAATGGTCCAAATATTGGATAGGCATTGGCAGCCACTACAATCAAGATAATCATCACGATAAAAATACGAGTATTTAACATTGTAACCGATTGTTCTGAATTGAATACAAAGAATCTGTATATGTGAATGGTATATTATTTATATAATACGTTGCCATGAATTCAATTTACATATTCAAAATACCATTCTTTTCTTTTTACCGAAAAAAAACGAGATGATAAAATGAGAAAAATAACAAAACAAAATATTTCAATATTACATTTGAATTCAATGAAAAGGGAATTTTTGTTTAATGTAGTGAAAACAGACGCAAATGACATTCTTTTTTTAAAAATAAATTTTATCGTTCGATGTTTTTGTTTTGACAGAAAACAGAAACTTCATTCTCATTTTCATCATTTACACTTTCTTAATTAATTTGAAAAGCAAATGTATATCTCACATTCTTTTACTTATCGAACAGAGAACAATGTCGACACGCACATTTTTAATAATTTTTTGTTTTATTTTTCATCAATCACTTTCGATAATATGTTAGGTGAAAACCCAAGTGTGATGTATTTATTCGTGTAAAAGATAGACAGAAAAAAAAACGTTAGCTGAGATATTTTGAATGGATTTTTATGTACAGATTTATTTTCCTGCTATTTGAGATAATCGGGATTAATTTGGTTCATCATCATTATTATTATTGTTGTTGTTGTCGTCGATGAAGAACTGACGAATTGAACGAGCTTTCGGTATTGTTCTCCATTTTTTTGGACAACTAAATAAAGCCTGAATTTTTTTATTGATATCATTCGATGTTAAATCTAAATGAAAAACAAAAAATAAAAATATAAATTTGAGTTTTTTTTTCGAGATGCCAAAACATACAAGTTCGACATTCATTTTCCGTTAATGAACCCATGTAATTTATACTCTGAACGTGGATTAATAAAGAAGAAATGATAAGGATAAGATAAAATCGTGTAAGCATGGTTGGTATTTCTGAAAATCTAAAGAAGCAGACGAGAATATATATGATATACGAGCATAGGGTAGGGTTATAGTAATTATGTTTTGTCATAACTACAACCCGTGATGGGCGTGCCCCTGTTTGAGAAGTTTTTATTCTAATGAATACTAGTGTCAAAAACAATTCTTTTGCTGGAAATCGTTAGTCATGTGCATGTAAAACTATTTTCCAGACAACGTAATGCTGATGACATTTTAAACCTTAAAGTTCGGAGAAAGAAATAGTTGCGTAGGCGTTGGTAAAGAATGAATTTATCATGAATTATAGTACTATAAACCTATTAATTCAGAAAATAAAACGACGCAAATTGTATACTTAACATGAATGATGTCATTGACAGAGAAATGAGATTGTTTGTCCTTATTAATATATTCAGGTTATAGTACTCACGTAGCTATTTTCTACTCGCTCCTGACAAAAATCTTTCTACACTTCTTTTTATGTCGATAAGTGCGATATTAGTTAATCCTTATTTTTATACAAAATAGTTTGATCTTGAATATTGAATGGTAAACGTGCGCCCTCCATCTGCCATACATAAGCATTGGCTTTTATTTCACCTATTGGAGGTCATCTTGTTACTGCTATGTAGTATTATTTTTTGTCATAGAAAAAATCATCAAGGATGAATGAAGTAAACTTGTTCGTTAAACAGGAATTAATTATGAATAAATATCATTTAGGAAGAACTTGAAGTTCTCAAATCGATTTACGAATCAGATTCTAATTTTACTGCTGTGGATGATAAAACATTTCAGTACAAAGTGAGCAAAAAAACCATAGATTTGCTAAATATCAAACTATTTAAAGATGATTTATTTCGTTTTTCTTCTTCAATAAAAGATAACAATTGATAACGATCGATTCTATTTGATTGAAATACAATGGCCAGACGAGTATCCAAATGTTATACCAATCTTTAATTTAAATTTATTTAGTAATCGTCTTTTGTAAGCATGAAAGAATCTTTTTTCGGCGAATAGTAATTATTTTTCTCTCTATCTCTCTCTGCAGAACCAATGATTTCAAAACAAAACTTCTGGAAAAATTAACTAATGATGTAAATGAATGACAGGCTAAAATTAGATTTTGTTAAATATATCAATTATATTTTAGGCAACCGAACAATTAGGAATGCCAATGACGTACACTCTTTTTGAAACTGTTAAAGATTTTTCGTATGATGGGGATATTTTTCAAAATACGCTCGTATGTATTCGTACGAATTAATTTCTTCCTAAAAAAAACTTAATTCTCAATTTTAGATTTCGAATTCAGCTGTTTCAATTCCATCATCAGCATCATCCGTGCCAACTGCTCCGGCACCAGTTGTGAAAAAAGAACAATTATCTAAAGCTCAAAAACGTCGTCAATGGAATAATCGTGTTGCTGGTGACGATGGACAAAAACCTCGTGGTCATGATTGGATTGATATTGTTCGTCATTTATCTCAAACAGGAAATAAAGTTGAGAGTTGAGTTTATTTATTTATTTCATAAAGAAACAATGAAGAGGAAAAAAAACGCACACGAACAGTTATTTATTTTACTCTAATATCTAATTGAAACCTAGTTTCCAAACAAATATTTCATTAGCTGATGTTGTAATTAAAAGATCACGTGATCGATTAAATTTCACATTTAATATTCGATCGATATGTCCCGAGAAATCTTGAAATGTTTCCTGAGTATAATCTTTCAATTGAATGATTCGTTCGTTTGTACCAAAAGCAATTAAATCATTGACAATATCGAACGAATAACACCAATGATTTAAAGAAAGTTTTCGAAGAATTTCTTTCGTATGAATATTATAAATTTGAAAGGTTTTATCTAAGCCATAGCCTGAATATAGGATCGATTTGTCGTCGAGAAAAATAGCTAAACTTGGTGGATTCAATTGCCAATCGATTTTCGAATCTGTCGAAGAAAATATTAACCAATCAATTAATGAACAAAAACGAAATTCAATATCATTCGATTTCCATAGACTAACACGTCGATCATGACTTGTAATTAACCAATAGAATAGATTTTTTTCATTGATTCTCTTCGAATCAATCATACAGATCGGAATCGTTCCTGAATGTTCGTTAATTAGACGTAATAGACAACCTTGAACAAGATTTGTTATTGCAACAATACCATCCGATGCACCGGACAGACAAATATTTGCTATGAATACGAAGAAAAAACAGATATCGAGTAAAAATACTGTAGATTTAAAAACGAACTTTTCGAAGGAATGTGAATGGTTGTGACAGAAGATGTATGTGGATGTATTTTGAGAATCATTTCGCCGTGTACAAGATGAAATATTCGAATTGTACCATCGATATATCCGGCTACGATCGATTGATTTTCCCATGATGTTAAACAAGTCACTTTCTACAAAAATAAAATATTGAATTCATTGTTGATTTAAAAAGAACAATTCTACCAATCCGTTGGCATTAAATCGAAGAGTTTCATTTCGATCATCGATTTGAAATATTCGTATAGTTCCATCGAGACTACTCGTCACTATATGTGTATCTTCAATTGTGATCAATCCTGTGATATCATCTGTATGTGAAGCAAGTAATCGAGTTTTGGATCGATCTGTTCGCCAACAGATATACCATAACGAACCGGATAATGTTCCGACAATTCCCATGTCGAATGTATTATCAAATGAACCACTGATAATACCATTATCTAATTGAAATTCATCTTCCATTGTTACACCTGATTTTCTAGAAAATCAAGATTTTTGCGTATTTTAAAGAAAACAAAAACCAAAACGAACGATTCAATAGAATTGATTCCGGAATCTTCTAAATTCCATAATTTCAAATAGCCAATAGATGAACCTGTGATTAATTTATGATCAATCGTTGATAAATATGTGATTTCATTGATATCTGCTTTCCAATGAAGAACACACAATGCTAATCGACTATTCCAACAAGTAACATATCCATAATTAGTTGCACAAAGAACGAGATTTGATGTCGACGTTAGATAAGCACATGTTGTGATATCCGATGAAGATTTTTTATGTTCATTCAATAGGACAGATAGTTCGCCTTGGATGACTTGAAGACGTATATTTGAATTATCAGTTTGTTCGTTAATTGTAAAAAAATGAAGAAAATTATGCGAACTACCAATGGAAAATTCGTTTGAACGAAGTGGATTCCATGCGAGACAATTGATATGTGATGATGAGAGTTCATTTTGCCAATTGAGCAATTGAAAATAATTGTTCGTCGACCAAATAGTTAATATTGGCTTACGAAAATTACCAATTGTAATGAAGAAACGATCATCTCTGATTGAGAAAGAGACATAGATTATTTTCAAAAGGTGAAAATTTTACTTTGAATAAGCCATTGTTTGTATAGCAAAAACTGATTGATAGAAATGACATTTTTGTCGCAAAGTTTTCGTATCCCAAATAATAATTTTCGATTGACATTCATCTTTTTTCATTCCTGTCGAACACTGAGCACTTGCTAAACTTGTTGCATCAGTCGATAGAGTCATCGTTGAGATTTCTTCTGTATGTCCTATGTTAAAAATAACAAATCAATTCGAAATAGATCGTCATTGAAGAAGAAAAAACATGTCTACCTGATAGAATTGTCTGTTGACTACTGTTCAAATTCTCCACGATGATATTACAACCAATCGTATATGCAAAAAAGCCGGTATATGGATGCCAGACGAGATTATCACGTCCATTACCATTGTATCCAATAATTAATTGAAGTTTAAGACTTTCTTGGTTGGTTGGAGGCATATATCGCTTCTGAAAATGATTGAGACCAACGAAATTTAATAAGAGAAAAAGATTTGATAGATACTTTAGCTAATTGCGAATGATTGACTCGTGGAATAAATTGACGACGGGAAGATGAAGGCGAATAATCCGCATGATATTGTTTGGTTAATAATTTTTTATGAATTGTTTTTCTGCAAAACGAAGTCAATCGATATTTTTTAGAAAATCCAAACGATGATTTACTTTTCTTCGTATAAAGTATCATCAATATCAATATTTTCATTTAATTCTTGAGAATATTCAATTGATTTAACAGTACCTTTGGTCGATGTATTTTCCAAAACTAAAATCACTCGATTATTCAATTTCAAATCAAATTCAATTGTTACTTTTAGTTTTCACTGCCTCTGGCGGTACAATACATTGTGCATTTTCAAATTTTGTCGTGACTGGTTGTTCTTTATTCCATGCAAGTACATTCCAAATTAATATCGAATCTCCAACACTGATCATATGCATATTATCATCAGTAAAGAAAACCTTTCGAGCGCCTTCTGAATGACCAAGAAAATCCTTTTAAATAAAAAAAAACAGAAAAAGTTCGGTATTTATATCTATTGTCTGCTATTCAAACGTATTACTTGACTATTCACATCTAAATCCATATTTGCATTCCAAAATTTCAATATCTTATCGCCACTTGTGACCATATATTGACTATTCGATGATAAAGTTAAACTATCGAATGAATGCTTATAAATGTCATCGATCTAAAGAATGTAGTTGAAATTCAATTGAGAGAATAATCAGGGAGTTTTCTTTTCTTTATCTTACGATATTTAATAGTTTTCCTGAATAGGAATCGAATTTGAGTAATCGAAAAGTTTTTGTTGCAACCAATAGAAATCGACTCGGTGTAAAACGTGCAAATAAAGCTGCTTCAGCTGATGTAACTGTTTGTTGTTCATCTGTTACATATGTACAACTGCTAATATCGATTCTTAACGTTTGATTCAATGTATTTGTTTCAATAATTGTAACAAGATATTCAGTTGGACCAATGTAAACTATATATTTCCTATCCGAACTTGTTGATAATGCCAATGAACTATTTTCATTTCTAACCAAAACATTCTGGAGTATTTTCAAAGATTTATATTTATTTTCAGCATCGGATAGACATAGATCTCCATTTTCATCACTACTTATCAAATAAAATCCATTCGATGAATAAACTAAACCGTTGATACTTCCTTGATGATGTCTATCAAAAAAAAACAAGCAAAATCTTATTTGATTAGGAAATTGCTTCTCATTACTTAGTTTCATTTAATATTCTCGATGTTTTCAAATCAAAGATTTTTATCGTACCATTATGAAATCCACATGCAAATATCTCCCTTGAGGGTGTATAAGTTACTACTAATGGTGTTTCTTTCTCCGATATAAATTCAGCTAATTGTTTGCCTGTACGAAAACACCAGAGACGTATTGTTCCGTCTTGTCCGACGCTAATCATCTGCTTTTTCGAATCATCATAATCAACATCGGTAATCGATTTCATATGCGAACGAAAGAGATTTCGATGTTGTTTTGTAACGAGATTTAGAAGATTCAATGAACCAGATGCGGTTAAAATTAAGATTCTTGTTTGATCGTAGGATGAGATCAATTTCATGATTGTTTGCTCATATTTTGCTTCTATATGAACTTGGGAAAAATCATTTGACCACACACGAACATATCCATCATCGGTTCCGATGATAGAAAAATGTTTTGTACAAGTTAATGTCGAGATTGCCAATGCTGAATCTTGAATTGGTTTGATTTTATCAGCAAGATTATGAACACGAATAAGACGTCGTTCATCGTATAAAATTTCGAGAATTTGACCTGTTTTTGTTGTAAGATAAATAGCTAATTCCGAGGATTTCTTTTTCGATGAATAATCAAATTGAAAATCTGTGTATTCAACTTGACGAAAATCATTTTCTGCAAGATTTATCGATTGTAAATCATTATCAGATTTAATACGCCAAAATTGTATATTATCAGTGCCAATCGAAAGAAATCTTGTGATATCACCTGGTACAAAACGTATATGCGTGATTAAAACATCGGTTGTAGCTCGTGAAAGAAATTCAATTGATCCTTTCAATACATTCGAAGTATTGTAAACACAAACCACGGTACGAGAATGTTCATCTTGACCAACGAGAACGATCGATGATGAAGATTTTTCGACAGCAAAATCGAGAGAATGAAGATTTTGAATGTTGGAAACTCGTGTTGCGCAAAGACATCGTCGAGTTTCGAATTTCCATAAACGAATAATTGCTAAAATAAAAATTCTCGTTTTTTTTACTCAATTTATTTACTATGAAATCAATTTCAAACCGTGAACTCCTGTTTGTATCGATACAAGCAATCCTAAATTATTATTAAACGCAATTGCTTTCACTTTATCTGTATGTCCAATGAAAAACCATTGCTGTTGTGTTTCAATATGCATTTGAACTACGATTGCATTTGCTGGATAGAGAACATAGTTTCCATCTTGTGTCCAGAGAAGATTGTTAAATCGATTTGTAAAACCAATAATAGTTTGCAAACGAAGAATTGGATCTGGCAGGAGAGTTGTTAAATGAGATGGATGTGAACGATCGATGTTGAGAGCAAGATTGTAATCGAATTCATCAGTGATTTTGGTTGCAGATGGAATCGATTGTGGATTAACGAAAAGATGAATACCATCATCAGTTCGTTGAGTTACGAGAGATGAATCATTGAATGTAGGTAAAGATGAAAAATTATTATTTGGATTGTCGTATGTACGCCAATTGAGCTTAAGAAGAAGATTTTTTCATTTTTATTATTCAAACAATGAAGTATTCGATTACTTGATTTTCTCCAGGTGAAACAGATCGTTTGGTAATCTGTGAGAAATCTGTAATTGATCGGCTAACTTGTCCGTTGATAAGTGTTGTTTGTGCAGTCAATGGTAAGATCTCAAAAAGATCGTCATCTTCATCGAGAGTTTCATCGTTTGATTTTAATTTTCTCGGCGTTGGCAAACGTACATTTCCAACTTTATCAAATGGTTCATTCTGATTTTTTCCAGCCAATGTTGACGTATTTGGAAACATGATAAAATCGTATTTATCATGCCAAGATTCACCTTTACCAATCGGATAGGATAATTCTCTCGGTAGTGAAAGTATGCCAGCATGTGTCAAACCCGTTCGTTTCGCAGTATCATTATCAATACCTGGTTCATAGAGAAATTGTGATGTAAAACAATTTTTAACGAACATATTTCCACATAATTGAAATGATTTTAATAGATGAAAATGTTCATTTGTCATGTAAGTCAACAAAATTGTATGCAAATCTAAACATAAGACTGACCAATGAATGTCAGTGCCCGTGGTCATATATGGAAATTGTATCGATGTTTGAGTAACTTTAAATTCTCGGTAGAGATTCGAAAGAGATATGCGAATTGTATGTTGTTCTTGCGTGAGAATATCAATGTGAATACAGAAATATTTATCGAAAATTGGCCGAAAAAGTACATAGAATAAACGACCGGTTAATGATAAATTTTGCGTTGAAGTATTCGACGGAAATTGAATATAGTTATTTGCAGGTACTAAACCACGAATACGATAAACGGTTGATTTCAAATCTCGATCCATGATCGATGTAACATCTCCTTGTTTGAGACATCTTTTAGCTGAATTTATATCAAAATATTTGAATATATTTACATATGGATGTTGCCACGAACTAGTACTAGTCATCGTTTAGAACGATAAATGAATGAATCAACGATGTGAATCTATCTGCCATAAGCAATGAACTAGAGAGGTCAAGTCGCCTAGCAAACATGCATCTATTTTTTTATTGCCCATTATTGAACTGAGAATTGAGATGAGTGACATCTATGTCGAGTCGCTGTTTTATTGTAACAACAATCTGTATTATATTTTTTATACAAATGAAAGAAAAGAAGTAGTTCATCATTAAACAGCTCTGACAACAAGATCATTCAATCGCAAAGGCATCCAATGACCATTTTCAAAGATAAACAGCACATTTTTGTCGATGTAGATGTTCGCATTTCCAAAACGATAGACTTGTTTGCCTTCATGTTTTCGATTTGGTATTGGTAAAAACAGAAGATTGTGGTCAGCTGCTTTCTTTTCAACAAGATCTTTGAACGATGAGACCACTGCCGATCCAGTGACTCCAATACCACGATTTGCAATTGATTCGATATAAGCATTCACAGGCGGTGGTGGTGGTTGTGGTGGCGGCGGTGTTGGCTGAACATTGGGTGTGCCAGATATTCGTCGATCAATCATCATCAAACCTTCAGTTAGTTTTTCTTTGATAACTGTATGACTAATCACTGCTTGTGGAAGTAATGAACGCCATCCACTATACCATCGTTGAATTTCTTGATAGTTTGGATCGGTATTCAACCATGCATTCAATACCTAAAGAAAAATCAAAAGAATTCATTTGTTTGAATCTCTCGTATCCGATATACATACTTGTAGCCACTTAGGAAAAAATGTCTTTTCTAATATTGCAATCGTACTTGGCAGTGGTACCATATCCTGCCATGATATAAACCAATTCCACGGTTCTAAATTTTGTTGTCGAGGATCGATAATAAACTGTTGCATTAATGTTACAAGTTTTGGTACAATATGTTTGTTCATAAAAGCATCCCATGTGCCTTGTTTGAATACTTTTTGCCATGGAAGAAGAACAGCTTTGGCTGATGAATCTGATGGTTGCCAATTTTGCAATGCTTGCGCAAGTTTTGTTCGAATCGGTTGATAGAGTGGCTCGAGACGATCTTTCATCAATGGTAACCATGGATGAAGCCATGAATGAATTGGTACTGAATCAGTTAATGGATTCCATTGATCAACTTCACGTTGAAGAACCGGATAAATTAAATGATCGAGAATATTATCAACGATCCATCCTGGTAGATTGATTAACCATCGTTCCAAGAAATCAATTAAATGATCAGGTTCACGAGGATTCCATTCAAATATGGCGTTGCGAAGAAACGGCATCCAAACATCCCAAACTAAACGATGGTAGGGATCCATTGTTTCTTTCGATGGAATCCCTGATTCATTTGTTAAATCAATCGAATCATCTTCAAGAACTTCTCGCCATTTTGAAAATAGATCGATCAATTCATAATCATGATCGTGATTGCCATGAAGAATATTCCAATGAATAGACAAATGTTGTTTAATATGATTATGTAAAACGGGTACTGCAATATCCCAAAGACGATATTTTTGATATTCTTTTTCATAGTTTCGTTTGAGTTCTTCGAAAACACGTTGTAAAAAGAAAAGATCCGAAACATTTTGTATTTGATTAACACGTTGTTCACATCTAAATACAACACACAAAAAAGCAATGAATTCAATTACTAACTAACAGACTCAACTTACTGATCAACCATATTGACAAGAATATGTAAACGTTTCATCGTTGCTTCTTCATCTGAGATCATTTTCTGTGTATGAGCAATATCGTATTCTAAAGCGACTGAAGTATCTTCGTCGAGTTTTCGTCTAAAACAATCATATCGTTAGTTTTCTATATAACGGGTGGCCCATAAAGAACCGACCTCTATGTATTTTTAAGATTTCTCCTCTCTTATCTGTGGGATTAAAATTTTCTTTTTTATCAAAAGATAACGCTTAAAATTCTCTACGAGGATGAATATGATTCGACTTTAAAGTTACTTTAACTATAGAAGAAAATATGAAAATGGTATGCTGATCATTTTCTTGATTTCATTTCGAAGGATTGCTGACCCCCAAATTCGCGTGATTTATGTCCATTAGGTTACAGTTTATAGAATGAACTAGCTGAATCTATCGACTGGAAGAACATAACAACAAAGGCAACAGTGATAGACGAAATAAAACATTCTGTCAAAAAAAATTGAAGAAGAAAAATTTTACATTTTTACTTGATTTTACTGTACGATTAGGTTTAATCCAAAAGAATTAAGAAAACTATATTCGTTATACTATCTTGACATCACTTACCGTCGATGCGAACGGATCATTGATTCTTCACATTGTTCGATAATTAAATCTAGATTATGCGTCAATTCATCCAATGAAAACATCTGAACATCTTCATGTGGTTTCGATCGAATCGAATCGTAATTTTGTAGAATTCGTTGTTCACGACCGGTCATATCAATGATCTTTTCTTGTGTTTGACCTGTTGGTTTTTTATTATGATACTTTGTCGATTGTTCTTTGATAACATCGTTGAATGTTTTGTAAACATATTGTTGTTTAGGTGCTTTTTCTCGTGGTTGTTTTTTCCATTGAGGTCCACTTGGACCAGCATTTTTCTTCGACGATTTGCCTGCTGTTTCGTCAGATTCAGCTTCTTGAGTAGTAGCTCGAGCTCGATTGGGATCTTCATTTCCATATCGACCTACAGCACCTCTGCCTTGTCGTTTTTCGACTTGAATTGGTATAGCACGACCTTGCAGATTTTTACCCAAACCAAAACCTTTTTTGTAACCCATCTAGAAATAAATTCAATCATGAATTTGAATTAAGAAAAAGACAGACAACATACTTTGGCCATTAGTTTCATGCCGATACCTCTGGTATGTTTTTCAAATGTACCAAAATCTCTAGAAAAAGAATTGAAATTTGTCAGATTTGTGAATAGGCTCTTACTTGTCATAGACTGGTGTTGGATTTGCTTGTGGTGCTCGTTGATATTGAACTTGAGGTGGTTGACGTTGAATAACTGGTTTTTCGGCATCTTCATCACTCTAAAACAAATAATCATATTGACTAGTTTCAAAATCAAAGAATTATTTTTTTCTCCTACCGATCCTTGAGTTCGTTCAGGCTCATCGGCCACTTCTTCGGCGTCGCTATCACTACCATCATCATCATCGTCATCATCTTCGTCTTCGAAATCACCACGTCTTTTTCGTTTCTTTTGGATAACTTCAATATCATCATCATCATCATCATCATCATCGCCTTGAACATCACTATCATCATCACTATCGTAACTTTCGATGAGAATTGGTTTGCTTTTCTTTTCCGGTTTGGATTTTTGCTGTTCGATTTTCGATCCGGTTTTAATTCCACCACTCACAAACGAAATCCGTTGAGATACTCGACCATATGACGATGCTGATGATGATGTTGTTGTCGGTCGAGATTGCGCTCGTTCAGAAGCTGTTGCCCAAATGCCTAATTGCAAAAGAAATTCTATTTAGATATTGAAATGATTGTTAAACATAAACACATACCGTAAATAGCTTCTTCTCTCGTTTGTCGACCATGTCGTCGACGTGTAGGATTTAATGCCGAATCTAAATCACTTTCGGTGATATTGAAATCTTCGATATAATCATCATCATTAGCCATTTCAAGCAAGAAACTCAATGAAATGAAATGAAATTACTTTCTATTCTTTCAAAATCACTGAATGCTTTGCTCTCATTCGTTCTTCATTTCTATTGGGTCGAACAATGAGCCAGTCATATTTTTATGGATAAATTTCTGTCGTCGTCAGCAAATGTTTTTCATTCATTTTTATATTGCATATTGTGTTAAATTGTTGTAATCACTGTTTCTTTTTTTTGTTATTTTGTAGAATTTTCTTAGTGATTAACATTCACATTATCATTATGGTAAGTCAAAGGAACTTTTCGAATTCGATTTTAAATAAATGAAATTATTTGTAGGCAAAAGAGAATAATGGAAAACCAGTTCAAACTGGAACTAAACCAACGAGACGTTCATGGAGCTGTTCGATGTGTATCTACACGTTTGTGTTTGTTACCGGTGTTTTTGTTGGTAAATTTATTGATATTATAAAATATTCACAAGAAAATCTCATATCTTTTCGTCGTTTTTCTATTTAGCAACAATTTTACCTGATTTGGCTGGTCATCATTTTAAACAACCCTATGGCAAAGAATACGGTAAGATTTTTATTTGAATAACGAATTTGTAACATAATATCGTTCCTGTTGATTAGGTGTTCTCGTTGAGCAAACATTTAAAGATTTACCAAAACATTTAAATACTTTAGCAGAAAAGGCGATGGATGCCGGTCGTGATTTAGTCAATCGTTTATCAAAGGCTAAAGTTGAAATTGATCGTCGTGTTGCTGATATTCAACAAAAACAAGCAGAATCAGCAAAACAAACTACTGGAAGTAAAACAACAGCAACTACACAACGTCCAACAACAACTACTCCCAAGCCAACAACTACAACCACTCCCAAGCCAACAACTACCACTACTACTACTCCTAAGCCAACTACTACTACAACCCAAGCTACAACAACTACCACTTCAAAACCAACCACTACTACAACCCAAGCTACAACAACTACCACTCCAAAACCAACTACTACTACAACAACTCAAGCTACAACAACTACCACTCCAAAACCAACTACTACAACAACTCAGGCTACAACAACTACTCCAAAGCCAACAACCACCACTACCACCCCTAAACCAACTACTACTACAACCCAAGCTACAACAACCACAACTACTCCAAAACCAACAACTACTACAACAACCCAAGCTACGAAAACAACGACGACTACTCCTAAACCAGCAGCAACTACAACACAAGCAACACCTAAACCTACTCAACAACCAGTCGTTACTGAATCAACAACAGTTAAATCTCAAGAAGTTCCTAAAAAACCAAATACACCATAGGAACTTTAAAATAAGAACAGTTTAATTCATAGGCAATTCATAAACTTGTCATTCCAGTCCAAAAGCAATCATTTATCTGAACATTCACTCACATTTATCTTTCATTTACTATTCTTTCCTTGTTTTGTTTGTTTGTTTGTTTTATTTTTCTTTCTTTATCTTCTTCTTCCCATAGCCTAATGGTTTAATAAAGCATATTTGTTTTTGTTTCAATTATGATTTATTATCGATTTTTCATTTCGAAATATTAGTTAACAAAAAACATGATCG
>Ga0209922_101110_pt1 | contig 27515 bp, 25 predicted proteins | sample ThiBiot_500_biof_FD_183946 | JGI IMG/M metagenome (GOLD analysis project Ga0209922, IMG submission 183946) | Wastewater bioreactor microbial communities from Cape Town, South Africa - Thiocy_expt_500_biof (SPAdes) | ecosystem: Engineered > Bioreactor > Thiocyanate-remediating > Anaerobic-Aerobic ... | reverse complement strand
CCGGCGAATCGGTGCCGGTGGGCGCGCTCGATGTCACGATGTACCGCGACGACCTGCACCGGAACCCCACCCGCACGCCGCACCCGACCGACATCCCCGCGGGCGGTATCGACGGCAAGACCGTCGTGCTCGTCGACGACGTGCTGTTCTCGGGCCGGTCGATCCGCGCGGCCCTCGACGCCCTCAACGACATCGGGCGGCCCGCCGCGGTGCGGCTTGCGATCCTCGTCGACCGCGGCCACCGCGAACTGCCGATCCGCCCCGACTTCGTCGGCAAGAACCTTCCGAGCGCGCGCACAGAGCGGGTCAACGTCCACCTGTCCGAAGACGACGGCATCGACGAGGTGACGATCGCGTGATGAGGCACCTGCTCGACACCAAGACCCTGTCCCGCGACGACGCGATCCGGATCCTCGACGTCGCCGAAGACATGCGCGACACGCAGTCGCGCGAAGTCAAGAAGCTCCCGACGCTGCGCGGAAAGACCGTCGTGAACCTCTTCTTCGAAGACTCCACCCGCACTCGCATCTCCTTCGAGGCCGCCGCCAAGCGCCTCTCCGCCGACGTGATCAACTTCTCCGCGAAGGGCTCCTCGGTGAGCAAGGGGGAGTCGCTGCAGGACACCGCCCAGACGCTGCAGGCGATGGGTGCGGATGCCGTCGTCATCCGCCACGGCGCCTCCGGCGCACCGCACACCCTGGCGACGAGCGGGTGGATCACGGCGGGCGTCGTCAACGCCGGCGACGGCACGCACGAGCACCCCACGCAGGCCCTCCTCGACGCGTTCACGATCCGCAAGCGCCACTTCGGCGACGCCAGCCGCGGCCGCGACCTCGCGGGTCTGCGCATCACGATCGTCGGTGACGTGCTCCACTCGCGGGTCGCCCGCTCGAACGTGTGGCTGCTCACGACCCTCGGCGCGGAGGTGACGCTCGTCGCCCCGCCCACCCTCGTCCCGCAGGATGTCTCGGCCTGGCCCGTGCGCATCCTGTACGACCTCGACGAGGCCGTCGCGGCGAAGCCCGACGCCATCATGATGCTGCGCATCCAGCTGGAGCGGATGAATGCCGCGTATTTCCCCACTGAACGGGAGTATTCGCGGCGCTGGGGCCTCGACGCACGGCGCCTGAAGGCCCTCCCGGAAGGTAGCATCGTCATGCACCCCGGTCCCATGAACCGGGGGCTGGAGATCTCCGCCGACGCCGCCGATTCGCCGCAGTCGACCGTGCTCGAGCAGGTCAGCAACGGTGTCTCGGTCCGGATGGCGGCGCTCTACCTGCTGCTCGCGGGGGAGCGCGCATGATCGCCGCCGAGGCGCCGCACCCGCACGCCCCGCACCGACAGGCCGAAGAACCCGAGGAGGCCGCACGATGACCGACTACCTGATCCGCGGAGCACAGCTCAACGGCACGGATGCCGCGGACATCGTCCTCCGAGAGGGTGTCATCGCCGAGATCGGCACGGGCCTGAGCCACGCCGGCGCGACCGTCGTCGACGCCGACGGCCTCATCGCCCTCCCGGGCCTCGTCGACCTGCACACGCACCTGCGCGAACCCGGCTACGAGGCATCCGAGACGATCCTCACCGGCTCGCGCGCCGCCGCCGCGGGCGGCTTCACCACGGTGTTCGCGATGCCGAACACGTCGCCCGTCGCCGACACCGCGGGCGTCGTGGAGCAGGAGCTCGCCCTCGGCGAGGCGGCCGGCTACGTGCAGGTCCAGCCGATCGGCGCCGTCACCGTCGGGCAGAAAGGCGAGCGTCTCGCGGAGCTCGGCGCGATGGCATCCAGCCGCGCGCGCGTGCGCGTCTTCAGCGACGACGGGTTCTGCGTCTTCGACCCGCTCATCATGCGCCGCGCCCTCGAATATGTGAAGGCGTTCGACGGTGTCGTCGCGCAGCACGCGCAGGACCCGCGCCTCACCGAAGGCGCCCAGATGAACGAGGGCACCGTCTCGGCCGAGCTCGGCCTCGCCGGCTGGCCCGCCGTCGCCGAGGAGTCGATCATCGCCCGCGACGTGCTGCTCGCCGAGCACGTCGGCTCCCGCCTGCACGTCTGCCACCTCTCCACCGCCGGATCGGTCGACATCATCCGCTGGGCCAAGAAGCGCGGCGTCAACGTCACCGCTGAAGTCACACCCCATCACCTCCTCCTCACCGAGGACCTCGTCCGCGGCTACGACGCCCGCTTCAAGGTGAACCCGCCGCTGCGCCGCGATGAGGACGTCCAGGCCGTGCGCGAAGGCCTCGCCGACGGGACGATCGACATCGTCGCGACCGACCACGCGCCGCACCCCGCCGAGAACAAGTCGTGCGAGTGGCAGGCCGCCGCGAATGGCATGGTCGGCCTCGAGTCGGCGCTGCGCGTCGTTCACGCCGCGATGATCGAGACGGGCCTGCTCACCTGGACCGACGTCGCCCGCGTGATGTCCGCCGCTCCCGCCCGGATCGGTCGGCTCGACGACGCGGGCACGGCGCTCGAGGTCGGCGCCCCGGCGTCGCTGACCCTCTACGACCCGTCGCCCGTCCGGCCGTTCGGCGCGGGCGACCTGCACGGACTCAGCGGAAACTCGCCGTACCTCGGCCGCGAACTCCCGGGCGACGTGCGCTGGACGTTCTTCCGCGGCGCGGCGACCGTGAGCGACGGCGTCCTCGCCGAGACGATGACGGCGGGAGCGCACGCATGACCCGCGAAGGCGCGCTCCTCGTCATGATCGGCGTCACCGTCGTACTGCTCGGGCTCGGCGTCCTCGCGTGGCGTCGCCGCACGCGCCGCGACAGCGGCCTGCTCGCCCCCGTCGGCGAACTGCCGCAGGGTGCGACCTCAACCCTCACCGCTTCCGGGTTCTACGTCGCCACGACGCGGCACGGCGAGGCGCTCGAACGCCTCGCGATCGCCGGCCTCGGCTTCCGCTCGCGCGTGGACGTCACGGTCACCGACGCGGGCGTCGCGCTCGACCTCGTCGGCCAGCCGCGCATGACCCTCGCCCTCGACCGGATCGAGGCCGCGACTCTCGCCACCGTCGCGATCGACCGCGTCGTCGAGCCCGGCGGTCTCGTGTGCGTCACGTGGCGCGCACGACGATCCGACGGCACCGACGAACTCGTCGACAGCTATCTCCGCCCGCAGGATGCCTCCGCACGCGCCGTCACCGACGCGATCGCCGCCACCCTGCCGGCCGCACCGACCCCCGACTCCGCCACCGCCTCCACGACGGGAACAGACGCATGACGTTCACCTCAGATCCCGCCGTCCTCGTCCTCGAGGACGGCTCCCGCCACCCCGGCCGCGCGTACGGCGCCCGGGGCACGACCCTCGGCGAAGTCGTCTTCGCGACCGGCATGACCGGCTATCAGGAGACCCTCACCGACCCGTCTTACGCGGGCCAGATCGTGCTGCAGACCGCCCCGCACATCGGCAATACCGGCATGAACGGCGAAGACCCCGAGTCGCGTCGCATCTGGGTCGCCGGTTACATCGTGCGCGACCCCTCGCGGGTGGTCTCGAACTGGCGCGCCGATGAGTCGCTCGACGATGCGCTCGTCCGGGGCGGGATCGTCGGCATCTCCGGCGTCGACACCCGCGCCATCACCCGCGTGCTGCGCTCGGCGGGCTCGATGCGCGGCGGCGTCTTCTCCGGCGACGCAGCGGCGCTGGATGCCGAGGAGCAGCTGCGTCTCGTCCGCGAAGCCCCGGAGATGGCGGGGCAGAACCTGTCGGCAGCGGTCTCGGTGGCCGCCGCCGAGGTGACTCCCGCGACGGGGGAGCGGATCGGCAACCTCGCCGTCCTCGACCTCGGCGTCAAGCAGGCGACGATCGACAACCTCGCCGCGCGCGGGTTCGACGTGCACGTACTGCCGCAGTCCGTCACGATCGACGACATCCGCGCGATCGACCCCGTCGCGGTGTTCTACTCGAACGGGCCGGGCGACCCCGCGGCATCCGGCGATCACGTCGCGCTCCTTCGCTCGGTGCTCGATGCTCGGCTGCCGTTCTTCGGGATCTGCTTCGGCAACCAGCTACTCGGGCGCGCCCTGGGCTTCGGCACCTACAAGCTGCCCTTCGGCCACCGCGGCATCAACCAGCCCGTGCTCGACAAGCAGACCGGGCGCGTCGAGATCACGGCGCACAACCACGGCTTCGCCGTCGACGCGCCGCTCGAGGGCGAGGTCGACAGCCCGAACGGCTACGGCCGCGTCGAGGTGAGCCACATCGGCCTCAACGACAACGTCGTCGAGGGCTTGCGCGCCCTCGACATCCCCGCGTTCAGCGTGCAGTACCACCCCGAGGCGGCCGCCGGCCCGCACGACGCCAACTACCTGTTCGACCGCTTCGCCGACCTCGTGCGCACCACCCAGGAGACCAAGAACTGATGCCCAAGCGCACCGACATCAAGAGCGTCCTCGTCATCGGCTCCGGCCCGATCGTCATCGGACAGGCCTGTGAGTTCGACTACTCCGGCACGCAGGCCTGCCGTGTGCTCCGCGAGGAGGGCGTGCGCGTCATCCTCGTGAACTCCAACCCGGCGACGATCATGACGGACCCGGACTTCGCCGACGCGACCTACATCGAGCCGATCACCCCCGCCGTGATCGAGACGATCATCGCGAAGGAGAAGCCGGATGCCATCCTCCCGACCCTCGGCGGCCAGACGGCGCTGAACGCCGCGATGGCCCTCCACGAGCAGGGCATCCTCGAGAAGTACGACGTCGAGCTCATCGGCGCGAAGGTGGACGCCATCCGCAAGGGCGAGGACCGCCAGATCTTCAAGCAGCTCGTGCTGGATGCCGGTGCCGACGTCGCCCGCTCGGTCATCGCCCACACGATGGACGACCTCCTCGCCGGCGCCGCCGAGCTCGGCTACCCGCTCGTCGTCCGCCCCTCCTTCACGATGGGCGGCCTCGGCTCGGGCTTCGCGTACGACGAAGAGGATCTCCGCCGCATCGGCGGCGCGGGCCTGCGCGACTCGCCGACCACCGAGGTGCTCCTGGAGGAGTCGATCCTCGGCTGGAAGGAGTACGAGCTCGAGCTCATGCGCGACACGGCCGACAATACGGTCGTCGTGTGCTCGATCGAGAACGTCGACCCCGTGGGCGTCCACACGGGCGACTCGATCACGGTCGCCCCCGCGCTCACCCTCACCGACCGCGAGTACCAGAAGCTCCGCGACATCGGCATCGACATCATCCGCGCCGTCGGCGTCGACACCGGCGGCTGCAACATCCAGTTCGCCGTCGACCCGGCATCCGGTCGCATCATCGTCATCGAGATGAACCCGCGTGTGTCGCGCTCGTCGGCGCTCGCCTCCAAGGCGACCGGGTTCCCGATCGCGAAGCTCGCCGCGAAGCTCGCGATCGGCTACCGCCTCGACGAGGTCCCGAACGACATCACTCAGGCGACCCCCGCGAGCTTCGAGCCGACGCTCGACTACGTCGTCGTGAAGGTCCCGCGGTTCAACTTCGAGAAGTTCCCGAACGCCGACGTGACCCTCACGACGACCATGAAGTCGGTCGGCGAGGCGATGGCGATCGGCCGCAACTACACGACGGCGCTGCAGAAGGCGCTCCGTTCGCTCGAGAAGCGCGGATCGAGCTTCCACTGGGGCCCCGAGCCGCGCACGAAGGACGAGCTGCTCGAGATCGCGAAGATCCCGACCGACGGCCGCATCGTCGTGCTGCAGCAGGCGATGCGCAAGGGCGCGACGATCGAGGAGGCCTTCGCCGCGACGAAGATCGACCCGTGGTTCCTCGACCAGATGGCACTCATCAACGAGGTCGCCGCGTTCGTCGCCGAAGCGCCGGAGCTGGATGCCGAGGTGCTCCGCGTCGCGAAGGAGCATGGCTTCTCCGACGCGCAGCTCGCGGAGCTCCGCCGTGACACCGAGGCGGAGATCCGCGGTGTGCGCCACGCGTTCGGCATCCGCCCCGTCTACAAGACCGTCGACACCTGCGCGGGGGAGTTCCCCGCCCTCACGCCGTACCACTATTCGTCGTACGACCACGAGACCGAGGTGACCCCGTCGGAGCGCACGAAGGTCGTCATCATCGGCTCGGGACCGAACCGCATCGGCCAGGGCGTCGAGTTCGACTACTCGTGCGTGCACGCGTCGTTCGCGCTGGCGGATGCCGGGTACGAGACCATCATGGTCAACTGCAACCCCGAGACGGTCTCGACCGACTACGACACGAGCGACCGCCTCTACTTCGAGCCGCTGACCCTCGAGGACGTCCTCGAGGTGCTGCACGCCGAAGCGCAGTCGGGGAAGATCCTCGGCGTCGTGTGCCAGTTGGGCGGCCAGACGCCGCTCGGGCTCGCGAAGGGCATCGAGGAGGCCGGGTACACGATCCTCGGCACCTCGCCCGCCGCCATCGACATCGCCGAGGAGCGCGAACTGTTCTCGCAGCTGCTCGACCGGGCCGGGCTCATCGCCCCGCGGCACGGCACCGCGATCGACGAGGCGGGCGCCGTCACGATCGCCGAGGAGATCGGCTACCCCGTGCTCGTGCGCCCGAGCTTCGTGCTCGGCGGGCGCGGCATGGAGATCGTCTACGACACCGAGAGCCTGCGCGATTACTTCGTGCGCACGGCCGGCGAGGTCGTCATCGAGGAGGGCAAGCCCCTGCTCGTCGACCGCTTCCTCGACGACGCCGTCGAACTCGACGTCGACGCGCTCTACGACGGGACCGAGCTGTACATCGGCGGCGTCATGGAGCACCTCGAAGAGGCCGGCATCCACTCCGGCGACTCGTCGTGCACGCTCCCGCCCATCTCCCTCGGCCGCACCGAGATCGACCGGGTGCGCAGCGCGACGCTCGCGATCGCGGAAGGCGTCGGCGTGCGGGGCCTGCTGAACGTGCAGTTCGCCGTGTCGGCAGGGGTTCTTTACGTCATCGAGGCGAACCCCCGCGCGAGCCGCACGGTGCCGTTCGTGTCGAAGGCGCTCGGCATCCCGCTCGCGAAGGCCGCCTCGCGGATCATGGCGGGCTCGACCATCGCGGAGCTCAAGGCCGAGGGGATGCTCCCCGCGCAGGACGGCTCACGGGTGCCGCTGGACGCCCCGGTCGCCGTCAAGGAGGCCGTGCTGCCGTTCAAGCGGTTCCGCACCGCCGACGGCCACACCGTCGACTCGGTGCTCGGCCCGGAGATGCGCTCGACGGGCGAGGTCATGGGGATCGACCGCGACTTCCCGACCGCGTTCGCGAAGAGCCAGTCCGCAGCCTACGGCGGGCTCCCGACGGAGGGCACCGTGTTCCTCTCGGTCGCCGACGACGACAAGCGCGCCGTGATCCTCCCCGCGCACCGCCTGCAGGAGCTCGGCTTCCGGCTCACGGCGACGGAGGGCACAGCCGAGATCCTCGCTCGCAACGGGATCAAGGTCGACGTCGTGAACAAGTACTCCGCGACGCAGGTCTCGGGGGAGCGGAACGTCGTCGACCTCATCAACGCGGGCGAGATCGACATCGTCGTGAACACCCCCTCGGGCGGCATCGCGCGTGCCGACGGCTACGAGATCCGCGCCGCCGCGGTCGCCGCCGACAAGGCGCTCTTCACGACGATGGCCGTCCTCGGCGCCGCCGTGAGCGCGCTGCCGGTCCTCCGGGAAGGCTTCTCGGTGCGGAGCCTGCAGGAGTACGCGACCGATCGCGCGGAGGCCCGCCGGTGAGCGAACCCGAGCCCGGACTCGAGACCCGCGCGTTCGGCCGACGCCTGCGCCGGGCCCTCGACGCGCACGGACCGCTGTGCGTCGGGATCGACCCGCACGAGGCGCTCCTGCGCGCATGGGGGCTCGAGGTGTCGGCATCCGGCGCGCGGGACTTCGGCCTGCGCACCGTCGACGCCGCCGCGGGGCGCGTCGGGGTCGTGAAGCCCCAGGTGGCGTTCTTCGAGCGCTACGGGTCGGCGGGCTTCGCGGCCCTCGAAGACGTCTCGGCGGCCGCGCGCGCGGCGGGCCTGCTCGTCATCGCGGATGCCAAGCGCGGCGACATCGGCACGACGATGGAGGGCTATGCCGCCGCCTGGCTCGAGCCCGGCGCGCCGCTCGAATGCGACGCCGTGACCCTGAGCCCCTACCTCGGGACGGACTCTCTCCATGCGGCGCTCTCGGCTGCGACGCGCCACGACAAGGGCGCGTTCGTCCTCGCCGCGACGAGCAACCCCGAGGCCGCGCTCGTGCAGCGCGCCGCAGACCCCGACGGCGAGACGGTCGCCGAGCGCGTCGCGCACGACGTCGCGGCGCGGAACATCGGCGCCCCGGGCTCGCTCGGCTCGATCGGGGTCGTCGTCGGCGCGACGGTCGACCGCCGCTCGTTCGGGCTCACCGACGTCGTCCTCGCGGGCACCCCGATCCTCGCGCCCGGCTTCGGCGCACAGGGCGCGGAGCCAGCCGACCTTTCGCGCCTGTTCGGCTACGTCTCCTCGCAGGTCGTCGCGAGCGAGAGCCGCAGCGTCCTCGGCGCGGGGCCGGACCGCCTCGCCGCACGCATCGAGGAGCGTGCCGCCCTGTACCGTGGTGAGTCCCATGAGTGACGCCCGACGCCCACCCGAGGTCGACCGTGCCGCGGCATCCCGCCGTGCCGTCGCCGCCCGCCGCGAGCGCGCCGCGCTCAAGCAGGACGTCGCGATGCGCGTCATCACGCCGCAGCAGGTGCTCCGGCGTGCTCTCGCGGCGCCGGAGTCTCCCGTCGGCGCCCTCCGCGTCACGGAGTTCCTGACCGCGCTCCCGGCGATCGGCGCCGGCAAGCGCGACCGGATCCTCGCCGATCTCGACATCTCGCCCGTCAAGCGGCTCGGCGGGCTGGGCGTCCGTCAGCGCGCGGCACTGTCGCAGTGGCTCGACACGCGCTTCGCGCCGCACCGGCCGCGCGCCGGCCGCAGTCGCCTCGTCGTGCTGGCCGGGCCGACGGCCGTCGGCAAGGGCACCGTCGCCGCGCACATCAAGGATCACCATCCGGAGATCCTGCTGTCGGTGTCGGCGACGACGCGCGCCCCGCGACCGGGCGAGATCGACGGCGAGCACTACTTCTTCGTCGATGACGCCGAGTTCGATCGGATGATCCGCGACGGCGAACTGCTCGAACATGCCACGGTGCACAACAAGCACCGCTACGGCACCCCGAAGGCTCCCATCGAGAAGGCGCTCGCGGAGGGCCGCACGGTCCTCCTCGAGATCGATCTGCAGGGCGCCCGCCAGGTGCGCGCCGCCGCGCCCGACGCGAGCCTCGTGTTCCTGCTGCCGCCGAGCTGGGACGAACTCGTCCAGCGCCTCGTCGGCCGCGGCACGGAAGACGAGGAGGAGCGCGCCCGCCGTCTGCGCACCGCGAAGGGCGAGCTCGCCTCACAGGGCGAGTTCGACTTCCTCGTCGTCAACGACGAGGTCGCCCGCGCCGCAGCCGAGGTCGCAAGCCTCGCCCGCTGACGCGACCGGGAATGGGCGACGGCGCGCGCTGATAGAATGATCTGATGCCGTGGCTCTCGTCCGCGCCCACACTCTCCACTCACGTTCTCCACCCGCCATCCGACTCAGGAGGTCCGCCATGGCCGCTCGCGACAAGGGCATCATCGACCCGCCCATCGACGCACTGCTCGAGAAGGTCGACTCGAAGTACCAGCTGGTGATCTACGCGTCCAAGCGCGCCCGCCAGATCAACGACTACTACTCCGACCTGCACGAAGGGAATCTCTTCGACAACGTCGGTCCGCTCGTCGACTCGAGCGTCGAGGACAAGCCGCTGACCATCGCGCTGCACGAGATCCACGAGGACAAGCTGCGCCTGCGCCACGCCGAGTGACACGCGGATGCCTCGGAGAGTGTGACTCTTCGTGGCATCCGTCATGCCCGCGATTCCCGCGATGTCGGGAGCCGCGGGCATGATTGTGTCTGCGGGCCTTCGCCTGACGGCGCCAGGCCCCACCACCCCACCGAAGAACCTTTGAGGAGCCGTCGATGACCGCCCTGCGCCTGTTCACCTCCGAGTCCGTCACCGAGGGCCACCCGGACAAGATCTGCGACCAGATCTCCGACTCGATCCTCGATGCGCTCATCACCGCCGACCCGCACAGTCGCGTCGCGGTCGAGACCCTCGTCACGACGGGTCTCGTGCACGTCGCGGGCGAAGTGCGCACCGACGGCTACGTCGACATCCCCGGCATCGTCCGCGGGGTCGTCAACCGCATCGGGTACACCTCGAGCGAGACCGGCTTCGACGGCGACTCGTGCGGCGTCACGGTGTCGATCGGGGAGCAGTCGGGGGATATCGCCGCGGGCGTCGACACCGCCATCGAGCACCGTGAGGGCGGGTCGGCCGACCCCATCGACGAGCTCGGTGCGGGCGACCAGGGCATCATGTTCGGCTACGCCACGACCGAGACCCCGCAGCTCATGCCGATGGCGATCTGGACGGCGCACCGTCTCGCGGAACGCCTCACCGATGCGCGCCGTTCGGGCGCGCTCGGCTTCCTCCGGCCCGACGGCAAGACCCAGGTGACCCTCGGCTACGACGGCGCGACGCCGCGCACGGTCGACACGGTCGTCCTGTCCACGCAGCACAACCCCGACATCTCGCTCGCGGCGCTCCGCGCGGCCGTGCAGGCCGAGGTGATCGACCCCGTGCTCGCGACGACGGGCCTCGACACGTCGGACGTCCGGTACGTCATCAACCCTGCGGGTCCCTTCGTCACCGGCGGCCCCAAGGGCGACGCCGGGCTCACGGGCCGCAAGATCATCATCGACACGTACGGCGGGGCCTCGCGCCACGGCGGCGGCGCCTTCAGCGGCAAGGACCCGTCGAAGGTCGACCGCTCGGCCGCCTACGCGATGCGCTGGGTCGCGAAGAACGCCGTCGCGGCGGGCCTCGCCGAGCGCCTCGAAGTGCAGGTCGCCTACGCGATCGGCAAGGCGCAGCCGGTCGGACTGTACGTCGAGACCTTCGGCACGGGCCACGTCTCCGACGAGGTCATCACCCGTGCGATCCGCGACGTGTTCGATCTGCGCCCAAAGGCGATCATCGACGAGCTGGATCTCTTGCGCCCGATCTACGCGCAGACGGCCGCCTACGGCCACTTCGGCCGTGAGCTGCCCGAGTTCGCATGGGAGCGCACCGACCGCGTCGACGCCCTGCGCGCCGCCGCGGGTCTCTGATCTCCCGCGATCATGTCGCTCGTCGCACGGGTGCTGATCGATTCGCCCCTGCCGCAACTGGACCGGCTGTTCGACTACGCCGTCCCCGACGCGCTCGAGTCGGCGGCCGTCGCCGGCGTCCGGGTGAAGGTGCCCCTGCGCACCGCCGGGCGCGTCGTCGAGGGCTACCTCGTCGAGGTCGTCGATGCGAGGGATGCCGCGCAGACGACGAAGCCCCTCTCGGAGCTCGACGCCGTCGTGTCGCCCGTCGCAGTCCTGACGCCCCAGCTGTACGCCCTCGCACGCAAGTGCGCCGATCGTGCGGCGGGGTCGGCGAGCGACATCCTGCGCCTCGCGATCCCGAAACGCATGGTGCGGGCGGAGAAGACCTGGCTCGCCGCCCGCGCGGAGGGCCCGCCCCGTGACGCATCCGCCGCAACGGCTGCGGGCGACCTCGATGTCGCGTGGGCCGAGTCGGTCCTCGCCCCCTTCGGCGAGCTGCCCGCCCTCCTCGCGGACCACGCGCGCCTCGCCCTCGACGCACCCCCGCGCCCCGCGCGGGATCTGCCGGTGGGGGCGTGGGCGGAGCTCCTCGCGGCGATCGCCGTCGACACGCTCCAGCGTGGCGAGAGCACACTCCTCGTCGTGCCCGACCAGCGCGACCAGGAGCAGCTTCTCGCCGTGCTCGCGGCCCACGCGCCGGAGGACCGCGTCGTGCGGGACGATGCCCGCCGCTCGGGTCCCGAGCGCTACGCGACCTACCTGCGCCTGCTCGACGGGGAGCCCGTGATCGTCGTCGGCAACCGCTCGACCGTCTACACGCCCGCGCCGCGCACGGGCACGGTCGTGATCTGGGACGACGGCGATCCGCTGCTCGCCGAGCCGCTCAGCCCCGGGGTCCACGCCCGGGATGCCGCGCTCGTGCGCCAGGAGCTCGAAGGCTCGGCTCTCGTCCTCGCCGGGCACACTCGGACGACCGACGTCGAGCGGCTCGTCCAGCTCGGGTGGGTGCGCGAGGTCCGTGCGGCGCGGCGGGAGAGCCCGAGCGTCGTGCTGTCGGCCACGCGAGAGGGCGAATCCCGCGGTCAGCGGGTGCCCTCTGCCGCGTTCGCCGCCGCGCGCGACGCTCTGGTTCACGGCCCCGTGCTCGTGCAGGTCTCACGACCTGGATACTCACCCGTGCTCGTCTGCGCCCAGTGCCGCACCCCGGCGCGCTGCCCGCACTGCACGGGTCCGCTCCGCGCTCGGCGGGCGGGAGCAGCGCCGGAGTGCGCCTGGTGCGGACGATCGGTCGGTTCGTGGACGTGCCCGCACTGCGAGAGCACGCAGCTGCGGATGGCATCCTCGGGCAGCGAGCGCACGGCCGATGAGCTCGGTCGCGCGTTCCCGAACACCCGCGTCATCCTCGCCGACGGCGATCACCCCGTGACCCGCGTCGATGCGCGCCCGGCCCTCGTCGTCGCGACGCGCGGCGCCGAGCCCCAGGCCGAGGGCGGCTACCGCACGGTGATCCTGCTCGACGGCGATCGGATGCTCATGGCCGAGCAGCTGCGCATCGGCGAAAGCTGCCTGCGCTGGTGGTCGAACGCCGCCGCCCTCGCCGCGCCCGGTGCACCCGTGCATCTCGTCGGAGTCACGGGTCCCGTCGCACGCGCCCTCGCGACATGGACGCAGCCCGCCTACGCCCGCGCCGAACTCGCCGACCGCCTGCCGCTCCACATGCCGCCGACCGTGCGCGTCGCCTCCGTCGAGGGATCCGCGTCGAGCGTCGGCCTCGCCCTCACCGAGCTGCGTGCCGCCGTGCCTGCGCTGGATGCGACGGCCATCCTCGGGCCGGTGCCGCTCGAGGCCGGGGGAGTGCGGGCGCTCGTCCGCTTCGATTACGCGCACGGGCGCGCGGTCGCCGAGACCCTCCGCGCGGCGGTCGTCTCCGACGCGCTGCGCGGGCGCCGCGCCCGCTCGAGCGGGGACCGATTCGTGCCCCGGACTACGCTGAGAGTGCGGCTGGACGTGCCCGAGCTCGATCTGTGACCGCCGCCATGATCACTGCCACCGCACCGACCACACCGAGGACTCCGATGCGCATCGTCTTCGCCGGAACCCCCGAGCCGGCCGTCCCGTCGCTCGCGGCGGTCGCGGCATCCACCCATGACCTCGTCGGCGTCGTGACCCGCACCGACGCGCCGCTCGGACGCAAGCGCGTCCTGACTCCGTCGCCCGTGGCGCGCGCGGCGGAGGAGCGCGGCCTGCCGATCGTGAAAGCCGACCGCCTCGATCAGGCGGCGACCGAGGCGATCGCCGCCTGGGAACCGGACCTCGGCGTCATCGTCGCCTACGGCGGTCTCGTGCGCGAGCCATTGCTCTCCGTCCCGCGCCTCGGCTGGATCAATCTGCACTTCTCCCTCCTGCCGCGCTGGCGTGGTGCCGCCCCGGTGCAGCACGCGCTCATCGCGGGCGACCGGGTCACGGGCGCGTCGGTGTTCCAGCTCGTTCCCGCCCTCGATGCGGGCGATGTCTTCGGCGAGCTCCGCTATTCCGTGCCGCGCGGTGCCACCGCAGGCGAGGTGCTCGCGGACCTCGCAGGTGCAGGTGCGACGCTCCTCACGGACGTCGTGGACGCGATCGCGGCGGGTACCGCCGTCGCGACCCCCCAGCAGGGCGAGGCGACGCTCGCACCCAAGCTCACCCTCGCGGACGGCGCACTCGATGTGATGGCCTCCGCCGACGCCGTCCTCGACCGCTTCCGCGGCACGACGCCGGAGCCCGGCGCCCATGTCTCCCTCGGCGGGCAGCGCCTCAAGGTGCTGGGCGCGCACCGCGGCCCGGACGTGCCGCTCGCCCCCGGCGCATTCGCCCTGCACGAGCGGCTCGTCCTTCTCGGCACGGGTTCGGGCACGATCGCGCTGACCACGGTGCAACCGGCCGGGCGAGGCGCGATGAACGCGGGGGACTGGTGGCGGGGCCTTCGCACCGAGACGCCGCGGGTCGACCTCCCCGAGGCTCTGTCATGAGCTCGGACGCACGCGCCGAACGGCGTGCGCCCGCCGCGGCCGGGCGCACCCCGCGATGGGTCGCGTACGACACGCTCCGGGCGGTGCACACCTCCGACGCATACGCGAACCTGCTTCTTCCGCGTGCGCTCGGGCGGGCCGGCATCTCGGGGGCGGAGGCGGCGCTCGCGACGGAGCTCACCTACGGCACCCTCCGCCGCGAGGGCACCTACGACGCGATCATCGCGGATGCCGCGGGGCGCCCGGCCGACAGGATCGACCCGGCGGTCCTCGACGCCCTCCGCCTCGGCGCGCACCAACTCCTGTCGATGCGCACGCCCTCGCACGCCGCCGTCAACGAAACCGTCCGGCAGGTCCGCCAGGCCGCGGGTAAGCCCGCCTCGGGATTCGCGAACGCGGTGCTGCGGCGCGTGTCGGAGCGAACGCCGGAGGAGTGGCTCGACCGTCTCGACAACACTGCGCGCTCGGAGGACGAGCGCCTCGGACTGCGCTACGCGCACCCCGTGTGGGTCATCCGCGCGTTCCGGCGCGCCCTCGCCGCGGAAGGTCGCGAGGACGAGCTCGCCGCACTGCTCGACGCCGATAACGCCTCACCCGTCGTGACGCTCGCCGCCCTCCCGGGCCTCGGCGAGATCCCGGACGACGCCGCGCGGACGCCCTATTCGCCGATCGGGTTCCGCTCCGCCGGCGGCGACCCGGCATCCCTCGTCGTGGCATCCGGCGGGCGCATCCGCGTGCAGGACGAGGGGTCGCAGCTCGCCGCGCTGGCGCTCGCACGCGCCCTCCCGGTCCGGGCGGGGGAGTCGTGGCTCGACCTGTGCGCCGCGCCGGGCGGCAAGACGGCCGTGCTCGCCTCCGAAGCACTCGCCCACGACGCCACCCTCGAAGCGAACGAGATCGCCCCGGCCCGTGCCGGGCTCGTGCGGGACTCCGTCGCGGGTGTGCCCCTCACGGTGCCCGTGTCAGAGGAGGACGGTCGCACACGTGCCGGGCGCGGCCGCTACGACCGCATCCTCGTCGACGCGCCGTGCACGGGGCTGGGTGCGCTCCGGCGGCGCCCCGAGGCGCGCTGGCGCAAACAGCCCGCGGACGTCCCGGCGCTCGCGTCGTTGCAGACGGAGCTGCTGGATGCCGCGATCGACGCCCTCGCTCCCGGCGGCGTCGTCGCCTACGTGACCTGCTCGCCCCACCTCGCGGAGACGGCCGGCATCGTCAGCGAGACCCTGCGTACCCGCGGCGGCGAGATCGAGGAACTGGATGCCCGCGCGGTCGTGGCATCCGTCTCCACGACGCCGATCGATCTGCCGGATGTCGCCGGCACGGGTCGCGCCCAGCTGTGGCCGCACCGCCACGGCACCGACGCGATGTCGATCTCGCTGCTGCGCCGACGCTGACGACCGCCGCTAGGGTGGGGGCGTGCCCGACGTCCGCATCAATCCCAGCATCCTCTCCGCCGACTTCGTCAACATGGAGGCCGATCTCGCCCGCATCGCGGGCGCGGATTTCGTGCACGTCGACGTCATGGACAACCACTTCGTCCCGAATCTGACGTTCGGGCCGCAGATGGTCCGGCGCGTGCAGGAGACGAGTCCTGTGCCCCTCGACGTGCATCTCATGATCACCGACCCCGACCGATGGGCGCCCGGGTACGCCGAGCTCGGCGCAGCCTCCGTGACGTTCCACCTCGAGGCGGCCGCCGAGCCCGTCGCACTGGCGCGGCGCCTCCGGCAGATCGGATCCCGCGCGGGTGTCGCCGTCAAGCCTGCGACCCCCGTCGAGGGGCTGTTCGACGTGCTCGACGAGTTCGACCAGATCCTCGTGATGACGGTCGAGCCCGGCTTCGGCGGGCAATCGTTCATGGCCGACCAGATGCCCAAGCTCGCGCTCCTGCGCGACGAGGCGCGGCGCCGCGGATCGCAGGTGTGGCTGCAGGTCGACGGCGGCATCTCCGCATCGACGATCGCCCAGGCGGCCGAAGCCGGCGCCGACACGTTCGTGGCGGGGTCCGCCGTGTTCGGAGCGGATGATCCGGGGCGCGCGATCGCGGCGCTGCGCAGCGAGGCATCCGCCCACGTGCATTGAGCCGGAGATGACTCCGGGCGGCGACGTCTACGCGGGGGAGTCGACGCGGATGTGACCGCCGCGCACCGCGAGTTCATCGCGGATCGCCTCGAGGGCCGCCGGATGCACTCGCGTCAGGCCGGTGAGGTCGACGACGACCTCGGCATCCCGATCGACGCGTTCGAGGCTGCGCAGAGCGGAGAGCAGGTGCTCGGCGCCGCTGAATGAGAGCTCGCCCTCCAGCGCCAGGCGCACGACGCCGTCCTCGCCCCGGTCCACGGAGATCGCGGGCAGGGCGATGCTCTCGTGCTGCTCGAACACATGCAGGCCCAGCGTCTCGGACAATCGCTCGAGCACGAGCTGACCGCGATGACTGTTGCCGAAGGAGTCCAGTCGCGGGCTGAACACCCCCACGCCGAACTGGGAGGGGCTGAGGGCGAGCAGGCCGCCGGACACCCCGCTCTTGGTCGGCAGACCGACGCGCATCAGCCACGAGCCGGATGCGTCGTACATCCCGCAGCTCGTCATGACCGCGCTGACGTCGCGTGCGGTCCGCTCCGACACCACCTGCTCACCTGTGACGGGGTTGCGTCCTCCGAAGGCGAGCGTGCCGGCCATCACCGCAAGATCACGGACCGTCACCAGCGTCGCGCACTGACGGAAGTAGGCCTCGACGACGTCATGCGCCGATCCCGACACCAGGCCGTACGAGCGCAGCAGATGCGCCAGCGCACGATTGCGCTCGCCCGTGGCCGCTTCCGACGCGTACACCGCCTCATCCACCGCGAGCTCGCGCCCCGCGAAACGCGAGAGCCCGGCGCGAATGCGCGCCGAGCGGGTGAGCGGGTCCGCGTCGCCGACGAGGCCGGTCGCCGCGATGGCTCCCGCGTTGATGAGCGGATTGGCGGGGCGGCCGGTCCCTGCTTCGAGGCTGATCGCGTTGAACGGTTCACCGCTCGGCTCGACGCCGACATACCGCAGCACGTCGTCGCGGCCGCGCTCCTCGAGAGCCAGGGCGAAGACGAAGGGCTTCGAGATCGACTGGATGGTGAAGGCCACCTCCGCGTCACCGACCCCGATGGCCTGGCCGCGTGGTCCGACGACGGCCAGGGCCAACGGATCGGGGGCTGCGCTGGCGAGCTCGGGGATGTAGTCGGCGACCGCCCCGGCGTCGTGGTCCCGCACCGTGTCGAGCAGCGTGGCCAGCATTCCCCGGATCGGATCCATGGCTCGACACTAGCCGCGCGCGCGGGGGAGGACCGAGGGACCGGTAGCCTGTCAGGGTGAAGACGTTCGACGGACTGTTCGCGGAACTGACCGCCACTGCCGCGGCCCGGCCCGAAGGTTCCGGCACGGTCGCCCAGCTCGACCGCGGCGTCCACGCGATCGGCAAGAAGATCGTCGAAGAGGCCGCCGAGGTGTGGATGGCCGCGGAGTACCAGTCGGATGCCGAGACGGCCGAGGAGATCTCGCAGCTGCTCTACCACCTGCAGGTGCTCATGCTCGCGAAGGGCCTCACCCTCGCGGACGTCTACCGACATCTCTGAGCCCGCTTCCGCCCCTGTAGCTCAGACACCGAAAGAGACCGCACATGCTGCGCATCGCCGTGCCGAACAAGGGGTCGCTCGCCGACACCGCCGCCGAGATGCTCGCCGAGGCCGGGTACACCGGCCGACGTGACCCCAAGGACCTCCACGTCATCGACCCGATCAACGAGGTCGAGTTCTTCTACCTGCGCCCGAAGGACATCGCGACCTACGTGGGCTCCGGCGCCCTCGATGTCGGCATCACGGGGCGTGACCTGCTGCTGGATGCCCGGATGCCGGGCGCCCGTGAGATCGAGAAGCTCGGCTTCGGGGCATCCACTTTCCGCTTCGCGGGCCCTCCGGGGCGCTTCCACGACGTCACCGACCTCGAGGGCCTTCGGGTCGCGACGGCGTACCCGGGCCTCGTCGACGGCTTCCTCGACGAGCAGGGCGTGGCGGTCGACCTCGTGCCGCTCGACGGTGCCGTCGAATCGGCGGTGCAGCTGGGCGTCGCCGACGCCGTGGCGGACGTCGTCTCCACCGGCACGACCCTGCGCCAGGCAGGGCTCGAGATCTTCGGACCCGTGCTGCTGGAGTCGGAGGCCGTCCTCATCGGCGCTCCGGTCGAAGCGGAGGGCACCGAGACGCTCCTGCGGCGCCTGCGCGGTGTCATGGTCGCCCGCCGCTACGTCCTGATCGACTACGACCTGCCGGCGGCTCTCGTCGACGAGGCCGTCGCGCTCGCGCCCGGCATCGAGTCGCCCACCATCTCGCCGCTGCGCGACCCGGAATGGGTCGCGGTGCGGGTCATGAGCCCCCGGAAGACCGTCAACCAGGTGATGGACGCGCTGTACGCGATCGGCGCGCGGGCGATCCTCGTGACGGCGATCCACAACGCGAGGCTCTGATGTCGCTCGCGTGTCGTGTCATCCCGTGCCTCGATGTCGCCGCAGGCCGGGTCGTCAAGGGCGTGAACTTCGAGAACCTGCGCGACATGGGCGACCCCGTCGAACTCGCGGCGCTCTACTTCGCACAGGGTGCCGACGAGCTGACGTTCCTCGACGTGACGGCGACGGTCGACGATAGGGCGACGACGTACGATGTCGTCCGCCGGACGGCCGAAGAGGTGTTCATCCCGCTGACGGTGGGCGGGGGAGTGCGCACCACCGAGGACGTGGCACGTCTGCTCGGGGTCGGCGCCGACAAGGTGGGCGTCAACTCCGCGGCGATCGCCCGCCCCGACCTCATCGGCGAGATCGCCGACCGCTTCGGCGCGCAGGTGCTCGTCCTGTCGCTCGATGTGAAGCGCGCACCCGGCACGGGTTCGGGCTTCGTCGTCACGACGCACGGCGGACGCACGCTGACCCAGCTGGACGCCCTCGACTGGGCGCGCGAGGCGATCGACCGGGGCGCCGGCGAACTCCTCGTCAACTCGATCGACGCCGACGGCACCAAGGACGGCTTCGACCTCGAACTCGTGGGCCTCATGCGCGAGATCTCCTCGGTTCCCGTCATCGCCTCGGGCGGCGCGGGTGCAGCAGAGGATTTCGCCCCCGCGATCCACGCCGGCGCCGACGCGGTGCTCGCGGCATCCGTGTTCCACTCGGGCCAGCTCACGATCGGCGACGTCAAGAGCGCGCTCGTCTCGTCGGGCGTGGAGGTGCGCGCGTGAGCGGCGCGGGCGTCGTCGACGACGCGGCGGGCGACCCGCGCCTGGGCCGCGTCGCCTTCAACGCGGACGGGCTCGTGCCCGCGATCATCCAGCAGCACGACACCGGCGAGGTGTTGATGCTCGGGTGGATGGATGCCGAGGCGCTCCGCCGCACGCTCTCCGAAGGCCGCGTCACCTTCTGGTCGCGGTCGCGTCAGGAGTACTGGCGCAAGGGCGACACCTCCGGCCACGCCCAGTACGTCAAGGGTGCGCGCCTGGACTGCGACGGCGACACTCTGCTGATCGCGGTCGACCAGATCGGCGCCGCCTGCCACACCGGCGACCGCACGTGCTTCGACGCCGACGATCTGGCCCCCGTCGAGGGCTCTCCGTGACGGCCCGCGCGCGGGTGATCGCGGTGCTCCTCGTCGTCTTCGGGGGAGCGATCGCGATCATCTCATCGACGCAGACGTGGCTCGATCTCACGCTGCGCGCCGGTGCCACCGAGCCGGTTCCCGTGCCGGGTGCGTCCGCGCTGCCGCTTCTGGCGCCGCTCAGCCTCGCGGCCCTCGCACTGGGCCTCGCGCTCACGGTCGTCGGGCGCGTCCTCAGATACGCCTTCGGTCTCGTCGCGACCGTCATCGGCGGCGCCCTCACCGTGGGCGCGCTGCGCGTCGGCATCCAGCACCCGCAGGATGCCTTCGCGGCGGCCGTCACGAAGGCGACCGGCCTGTCGGGTTCCGAGGCGATCACCGAACTCGTCGCATCGATCGACAGCACCGTGTGGCCGTTCCTCGCCGCCGCGGGCGGCATCGCGATCGCGGTCGGCGGCATCGTGACGCTCGTGACCGCGCACGCCTGGCGGGCAGGCGGGCGCCGGTACCGCCGCGATACGGCGCGGGAGCAGATCGCGTCCGGCTCACGCCCGCACGACGCGATCGACTCGTGGGACGACCTCTCGCACGGCGACGACCCGACGGCCCGCTAGACTGGCCACAGACCAGCGCCCCCGAAGGAGCACCATGAGCAGCAGCATCGAAGACCCCGGCCACGGACACTCGCCCGCGGCGTGGACGGCCGTGGTGATCATGCTCCTCGCAATCACGCTGGGCACCGTGTTCTTCGTGCTCGACATGCCCGCCCTCGTCTGGGCATCCGCCGGGCTCGTCGTCGTCGGCGCGATCGTCGGCTGGGCCATGGCCAAGGCCGGTTACGGCGCGAACGGCGCCAAGTACGCCGCGAAGCAGCACTGACCATGCTGGCAGGCCTCACCGCCGGTGCGGTCGAGGATGCCGAGACGCGGGCCGCGACCCGGCCCCTCGCCGACGTCGAGCGCGATGCCCTCGCGCAGACGCCGGCCCTCGACGCTCTCGCCGCCCTCGCGCCCGCCGCTCGGGTCAAGATCATCGCGGAGGTGAAGCGCGCGAGCCCCTCGCGCGGCGACCTCGCCTCGATCCCCGACCCGGCCCTCCAGGCTGCTCGTTATCAGGAGGGCGGCGCCTCCGCCATCTCGGTGCTCACCGAGGAGCGTCGCTTCAAGGGCTCGCTCGCCGACCTCGAGGCCGTGAAGGCCCGCGTCGCGCTGCCGGTGCTGCGCAAGGACTTCATCGCGACGCCGTATCAGGTGCTCGAGGCACGGGCATCCGGGGCCGACCTCGTCCTCCTCATCGTCGCCGCGCTCGAACAGCCGCTGCTGACCGAACTCCACGCCCTCGTCCTCGACCTCGGCATGACGCCGCTCGTCGAAACGCATTCGCGTGAGGAGCTCGACCGGGCATCCGACCTCGGTGCGAAGCTCATCGGCGTCAACGCCCGGAACCTCTCCACGTTCGAGCTCGACCGCGACCTGTTCGGCTCGCTCGCGGAGCACTTCCCGGCGGATGCCGTGAAGATCGCCGAGTCGGCGGTGCTCGCCCCCGCCGACGTCGCGCACTACCGCGCGGCAGGCGCCGATGTCGTCCTCGTCGGGGAGGCACTCGTGACCAACGACCCCGTATCCACGCTGCATGCTTTCCTGGAGGCAGGATCCTGATGAGTCTTCGCGACGCGCCCGGCCCCTTCTTCGGCGATTTCGGCGGCCGCTACATGCCAGAGTCGCTCATCGCCGCCATCGACGAACTGACCGCGGAGTATGAGGCGGTGAAGGCCGACCCGGCGTTCCAGGCCGAGTTCGACAGCCTGCTGCACTCCTACGCGGGCCGCCCGTCCGCGCTCACCGAGGTGCCGCGGTTCGCGGAGCATGCCGGGGGAGCGCGCGTCTTCCTCAAACGCGAAGACCTGAACCACACCGGCTCCCACAAGATCAACAACGTCATCGGTCAGGCGCTGCTCACCAAGCGCCTCGGCAAGACGCGTGTCATCGCGGAGACCGGGGCGGGCCAGCACGGCGTCGCGACCGCGACCGCGGCGGCCCTGTTCGGCTTCGACTGCACGGTGTACATGGGCGAGGTCGACACGGAGCGTCAGGCCCTCAACGTCGCCCGGATGCGCCTGCTCGGCGCGGACGTCGTGCCGGTGACGGCCGGGTCGCGGACGCTGAAGGATGCCATCAACGAGGCCTACCGCGACTGGGTCGCCTCCGTCGAGACGACCAACTACATCTTCGGCACGGCCGCCGGTCCGCACCCGTTCCCCGCGATGGTGCGCGACTTCCAGAAGATCATCTCCGAAGAGGCCCGCGCACAGCTGCTGCATGAGACCGGGCGCCTCCCCGATGCGGTCGTGGCGTGCGTCGGCGGCGGGTCGAACGCGATCGGGATGTTCGACGCGTTCCTCGACGACGCCGACGTGAAGCTCTACGGCGTGGAGGCCGCGGGCGACGGTGTGGACACCGACAAGCACGCGGCATCCATCGAACGCGGACGCCCGGGCGTCCTGCACGGCGCGAAGACGTACGTCCTGCAGGACGAGGACGGGCAGACCGTGGAGTCGCACTCGATTTCCGCGGGCCTCGACTACCCCGGCGTCGGGCCGGAGCACGCCTGGCTCGCCGACATCGGCCGTGCGCAGTACATCCCGGCGACCGACACGGAGGCGATGGACGCATTGCGCCTCCTGTCCCGCACCGAGGGGATCATCCCGGCGATCGAGTCGGCGCACGCTCTCGCCGGCGCGCTGCGCATCGGCCGCGAGCTGGGCCCGGATGCCATCATCGCGGTGAGCCTCTCCGGCCGCGGCGACAAGGACATGGACACCGCGGCGCGCTGGTTCGGCCTGTACGACGGCGCAGGCGACGGCCCCGTCGAGGTTCCCGCCCCGGCCGAGGGCGCCAAGGGCGAAGGGGCGGAGCTGTGAGCCGCGTCACCGCGGCGATCGACGCCGCACGGGCCGAAGGCCGCGGCGCGTTCGTCGGCTATCTGCCGATCGGATACCCGGATCTCGAGACCTCGATCGAGGCCGCTGTCGCCCTCGCCGAGGCGGGCGCCGACATCCTCGAACTCGGTCCGCCCTACTCCGACCCGGTCATGGACGGCGCGGTCATCCAGGAGGCCACACAGGCGGCCCTCGCGAACGGCTTCCGCCTGCGCGACACGTTCACGGCGGTCCGCGCCATCGCGACCCGCGTCGATGTGCCGATCCTCGTCATGACGTACTGGAACCCGGTGATGCAGTACGGCGTCGACCGCTACGCCGACGATCTCCTCGCCGCCGGTGGGGCGGGGCTCATCACCCCCGACATCACGCCCGACGCCGCGGCCGACTGGATCACCGCGTCGACGCGCACGGGGCTCGACCGCGTGTTCCTCGCGGCGCCGACGTCGACCGACGAGCGCCTGCAGATGATCGCGGAGTCCTCGACCGGGTTCGTGTACACGGTCTCCACGATGGGGATCACCGGCGAGCGCGCCGAGTTGGATGCCGCGGCCCGTTCGCTCGTCGGACGTCTGCGCGCCCACGGCGTCGAGCACGCGTGCGTCGGCATCGGGATCTCGACGCCCGATCAGGTGCACGGCGTTATCGAGTACGCCGACGGCGCGATCGTCGGCACCGCCCTCGTCCGCGCCCTGCGCGACGGCGGCGTCTCCGGCCTCTCCGCCACAGCCCGCTCCCTCGTCGCCGGCACCCCCCGCTGACCCGTCGCCCCACCCTCCCCGGTCGTTGAGCGAGCCGCACAGCACCCCGGTCGTTGAGCGAGCCGCGCAGCGGCGAGTCGAAACGCCCCCCTGTGGACACACCGCACCACCGTCACCCCGACATCGGTACCGTCCCGACATGGCTTACGTGTACATGCTGATGTGCGCCGACGGCACGCTCTACATCGGCAGCACCCTCGACCTCGAGCGCCGACTCGCCCAGCATCAGGCCGGTGAAGGTGCGGAGTACACGCGACGACGCCTCCCGGTGGCACTGCACTGGTCGGAGCAGATGGACCGCATCGACGACGCGTTCGCGTGGGAGAAGCGGATGCAGGGCTGGAGTCACGCAAAGCGTCTCGCCTACGCCGAGGGCGGCCTCGCCGCGATCAAGGGCTGGAGCGCCCGTCACCGCGGCCCAACCCCCGATCGTTGAGCGCGCCTCGCCACCCCCGGCACACCCGGGCGTTGAGCGAGCCGCGCAGCGGCGAGTCGAAACGGCGACCGCGCCACAGACGTTTCCACTCGCTCCGCTCGGTCAACGACCGGGGGCAGCACGCCCGGCACCCCCGGTCGTTGAGCGAGCCGCGCAGCGGCGAGTCGAAACGGCGACCGCGGCGCGGGGCGTTTCCACTCGCTCCGCTCGGTCAACGACCGGGGGAGCACGCCCGACACGCCCCGGTCGTTGAGCGAGCCGCGCAGCGGCGAGTCGAAACGGCGACCGCGCCACAGACGTTTCCACTCGCTCCGCTCGGTCAACGACCGGGGGCAGCACGCCCGGCACCCCCGGTCGTTGAGCGAGCCGCGCAGCGGCGAGTCGAAACGGCGACCGCGGCGCGGGGCGTTTCCACTCGCTTCGCTCGGTCAACGACCGGGGGGGCACCACACCCGGCACCCCCGGTCGTTGAGCGAGCCGCGCAGCGGCGAGTCGAAACGGGGATCGCCACAGACGTTTCCACTCGCTCCGCTCGGTCAACGACCGCGGGCATCACACCCGACACGCCCCGGGCGTTGAGCGAGCCGCACAGCGGCGAGTCGAAACGGCGACCGCGGCGCGGGGCGTTTCCACTCGCTCCGCTCGGTCAACGACCGGGGGGGGCAGCACGCCAGCGCATCCGGTCGTTGAGCGAGCCGCACAGCGGCGAGTCGAAACGGCAACGGCCACAGACGTTTCCACTCGCTCCGCTCGGTCAACGACCGGGGGGCAGCACGCCCGACACGCCCCGGACGTTGAGCGAGCCGCACAGCGGCGAGTCGAAACCGGGACCGCGGCGCGGGGCGTTTCCACTCGCTTCGCTCGGTCAACGACCGGGGGCAGCACGCCCGACACGCCCCGGGCGTTGAGCGAGCGGCGCAGCGGCGAGTCGAACGTCGCGCGTCACAGACGTTTCCACTCGCTCCGCTCGGTCAACGACCGGAGGGGCGCGGTCGGTCAACGACCGGAGGGGCGCGGTCGGTCAACGACCGGGGGCGCGGTCTACGAGCGGGGCGGCGGCCGGGGGAGGTCGGGAGGACGGGGGAGAAGTAGACTTCCCCTCGTGCTTTCCTCTGCCTCCGTCGTCGCGTCGATTCCGAGCCCGCCGATCAGCTCGTTCCCGCTCGGACCGCTGACGATCCACTTCTACGCGCTGTGCATCCTCACCGGGATCATCATCGCGGCGTTCATGACCAACCACCGCCTCACCAAGCGCGGTGCGGAGCCGTGGGTCGTCATCGACATCTGCCTCATCGCGGTGCCCCTGGCGATCATCGGGGCACGCCTGTTCCACGTGTTCACCCACTGGAGCTTCTACTTCGACCAGGGCCGCGACTGGTGGAACCCGTTCGTGAAGGACGCGATCTGGAACGTCTGGGACGGCGGCATCGCGATCTTCGGCGCCCTCATCGGCGGTGCGATCGGCGCATGGCTCGGCTGCAAGTGGACGGGCATCCGCTTCTGGTCCTTCGCCGACGCGCTCGCGCCGGGCCTGCTGCTCGCGCAGGCCATCGGTCGCTTCGGCAACTGGTTCAACCAGGAGCTGTTCGGCACGCCGACCGACCTGCCGTGGGGCCTGCAGATCGACTACCCGAACGCCGCGTGGCCCGCGGGCCTTCCCGAAGGGACCCTCTTCCACCCCACATTCCTGTACGAAGTGATCTGGAACACGCTGGGCGTCATCTTCCTGCTGTGGGCGGGCAAGCGCTTCACGCTGCAGTGGGGGCGCCTGTTCGCCCTGTACCTCGTCTGGTACAGCGCGGGCCGCATCGTCTGGGAGAACATCCGCATCGACCCCAGCGAAGTGATCCTGGGCCTGCGGACCAACGTGTGGGCGGCGATCTTCGGCGTCGTCATCGGTCTCGTCATCTTCTTCGTGCAGAAGCGCCGTCATCCCGGCTTCGAGCCCTCGCCGTATCAGCGGGGTCGCGAGTGGACCGGCGGCAAGAATGTACAATCGCAGAACACCGATGAGTTCGTCGACGTCAGCGCACCCCCGACGCGCGACACCATCACGGACACCGCCACAAGCACAGTCGCCTCGAACTAACACCACAGCTACACGCAAGGGCCGACGTCGTCCCCGTTTGAGCATGACCATGAGGACGGTAGGTATGGCTTCGAGCCCCCGTCGAGAAGAGACCACGCGACACCCCTCCGGTTTCCCCGGAAAGCAGGGGATGTACAACCCCGCGTTCGAGAAGGACGCCTGCGGCCTCGCGATGGTCGCGACGCTGCGCGGTGAGCCGGGGCACGACATCGTCGACCTCGCGCTGACGGCGCTGCGCAACCTCGAGCACCGCGGCGCGATCGGCTCCGACGCGGGTACCGGCGACGGCGCGGGCATCCTGACGCAGATGCCGGATGCCTTCCTGCGCGCCGTCGTCGACTTCGACCTGCCGCCGGTGGGGGAGTACGCCGCGGGCCTGGCCTTCCTGCCCCTCGACGAAGAGGCACGCAAGTCCGTCAAGGCAGGCGTCGAGCAGCTCGCTGCCGCCGAGGGCCTCACGGTGCTCGGCTGGCGCGACGTGCCCACCGAAGAGGAGCACCTCGGCAAGCTCGCGCATGCCGCACGCCCGGCGTTCGAGCAGCTGTTCGTCTCGCGCCCCGCCGTCGGCGACGCGCCTGCGCTGAGCGGCATCGAGCTCGACCGGCGTGTCTACCGCCTGCGCAAGCGCGCCCGCAACGAGTACGACGCCTACTTCGTCTCGCTCAGCTCGCGCACGCTCGGCTACAAGGGCATGGTCACGACACTGCAGCTCGAGCCGTTCTACCCCGACCTGCAGGACGAGCGGTTCGTCAGCGAACTCGCCGTCGTGCACTCGCGGTACTCGACCAACACGTTCCCGTCGTGGCCGCTCGCGCAGCCGCTGCGCATGCTCGCGCACAACGGCGAGATCAACACGGTCGGCGCGAACCGCAACTGGATGCGCGCGCGCCAGTCGCAGCTCGAGTCCGAGCTCCTCGGTGACATCCGCCCGCTGCTGCCGATCTGCACGGAGGGCGCGAGCGACTCGGCATCCTTCGATGAGGTCCTGGAGCTGCTGACCCTCACCGGCCGCAGCCTGCCGCACGCCATCATGATGATGGTGCCCGAGGCCTACGAGAAGCAGGCGGACATCTCGGCTGACCTGCGCGCGTTCTACGACTACCACGCGATGCAGATGGAGCCGTGGGACGGCCCGGCGGCGCTCATCTTCACCGACGGCACGCTCGTCGGCGCGACGCTCGACCGCAACGGCCTGCGCCCGGGCCGCTGGACCGAGACGACCGACGGCATCGTCGTCATCGGCTCTGAGACCGGCGTGCTCGACTTCGAGCCGTCGCGCATCAAGCGGCGCGGGCGCCTGCGCCCCGGCCGCATGTTCGTCGTCGACACGGCGCAGCAGCGCATCGTCGAGGACGAAGAGGTCAAGGCGGATCTTGCCGCGCTGCAGCCGTGGCAGGAATGGCTCGACTCCGGTCGCGTGCGCCTGAAGGACCTGCCCGAGCGTGAGCACATCGTGCACCCGATCGCGTCCATCACGCGCCGTCAGCGCACGTTCGGCTACACCGAGGAAGAGGTTCGGATCCTCCTGACCCCGATGGGCCAGAACGGCGCCGA
>Ga0209922_101108_pt1 | contig 27567 bp, 35 predicted proteins | sample ThiBiot_500_biof_FD_183946 | JGI IMG/M metagenome (GOLD analysis project Ga0209922, IMG submission 183946) | Wastewater bioreactor microbial communities from Cape Town, South Africa - Thiocy_expt_500_biof (SPAdes) | ecosystem: Engineered > Bioreactor > Thiocyanate-remediating > Anaerobic-Aerobic ... | reverse complement strand
ATACCTCGTGAAATAAATGAATCTCGTGATGGATAATTAAATGGACCAAGTGGTGTTCGACTCACTGCTAATCGAATATCCATAACCCCATCATTTCCTGATGCATAAGATGCACCTGAATCGAATTTAGCCCAATGTAAATAAGTTGATGGAAAAAGAAAATAAACACCTTTATAAAATAATGTTGCTGAATTATAACTATCTAAACATTGAATTGGATCTGGTGGACCTAATTGAAATGTTTCAACAGGTTCTGACCAAGGACCATAAATACTATCATTCGATATTGAAACAATTACTTTTCTCGCAGCTGGAGTAGTACCAGGACAATACAATGTTGTATTAGGGAAATTAGTTTGATCTCTTCGACCATAGACAATGTAAGGTCCATTATTGTCTCCAGTATTTAACATGACTGCTTGTGTATCAGCTAATGCCACTAATGGATGAGCTCGTTGTGTACCTGGTGTCCATTTAAAACCATCAGAAGATATGCTAACATAAACATACATTCCACTTTCATTCCCATAAGCCATTTTAAATTTTTCCGAACGAGGAATTCCCGGATGAATATCAATAAAAACTGATCCTAATATTTTCCCAGGCTCTGTGGCAAAAACAATATTAGTTGGTTGAGGTGATTCAATTCCATTAGCTACATATGGATAATACCAAAACAATGGTTTTTCCCATGTGATTCCATCAGTACTATTAGCAACACAAAAAGTAACATTCTGTTTGTTGATATCACCATTTTGAGCAATACAAACATAATAGATGAGATACATTGGTTTACCATTGATAGATAAATCAGCTGGAACTTGAAGAAAACTTGTAGCAAAATGAACGGCATTTTCCCAAGGATATTCGGGATAAACAATTGGATGATCAACATCTTTTTGAATGACTCCATTTTGAAATTGAAGTGACGAAATATTTGCTAAATATTGATCATCAACAAATAAATGAACACCAACATTCAATGCAATTTGACAATTAACAATCGATAAGATTCCAACAATGAATATAGACAAAATAGACAACATTTCGAAATCTATTAGAAAAGTTCTAATGTTCTTTTGGTCTATGTTGATCTGTTATCATTAGATTTTAAATAGATAATTATCTGTGCACCTTTTATGACCTTTTTTTTTTTTATTTACTTTGAAATAAAAAAGTAAAGTATTTTTTTAGTTTTGCTAAATTTGATTTGAATTTGAAAGTATTCGTTTTTGTGAGTTTATTTTGGAAGTCGAGTGAGCCTCCTACACTTTGAAATGAATTGCTTTTTTCCCATGAAAATGGTATGGCGTTCCGGAAATACAAAATATATATTTTTCTTTTGATTTAATTAATTCTATAGAAAGTAAATCGGTTGAATGAAGTATAAATAAATTGAAATAAATGTCGCCGCGGTAGTATAATGGTAGTACATCCGGTTGTGGTCCGGATAACGCAGGTTCGATTCCTGCCCGTGGCATTAATCCTTTTTTTTTCCTGAATTCAAAACTAAATAAAAGTGAGGGAAGAAAAGAATGTGAATTTATTTATTTTTGTTAAATAAAATAGATCGCGATTAGAATGATTTAAGTCGACAACATAAATTGGGTCTATCGGCATCATAAACAAGTTGATATTTGAAAGTACACAATCGAGCAGTTAGATTTCTTCTCGATTTGAAACATGGAAATGGTGTTGTTATATTGTGAAGTAGACATGGACATATTCCGAGATGATTGGAATACAATGGCCCCACATATTGACAACATTGGCATTGACATAAATGACCATTCGACAATGAATTACTTTGTAGTAACATCAATGCGAAGATTAACATTTGAATAGACGCATGTGAAACAACCATTTCGATATCGAAGTCTACAAATAAAATGAGGACAATTGTCAGTTGACTTGTTCTTAGGAAAATGCAAATTGAAATGAAATGTTGCAAGTCAATGAATAGAAGATAGTATATCATTAGTTAGTCTGACGATGAGATATAACTTCAATGCAATAGGAATAAACTTCAAGTTAATTAATATTTAAAACGAAAGAAAAAAAGAAAACTATTTTTGAACAAGAAAAAGATCTGTTTTCTTCCGATGAAATTATTTATTTATTAGATGTGAACTGTCAATTGAGATATTTTATGGAAATCTATTGATAATCTCAATCGATATCTGTCAAAGAAAAGAAAAGAACATTTCTCTCTAAACAATCATTCAATTAAGATTTTTTTTTCTTTTTTTAAACAAGTGTAAATTAGTAAAGAATTTTATTGTGAATAGAATTCTAACAAAAACTACTAATGTCTTAGAAAATAATTGAAGAGAATAGTTTTTTTGTCCTTGTTTATTGAAATTCTTTTCTGTTGTTTAATGGAGACAAGTGAAAGTTGTAGGTGTTCATTAGAAAGTATATATTCAACTCTCACAAATCTAAAATTAGATGAACTTTCTATGCATATTAGAAAAATGATAATCTCTACGATCTTAAATGAAATGGAGACGAATCAAGAGCACGCTCTAGTCTTGTTTTTCTTATTAAATTAATATCAAATATCCATTAGGAGATTACATAGACATTTGTTTTATCAAGGATAATAAAAAGTTTACGTATTTCGAATATTGATTTGTAAATAAACAAAACAAAAAAACAATTCAATTGAAAAAAAATCTCTGATTTGAATTGATTACAATTACAAACACCAGAGAATGCTTGAATATAAATTAAAAAAGAATTGTACTCTCTTGTGAAAGTTCTTTCAAATAAATAGAATCAGAGGAGAAGAAGAAAAAAAAGTCCATACACAAAATGAGTTATGTACGTATGTAGAATCGTTTATAAAATTAGATATTTTCAATGAAAATATGTGAATAATTAACGTTTTGTTTGATTGTTGATTAGTTTTCAACGTTGAAAATGTTCTTAAAAGTAAATATGATCTAAATGTATCGTTATCGTATTTAGAATTGATAAAAAACAGTTGGTCGAGTATGTAAAATGACTTATCAACGTAAAATCTGTTCGAGTATTTGAAAAAGTCATTTGTTAATTGTTGATCTAATTGTCAGAGTAAATGTGATGTGTCAGTCTGTTGAAGTTTTGACGTCATTTTTTTCATATAAAATCGTAATAGTTTTATCAATAACCATAATGACGATTAGCGTTAATTGGTTTAACAATTCTTTGCTGATTTTAGTATAAAAAGAAAGATCTTTGCTTTATTTTAGATTTGAATTTTATTCTCAAAGAAGAAGACAAACGATGAACACGTGCATGTATCTATTGTCGATAGTTATTTTATTAAATTCGATGAATCGAAATGTGTCCAGTCAAGTGATGTTACCGCCGAATCAAGGCAATTGCTCATTGAATCACGACGGTCACCGATTAAACGAAGGACAAAGTGTTGAAATTCGTGGAAAACTTTATAAAGTCGAAGAATGTGGTCTTCATCGAGCTTATCATGCTTGTGGAACATATCTCCTTCAAATGGTCAGTATTGCCTGTGAAGTTCTTTCAAAACAAAAACGAGATTTAATCGACGAAACCAACAACAACAATCGCTTTCGAAAATCATTAAAACGAAGATATATACAACGTAAATTGCTTACTGAAGCTTGCTGTGAAACTTTATGTACTGTTGCTGAAATGACACGATATTGTCCATAAAAATCAACAAATTTCTTTCGATTTTATTTCAACAGCAATTTCCGCTTGTCAACAAATATTTATATTTTATTTTGTTTGCTTTCCTTTTTTTTTCTGTTCTCTAGTTTTATGTTTTCAATTTGTCACTTTTTTTTTTATCATCAAATAGAAATTGATTTTCGATTGATGAATAAACAATCTTATCGATTTTTTCAATAAAAGCAAAATGTTGAAGGAGAAAAACCGATAAGAAGATCGTTCGTATTTATCTTTAATAAGTCGATTTCAATTCCAAAGTTGTGACAACTGAATACTAACGAGAAAAGAAACAGATTTACTCTACTTAACGCACATGTTCTTATTTTTTTTAATAGACGAATTCCTTCTATATATATAAGCATTAGAAGACGACTTACACGTATTTATGATTTTGAAAAAAAAAGAATTGTCTTTTTATTGGATTTTGAATCGAATGAGTACAACGGCGCAGGTACTCGTACATTCATCAAATTTAATCTTCAAATTGTGATCCAAAAACTATGACAGGGACGTTAGAGTATTGTCGAAAATTAATCTTTTACTGATCTGTAACCAAGTCAAATGTTTGAAATGCGAAGAAAAGATTTTCTCTGTTGTTTTATTTGAAATATGAATCCAATTAGAACTAATAAAACATGTTTTACGGATAAAACAATTTTCTAAGTACTTTTGCCTCTTCAGCCATTTCGTGTTCTTGTCTCCATCCTTTTTCTTTTTTATCATGATGAGCTAACTAAACAAACAAAAATTCGATTGTCTTTCGAATAACAAAACAAAAACGAAGAAAATCTTTAACCTCATGATAGATCGTATCATTTTCTCCGAAATCACCGGGTACTCGTGGAAGAATATGAACGTGAACATGCTAAAATAAAATTCTTTTCTTTGTCTTCGATTCTCAATAGAAATTACTTTAACAGTTTGTCCAGCAAATTCACCATCTTGTATTGCAATACTCAACGATTTGGCTTGATAAAATTCTTCGATTTTCTTGGCAATTCGTCGTGTACTTTGAAAAAGATCGTTGATTTCTTCGGGTTTTAACTCAGAGAATCGTTCCACACGACGTAAAGGCGAAACGAGCACATCTAAAGTTTAAATTTAGAGAAGATTTTTTTTATTGAAGAAACGCCGGACAGCTTACGTCCAGGTACAACTGGCTTTTTATTAACTAAAGCTAAAGTTAATTTTGTACGGAAAAAAACTTGATTTGTAGTTATTTGTAATTGACCCCATGGAAGTGTTTCGACTTGTCCATTATCAATCGGAACTAAACAAAAAAAAACAAAAGATTTGAATTGATTGTTTTTTGTTTTACTAAGATTATTTGTAAAATGAGTAAGAGAATATAAATCTTGTCGTCGATGTTGAATAATTGGCATTCGTTGTCTAACTTTCTCGATCATTGAAAGATCAATTTCAACTGTACGAACTGACGGATATTCAACATCCATATCTAATAAAACTTTTCCCCAAGGATCGACGACCTTTTTTGTGCGAAAAGAAGAAAAAAACCTCATTTTAGTTGTTTTTGTTCAAGAAAAAAAAAGAAGAGAAAACACAAACTAAAGCATGACCATAGGATTCTCGTTTGGAATTATGTGAACCAGCTTGTGCAGCAGCAACAACGAAACATTGATTTTCAATAGCTCGACTTCGAAGTAAAATCTCCCAATGAGCTTCACCTGTTTGTTTGGTAAACGCACTTGGATATGTTAAAATCTGTGCGCCTTTGTCTTCATCCAACGTTAATAAACGAGCAAATTCACCAAAACGAACATCATAACACTACAAACACGTCACACATATTTACAAATCGATCTCCTCGACAACAAGAACAATTTGTTTACTATTCCAAGTGCTACTCGTCCAGCTGGTGTTGGAATTGGATCAACGATCGATAGACCTGATTCTGTATAATCCGATTCTTTGATAACTAATGAATCTGTTTGAACATCGAATAAATGAACTTTCGAATATTGACCAACAAAATTTCCTTGTGAATCGATCATAAAATGACTATTCAAGACTCGATTGCCATCTTTAGACTTGAAAACAAAAACAATTTCTTTGTTGAATATCAAAATAAAAGAAAACGAAACAAACTCGAAGATGAAAACCACCTAATGAAATCCACAATTGATTTTCTTTGGCTAAATTTCGATATTCAGTTAGAATTGGTCCATCGATTGGTTCTGATTGTTCGATTGTTTTCAATTTATTATCGCAAATATAATCGAATGCTTCAGGAAAAAATATAATCTACGTCAAACCAAATTCAATTGTTTTCTTTCTTTTTTTAAATTTTAGTTGAACAAACTTTCGCTTGTTGTTGTTTCGCTTGATGGATTAATTGTTTACCAATTTCGAGATTTTCTTGTTTATTTTCTCGACTATTTAATTGACAAACAGCAATACGAACTTGATTACTCGACATTCTTTGCCAACAGTTTATCTTCAATGCAAACAAACCATTGAAAATAATTCGACTTTTATTTAACATTTTTTGTCAACATTTTCTTTTATCTTGAATAAGAAAAAAAGAAAAGCGAATATTTTGTTTTTCTTCGTTATTTTATATTTAAAAAAAAGTGTTTTTATGAAATAGGTTGTGTATTAAAATTAAGCCAATCGATTAAACTTTGTTGAACCGATTGTTTTTTCATTTCATCACCAAGAACTTGTCGAACAGTTTGATGATATTTATTTAAATAATCGATCTAAATTCGAACATCGAAATCGATGTGATGTTAAAATGACAATCAAAGTCCAAACCTCTTTTTCATCTAATAAACTTCGGTCAATTAATTTGGCTTGAATAGGAACCATGGTTAGTTGTTCAAATGTCAACCAATCATCATCATAAAATCCATACTAAAAACAAACACATTTCGAATTGATTCTTTTTTTGTTAATTACTTTCGATTTTTGTTTAACAACAAGAACACAATTTTCAATTCGAATACCAAATTGATTGTCCGAATAAAATCCCGGTTCTATTCGGAAACGAGAAGAAGAAGAAGAAAACGATTTGAAATGAAAATGAAAAAAAAGCTGTGCCAACCATCACTAAGCACCATTCCTTGAACAAGATAAGTATCCGAACGAACTCGTGTTCCAATCGATTGTGGACCTTCGTGCACATTAAGACAACAACCAACGCCATGACCAGTTCCATGTCGATAATCTAAACCGACATTCCAAAGTGCTTGACGTGCAAATGAATCAAGACGTGCGCCAACAGTATTCGGAGGAAATAAACATGACGCCAACGAAATAAAACCTTTCAATACACGAGTAAAACATTCCTTTTCGAAAGCTGTTGGTTCACCCAAATGAATTGTTCGAGTTACATCAGTTGTTCCTTCTCTTTTTTATAACAACAACAAAAACGACAATTCATTTTTAATTTCAAAATGCAAACTTGTATTGTCCGCCTGAATCAACGAGATAGAGACTTGTTTTGTTTATTTTTGTATCGGATTCTTTTGTTGGTCTTGAAAAACAATAAATGAAGCAAAGTTTTGTTAAATAGAAATGAATGTAAAAGTTACTTATAATGAATAATAGCACCATTCTTTCCACTTGCAGATATTGTTTCGAAACTATCGTAAAGATAATTTTCTTGTTGACTAAATATTCGAAAAAGATCTTTTGTTTTTCTATGAGAAAATTGTCGAACCATCGAAATAATCTCAATTGTTCAGCTCCTGAACATTCACTTAGATTTTCATCGTTGTCAATCTAAAAATCAATCGAAAGATTTATTCGAAATAATCCAAAAATTGTTCTACATTTTGCTCGAGCCAATGAAGATACGAACAAAGTGCAACTGCATCTTTGATCTAAATTCAAATTCAATTGAATCTTTGTTGAAAAGAAAACGTTGGACAAACATGAGCTCGTTTCATTCCTTCGATTTCACAAGCATTTTTAACAGCTTTTAATTCATAAACAATATCATCTTGGATGACCATTTGTTTCTTTGGAATGATTCTTTCAACAGCATAATTACATGATGAAGACACCTAATTCATCAAAATTCGAAAGAATCGAAAAAGAAGAAAGTATTTACACAGAATTTATTTGATGAATCATTTGATTGAATCAATTGTTTCAATTGTTCGTAAAACGATTCGTAGGAATATAAAGTCACGTGTTCATCTTCGAGATCTTTTTTCAATTGATCTGATATTTTATTTAAATCAGCAAATAATCTTTTCAAATAAAAACCAAAAAGAGAAATAGATTTTTTTTCTTTTTGAAATGAAACAAACTTGACTGAATCCATGGAAACAATTCCATAGGAAAGAAACACCGGATTATAAGGAATGTCTCCACCACGAACATTGAATAACCCTTTCAAATCAAAATCTTTCGAAATTCGAATCTTTAGATAAATGTGAATTTACATGCAACGTCATCAGTTCGATGAACAATCAAATGATTGACTTGATATTCGGTCATTTTCGAACGAACTTTGACTAATTTGTCGTTGATTGAAAGACCTGCAAATTGCAGAAGATGTTTCCAAATAGGTTCATTGGGTAGATTTGGTCTTGATTGATCCCAAAGAATATCGATAAGATTCGTTTGAATGGGCACAAGTTCTTTGTCCGATTGTTCGAATGTTTCTTTCCATTCTTTCCATTCATTGATCGAAATCAATTCGGGATCACAACCAACTAAACAATGTTTGTCTAAATTCTTTGAAAGCCATTTTGTAATCGAAGGAACATCTTTATTTCCATCTCTCATTAATTTCCAACATGTTGAATCAAGTTCTTGTTCAGCTTGAGCAAAATATCGTCCATCTGTCCAAAGTAAAGCTTCTTTATCCGTTATCACAGCTGTTCCTATTTTACAAACAAATCAAGTCTCGTTATTCAACAAAAGAAGAGAAAAAACCAAACCATTCGATCCTGTAAAATTGGAAATAAACTCTCTTCGTTTATATCGATCTGCAACATATTCATTCTAAGATAAATCGATGTTGATTAACAAGAATAAAGAAGAAAAGGCAAATACTCGATGAGGATCCGTTGTTGGAACAATATAAGCATCAATGATTCGATCAAAATATTTCTTTGATTTCATCAATTGTCGAAGTTTATTCAATAAAATAAAAGATTGACTCATGTTTAGAAGAGAATCTTAAAAAAAAAAAGATTAGAAAAGTTCATCATCATCATCATCATCATCTTCTGATATTTGAAAATCAAATGCACGAGAAGTATTTTTCTGTAAAATAGTTTGTAAATGATTTAATTTCACATGTAATTCAACAATTCGCTGACGTTTTGCTAAAAATCCTTCTCGATTTTCATGTTTCAAAAATTCTTCGACTATTTTCTTCGCTTTTTCATTAGTCTAAAACGACAAAACAAAAAGATAAATCTCAATTTAAAAGAAATGAAACGAACAGATTCTTCATGAAAGTCTTGTTGTATCGATTGAAATTTGTTTGAAACTGAATTGAGATAATCGATAAGTTGATTATATTCAGGCGCAAGAAGATTATATTCTCGTTGAGCTTGATCATAATCTTCGACTCCAATCGAATTATTTTCATTTGATGATCTAAATTCATTTTCATTTGCGTTTTATTTTAAAAAAAATCAACTCGATTTTGAAACAAACTGTTGAGTTTTTTCGATTTGTTGAAGAGTACTTGACATTTTATCCAACATATCCGATACTAAAATAGGTAAATAGCTGATTGACAAGATGGAAAAGAAACGAAATACATTGATGGATTTTATCATCGGACAGAGAATTTGAATTGATTTCTTCGGACGATTCGATTGGATTTGTTGTTGTTGTTGTTGTTGATGGACGATTTACAGATGAATTGGATTGAGTATTGGATTTTGAATTGAGATTTGTTGACGATGGTCGAACATCAGTTGTTGTTTTATTTGGATTTGTTCGATTGGCATTTGCTTGAAGATCTTTAACTTTTCTTTAACAAAAACAAACAAAAGAAAGAAATCGAAAATAAAAACAAATCTTTTCAACTGACTTTCGAACGTTGAGAGCTTCAGCTTTTAGATAATAAGGCCAATCATAATTGACATCTCCATTCGTATAAAAATGTTTTTGTAGAATAAATTCTGTGTTTCTCGATTGAGTTGAAATTGACGATAAAATCGAATCTAATTGTTCTTTTTCTTCATCACGAATTCCCTCTAAATGATTTACAAATATTGATATTGGATTCAACAAAAGACACAAAACATCGAACCATTTTTTAATCGAAGAAGAAGTTCTGGTTTTTTGTATGGTTTTGCAGCTAATAAATGAATAAGACGTTCTCTACAGACAAATCAACAAGTCAAATCAATACTAATAAATGACAATGAAACCTGATCGGTCTATCGGCCGATGACAAAAGATTATTTGGTTTCTGACTGACAGATTCGTCAGTTGCCGTTGTTATTGTTGATCTTTGTGGTTTGGAAATGGGATTGACTGTTGTTGATGAACGTGAATTCGATGTTTTATTTGCTTTTTTTTGTAAAATTGTTTTTGAACTTTCACCAATTTCTTTTGTTCTTCAAAAAAGAAAAGATATATGAAATCAAAATAAAAATAGTAAAAAAAAAAGAAGAAACTTTTTCTTTGTTAAATCATCGTTTTCTTGAAATTTAGTGACTTTCTTTTTGGTCATACTATAAACATCTTCTTGCGCTTGAATATTAATTCGTTGTTCGATTAAACCACAACTCTCAAGTTGACTAGAAAACAAAAGTGTTGAGATGAAGAACAAAAAACATCGAATCAATTCTATTATTAACTCTTTATTTATTTGTTTGATACATTGAAATACTTCAGGAGTTTTATCTTCAGGTGAAATTTGAAACGAATAAGTTTTTCTTTCGTTATTATTCATTGGAATAGATAAATCCTTGAGAAGAAAATCATCGGTTTTTTATTGTAATTTTTAAATAAATAAATTCGTAATTACTCCTCCGTGTTGATTAAAAAGAATATTTGATTTAATCGATAGATTGGATTTCTTATTTGATTTCAAATAAGTTTCAATCGTTTGCATACATGAATCAGTTAATTTAACGAAAACATAGAATTTCCCATCGTTATTCGAATAAGTATCTTCATTCAAACGAAAACGATGATTTTCAGGTAAAGATCGATCCATTTCAATAGTTTGACTTCGTATTAACAAATTCAAATGATGACTGACAAAATCTTCTTCGTTCGTCTTCTCGTTGAATTTTTATTGGACAAAGATTCCGATGAATAAAAAAAATGACTTTCGAAAGAGAGACATCTGACGAACGAAGTACTTGCAATGTAAGTCAATAGATGAATTGAAGTGTTTCTGTTTTTATTTGTCATTTATTGAGAATTGAAAATAACTGTTCTACTTAAACTTATTAGACAAAGTCATTGACGAACGAATATTTCTCAGATAGAAACAACTTATTTGTCTAGACAAATAACTTAAAATAACAAAATTCACTTAAATATCTTCGTTCGTTCGTTCGTTGTCAGTGTGTAAAACAAACATTATCCTATGGAAATCATCTTGTCGAATGAGAAGAATCAATTCGAAGATCTGTTTAATGTTGATCTAAGACATCGAAATGTTTGTTTATTTAAAACGAAGAAGAAGAAGAAGAAGAAGAAAAGTGTTTTATGCTCGTTAATGATATGTTTAGATTTGCAATTAACGAGAAGACGATCGTTTCCATTGCTGATTCTGTTTGTTTGAAGAAAAGAAAAGACGACACCTGTATGATAGGAGCAAGAAAAGATCTTCTTTTAATCTTTGACAGGTCACGCGAACAATAAAGATCATTGCATCACGAGAGAATTGTCTTAATTCATTCAAATTGACTTCTCTCTTCTCTTCTCGTTCCTTTTTTTTCTTTTGATTTGATCATAAAAAGAAAAACGAACGGAGAAAGATTATTTCCTTAACAGATACACACATTCAACACAATCATCAACTGATAAAGAATCGATTTTCACGGCTTTGACCATCTGTCTCTCTCGACTCAATTAACTTTTTGCTTCTTCTTCTTTTGTTAACTTTTTATATTGAATAAAGAAAAAAGAAAGAAAGAAAGATACATTATTTAATATATAGAAAGGATAAAGACACAAGAAGAGAGAAAAGAAATGACAACATAAAGAATACATTTATTTATAAAGATAAGATTGATGTTCACTGTTTTGACCGGCGATTGATTTTCATTGTCGATTGTTTGTCTTGTTTTGTTTTTGTTGAATAAAACATTTTGGAATGAGATTATCTGACAAATTCAAGTCAGTCGATTTCATTATTTGAATGGTTTGAATGCACCAACTAGTGTTTGACCTTTGAAAATCAAGATTAACAAAAAAAAAACAAGAAAACAAAAGAACAAACCTTGTGATGATGAAATTGGAGATGATGCTGAAGACGATGCTGAAGATGCTGATGAAGAATCATGTTTGGATTGATTGATTTTATTTGAATCGTTTTTCTCGGCCATGTCAGCTAGAGACCAGATTCCGGTTGATTTTTTTCTTTGTTGTTGATTTTCATTTTCATCGGATTTTCGTTTTCGATTGAATTGTTCGGCGTGAATTTGTTGATGTTGAAGAATCGAAAGTGAAGGTGAAAAATAAGGAATAAACGACGATTGTGCTGCAGCCGCCGCTGCTGCTGCTGCTGCTGCTATTGTTGTGTTTGTTGTTGTTGTTGTTGATGATGAAGATAACGACGATGAAGTTGGATTTGCTGTTGGAATAAATTCATCATCTGATTGATCACTATTCGATTCTCTTATTTGTCTGTCATCGTCATCATCATCATCGTCATCGTTTGTTCTTCAACACAAACAAAAAGCAAAAGTAAATGAAGAGAAAGAAAAAACTTGAAGCAAAAGTCGAACCTATTTCTTGGCGACCAAGTCATTTTATTTTCTTTTTTCAATCGTCTCCGTGCATTTGCAAACCAAGTTGAAACTTGTGTCAACGTCATTTTCGTCATAATAGCTAAGTAAACCTTTTCTGATTTGGTTGGATAAGGATTTTTTCTATGTTCGTATAACCAAGCTTTCAACGTAGCAGTTGTTTCTCTCGTTGCATTCTTTCTTCTCCCAGCTAAATCCATGTGAGCTGAATAACTAAAATGAAAATGAGAACGAGAAAATAGAAGCAAAACGTCTCCGTCTCAAATTCTAATGTGTCTCTTCTAGTAAAATGAATCTGATCTCATCATTTACTATGCATCAATTCAACAAAATGTGAAAGAGATATGCATCGTTTACACACTCTAACATTCACTTCATTAGACTTCAGGCCATTTTTTATCCTCTTTTTTTCTCTAAGTGATTCCATTTGGTCTAATACAATGTTTTTAACAGATACAACCAAACCAACAAGAAGAAGAAACATTTCAACTGAATAAAAAAAAAAGATCTTACCCAGCTGCATAAGGACCATAACCAACTAAAGCAACGGCAGCTGCCGCATCGTAAACATAAGGATTCGAATAAGGATTACGCCATGGATTACCACTAACTAAACTAGGACATTCTTGACTCAAGCCAACAACATTTAAATTGGAATCCTTAAAGATAAAAATTCGAAAGTTGAATCGTTTTTTTTTTGTTGTTGATGAATGAAATACTTTGATAGATGAATATGGATTCGAATCCGATGGATTAAGACCAGTTATCCTTTTCAAAACAAACAAAAACAAATCAATCGTCGAATTGATCTTTCTTATTCGAAGTTTAAACTTACATTTCAAAGGTTTTTGTTTTGATTTCAATAAAAGAAAAAAATCTGTAAGCAAAAAAAAGAAGAAAAAAAAAGTGTAAAAAATTAGTTAGATATGCAAACATGATTTTGCAAGTGTTTCGACAAGAATGCGAACAGTCGTAGCAGTTGCTTTTCTCTTTCTTTTCCTAGTTACCAATGTTAATATATTGTTAAACGAATCGGCATTAGAAGAAAAACGGAAAAGAGAGATCGACAGACTCAAATAGAGAAACATTAACAGACATATAAAAGAGAGAAGAACGAGAGGGAGAGCGAAGAGAGAGAAGAGAAAAAACACGTTCGTCTGTTAGTTTGTCAGACACGATCGTTATTCTCTTCTTGACGCTATTTGTCGAAGAATTTTTGAAGAAGAAAAAAAATCTCATTGGTTGACAAGTCGTGTGCCACTGCAACGAGACACGATGTTTTACATTCTTGTTCGAGTAGCTTGTTAACAACGCCAACGGATGAAACACAGAACAAATAAAAATTTTCTTTTCCTCATTGGACGAACCATTTCATAGCAACTTTTTCTTCTTCTTCTTCTTATTACCATTCACTAGAACACACACACACACATCACCATATATATATATTTACAGAAAGACACACATACTCACCAAGAATAGAAACATATACACACACACTCGCTTCTCTATTGCCCTAAGTAAACGATCGAGTCATTGACGGCGAATCTTCATCTCTGTTAAATCAACATCAACATCGTATTCTCAATAGAATCACTTTCTTTTTTTCAATAAGTCAACAATCGAAATGAATTTTCTCTTCTTCTTTGCATTGTCACAGAGAGAGAGAGAAAGAGAAGAAAAAGGAAACATAAATAAAAGTAATGTTAAACGTAAAACAAATTGTCTTGTGAAAATCTTTTTCCGTTTTGTATGTAATTATGAAAAAAGAAATGTTATGTCGTCTAATTGGAAACGAGACAGAGAAAGAGAGAGAGAAGAAAAAAAAATGATTGATGAGACAAGCAATGTGCACACGTTTCCGTTTTTAACTTTCGACAATAGCTTATCTTGTTTTACATAATCATTTTAGATCAGATAAGTACCTTTCAACACTTTCACAAATGACGGAAATTTACTTTCTTTTGCTTTTTTTTAAAGAAAAGAAAAAAAAAGTTCCATTTTAGACAGAATAATTGACACTCGACTGTTGATTGGTTTGATCAGATTGTAACGAGATGCAAAAGAGAAATCAAACAAAATCAATTCGATGATTTGATTTGAAAGTGAAGTGAATTTCACTTTGTTGTTGAAAAATATGCGAATGTTGAAAGAGAAATGGCGAGTCATAGAAATTGATCTACTCAAAAGTCAATAAAGCGAAATATTTTTTATTGAAAGGAATCTCTTTCTCTCAGTTAGTTCCGGAAGAAATCCAATAGAATGGAATGCCGGAACGGACGAGAAGTGGACCAATGAACAAATTAACTAAAGAGTGTCAGCGCATGATCGGGCTTTTCCGTTCATCTTTTTTTTTATCAGATTTCCTTTGACCTATATCAAATAGACAATACAATCATAGTTTTTTTTTTATAGAACAATTCATTCATTCAGTTTTTTTACTCTCTCTCTCTCTCTCTCTCGAATGTTGATTATCAATCGAGGATATAAAAAAAAAGAAGCGAACACACTAATGAGCACACGTTTTGATAAAGAAATAAAAAAGAGTTTTATCGTTATTTTAATCCCACTTGACGGCACAAAGGTGTTTTTCTCTTGATGATGATCGAGTATCTCCAAAGAAAGAAGAAGAAGAAAAAGAAAATAACTGATTTGATTGTCTACTTTGTTCTCATTCTTAGTTTTTACAATTAGCGTGATAACAATCGATTCATCTCATTTTGCATGTTGATCTTCACTAGTCAAATAGAGAATTGTTTCTAGTCGGACGCCGTCTGTCCTTAATAAGCAAAGTGTAGATCAACTTCCGAACGATCATCATCATCATCATCATCTGCGCATTCAAATCTTTGTTCTTATCGTTTCTTTTTCCCATATGTCACTCTCGCCAATCATCATACCAAACAAACAAAAAGAAACACACATATCCGTTGCCGACTCTTTACTTTACACTAAATTCACCATCATTTATCACATTTAACAGGTATTTTCATTCGACGACAATTACTATGCTATTCAAAATAAATTTTAAGAAAAAGAAAAAGAAATGAAATGAGATATTCGTCTCGTGAGAATTGAATAATCTTTTGAAAAAATATTTTGTCTGATAAAGAATTGTTAAGACGAAGCATATGTGTGTATGGATAGACTTTCTCGATTGACTAATCATCACTCATCGATTATCAATGTTATCGTTGAAATCGAATTGATTTTCGAAATGGAAATGCATTTAGTTGATTGATTAGCTAAGAAAATGCCCATTGGACAAATAGTTTATTCGTTCGAAATAAAAAAAACAAGAATAACAATGCAAATTGTTTTGTTAAAGAAAACAAATTGACAAAATCGATCATTTTCTTGATTCCACAAACATTTCGATGCAATGAAAATACTTTCATCGAAATGTTGTTCAACAAATGTTTCGACGAGAATTTTCGTATTTTTATAGATTTTCTTAAAGAAATCTTTGATTTGTTCAGTTAACGCGAGAAGAAAGATTCGCCAATCGAGATTTGCTTTCAACGAAAGTTCAATCAAACAATTCAAATAGTTCGAATATTCCTCATTGAAACTGTTCGGATGTTCATTGAATTGATTGACATTCGTTGTTGGACATTGATCGACGAGAAATCGGCTCGGATATTTGTTGTGAACAGTTCGAGTTCGAAATTTGAATTGATATTCGTGAATTTGTCGAAGAGATTCGCGAATCTGTTCAGTGAGATTCGAATGTTTCAAATACATTTTCGAATGAAGAAACGCGCGTTTAAAGATGAAGATTTTCTTTGAAAAGAAATTCTTTTTGATGTTGATCAGCAACTTGTTCAGCTGTTTTAGCTAATTCGAGACTTTTTCGCATTAATTTATCGATAATTTGCGGAGAATTTGGTTCAATTGTAACAACAGGTTCAGTTGCTTTTCTCCGATAGAAAAAATAAAAAACAATCGAGAAGAAAATGAAAGAAATCAGACAAATCAACAAAACAATGAAGAGAATTTGACTGAGATTGAGTTTGTTAAACATATTTTGACAATTAACTGAAGACGATTAATTTGAGATTATCTAAAAAGCGCTTTTTTGTTTATTATTTCGTTTGTAAAATAAATAAATAACATCAAACAGATCGATATGTTTTTTTCTCTCTTTCTTTTCGACATTCTCAAGGCAAAACATGTGGGCAGAGACAAACCAAACGAAACGATATATTTTATCCTCTTCTCTATTATGACGTTTTCAATCAGATAAACGTTTATTTTTTGCCCGTGCGTAGGCATTTCCTACTCAAATCGGTGTGATTTTTATTGAAAATATAAATAGTTACTCGTCTGTGCCTTTCGAATGAATAGATCAAAACCAACAAATGCAAATGAACAAAGAAGACGAAATGTTTTATTCGGATAATTGTGTGAAATACGGTCCGATTAAATATTTTGCACGTCGAAGCAAAGCTCCAACGTTGTCAACTGGACGAAAATCGAAATACGAGGATTTAACTGGAGAAGAATTTCTTCAACGAGAATTACAAAGAGAAAAAAAGCGAATTTTATCGAAGAAATTAAAAGAAAAACGAGAGAAAATCTACAATGATCTTCTAGAAGAATTGGGTCAACTTGAACAGACAAATTGTCAGTTAACGAATTCAATTGAACAACTTTATTCATATAAAACCGATCTTCTCAATCGAATTCAATTGCAAAATGAGCAACGAACTCTCGATCTCGATGTTTTTCTTCTTGATTTCATTTTCGATTAATAGCAAAATAAAATCTCGTTTCACCAAACATCTCATGACCTCTATTGACTAACTTCTTCGATTGGAATCTTTTCATGTAATCGCGAAAAAGAAGAAGAAGAAAACTACTACTACAAACAAATGATTCATTCATAAACAAATCTTATGCAAAGCTTGCTTTTGTTCAAATGTCATCAAAATCGAATTTATTCGACTGTTCGTTTAAATTCGACATCGAGCAACGAATCGCTCTTCACTCGGATTCGATATGTTCTAAATCACTATTGGTTAGGCTCGAAATTACTTTATAAAAACAGTCAAATTGTCCGACAATTAACAAAAAAAGATTCTCAACAATTGACACGTTTAGACAATTTTCTTTTGAAACAATTTCGGTATGATATTAAAATCGGCGTTCCATTTGTCACATTATTTGCTTTGCCCATCGTTGGTTATTTAGCACCTATTCTCGCTCTTCTCGCTCCTAAATATCTTCCATCGACATTAATTATGCCCAAACAGAAGAGTCTCTTTCTCGACCAAGATGCCAAAGCATCGGCATCGACCATCGATTCATTGAAACAATTCAGTCAACAAATATTTAATGTCGAACAAATCCAAGGAATGATTCCATCGATGCAATTCATCGACGATATTTCCAGTCGAAATCAACGTTTCGAATTGATTTTGTCGTCGATTCCTGAATATTCGATTTTGTTTGAGAAAGCTTTTGATTTATCTTTGTTACCTCGTGAGCATTTATTGTTACTTCATCAATCTGTTTTGCATTCGTCATTTCTTGCCAAATATTGTCTTAACACTTATTCTCTCGAGAAACAACTCGATCATTGGGAATATCAAATTCTGCAAGACGATCGATTGATTACCAATGTCGATCAATTAGATCGTTTTGATTTGGTGAAATCTCTTTATGATCGTGGTCTTTATCTTCATACCAAACAAATGGGACAGGTTCTACAATTTCAACAAACACAAAATTTAAATCAAACCGACAAAAAACTAGCGAAATCAGATCAACAATTGACAATCGACGAACGAATTATCAACGATTGGAGATTATTGTTAAAACAATGGATTAAAATTCATCTTAAACTCGCAAAAACCAATGCAGCATCACCTTCTTTTCTTCTTCATCTGTCGTCTTTACTTCTTCAAAAATAAGTCTCTTTGTTTTTTTTTCTTCTTTATATTTATGTAATAATTCAAGCTGATAAAACAAATAAATTCCGATTAGTCCCGCGTTTGTCTAAAACACAAATAAATCAATTGAACAATTCAAAATTGAGATTGCTAAATGCTCTCGTTGTTGGATTTGTTCCTGAATAAAAGCAAATTTATTGAAAAATTCGTTTTCAATTTTCATCTTTGGTAACCTTTGTATATTGTTGAACTTGTTTGTGAAGTTGAATTTCGATTGATAATTAAAATTAAAATAGGAATTAGAATTAGAAGAATTATTCCACAAATGACAGCAATTCCAATAAAAATCTGAGTTTTTTTTGTGCATTTACATGTTGATTCATTGACACTTTTACTTGAAACAGAGAAAAGAAAAACTATTTGAAATTAACAAAACAATGTTGAATACTCGATGGTAATTGAAACTTCTTTTTGAATAGTCCAATCAGGATTCCATATGGATCTCGATTTGAATTCGTTTTCATCGATTTGTGAATGAAAAGTAACATTAGATAGAGACACACACGCCGGTGCTGCTGAACGTTCGTCGACTCTTCGCATTGCTACACAAAGTTTTGTGAAGAGAAAACAAAAATCAAACAGTTGATGATTTTTTTCTATTTCGTCGACCTTTTACAAGGTTTCATAACACTTCAATTCGACAGAAATATACCATTAGTTTTCTCTTTCTCTCTTTTCTTTCTCTTTGATTATTATTTGAACTTTGGGGAAAATCTATTGATATTTTCTAATATTAGATTATCGAATGATTCATTCTCGAATTGAGTACAACACTCTTTTTGAAATTCGTCTGTCAAACTTTTGTCTTTGTTTATAATTAGCATACATATGACTTATTGTGATGATAATTTTGAGGTCATACTGTCGTAACCTTTGCAGCACTCTTATCCTTTCCCTGATAGAATTATATATGGTGCAGAAGTTTTCAATTCTTGACCAAGCTTTATACAACTTATATTCAGCTACTATTCAATCATGCATTCAAAAGATATAACAACAGTTTGTGTCCTCAAGTTTTACATTAATTGAGTATACGATTATATCATCAATATATAACTGTAACTGTTTATTGTAGGTATAGAAATAAAAGAATTATCAGATGATTTGTCCACCGTTGTAAATGATTTCTTTTGCTTGTAAATTCATAATCATTTTTTGATAATCTTTTTTTGATAGTAAATAGAATTCATCTCTATTAGTAAGGACGATAGTGCCCATGTTGTTAGTTTTTTTCGTAAAACCGGTGGGTTGAGCAATACTGGTCTTGCGTAAAATATTATCTGATTGATTTATCAAACTTAGAACTTTGTCTTGTTTCCTTATGTTTGATTCGACTGATTTCGTCTTTTTTGTTTTTTTCGATGATAAGTTGACCGAAGTTCGATTGTTTGACCGCTATTGTGATGAGCGTTAGATTATGAACCATTTGATCAAGCTTCACGAAAATGTTGAGTATAGAGCTTTGGTTAGATCGGATCTGAATTGTCTCACTATAGAGCATATCCTGCACGATGACTTTTCTTGTGTGTACACGTGTGTTTCTTCTCGATTCTATTCAACGAAATGAAGCGTTTAATATCTATCTACAAGAAAGAGAGAAAGAAAGAAAGAAGCACAAATAATTACGAAAATGTCTTTATATGTTTTTTGTTCGCTGAACCGATTTCGTTTTTATTTTATTAAAATACGAAAAAGAAAAAGTAAGAAGATAAAGTTGATTTAAACGTCACACATCGGTTGTGTTGATGAACTGTTCATTTAAGTTTCTTAAATAACATTTGAATGAATTATTTTCATAAGAAAAAGAACTACATAAAGCAATATTTAAACACTGCGAACAACAATCCAACCAACTGACTACATTTTCAACAATCACATTTGAGTAATTCAAAACATTCGAATTCATTTGAAGATCTTCACATGAAAATACTTTTCCTTGAAAGAAAAACAACAAACTCATTTGAATATTTTATTCAAAAGAATTACCAAATCTTTTCGACGTTGCTGCCAATCCTAAATCGAAAACTATTGGAATTCGAACTTTGATTTGAAATGTTTAACCTGTTTGTTCATTTACATTTCGAACAATCAGCCAAACAAGAATCGGAATAATAACTAAAACAATGAAAATGATTACAACGATAATTGCAATACAAATTCGAGATTTTCTTCGACAGATTCCAGTTGGTTCATCGGCACTTTTACTTGAAACAGAGAAAAGAAAAACTGTTTGAAATGAACAAACGAAGTTGAATACTCGATGGTAATTGAAACTTCTTTTTGAATAGTCCAATCAGGATTCCACATGGATCTCGATTTCGATTGATCTTCATCGATTGGTGAATGAACAGTAACATTAGATATAGATACACACGGAGGTACTGGACGATCTTCAACTTTTTTCACTTTCATATTGTACTTGTTTTTTCTCGCTCTCTCAATATTTCACAATAAAAAAAATCAAATGAAAATAAAAGATTTCATTTTCTTTATTTTTTCATTATCAATTTGGAAGGTTTCTCTAACACTTCGACTCGTCTAATCATAGAAAAAATGATTAAATTCGATTTTTGACATTGTGAGTTCGAGTGACATCTTTTTCTTTTCGAATGTCTAAAAAATTGACATTCATTGAAAAACGTTATTTATTTCGAAAATTCTAAATCTAGAAAGCATTTTCCTGTGATGATTCGTCGAAATTAAGTTGCTTTATTCTAACTTGGGAGTGTTTGCTGAGGAATCTTTTCGAAATGTGGTAGAGAACATTTTGTAGCATCTGTTCAATTTTAGGAAGAAGAATTTATCTTATTCGTATCAAATGGAAAGTTACTGTGAATGAGATTCTAATTGCTGAATAATTCATTTATTAATCATTTCACTCTCGTCAATCAATTGGTGTGTCTTTATTGGGTTTTGCTCAATCTGACAGAACGAAAAGAATTCTATTTCTATTGATTTTAAACGATTGTATTAGAGTGTTTTTCTATCTGACAAAAATGAATAAAGAAGTTTGCTGGCAAATCAAAATGCTTAAGAGAATGATATGTCTTGGTGTTAGAAAATGATCTGAATCAACAAAGAAAACATGATTTTCAATCGATGTCGATGGCTTTTCAGTTATGTTTAAAATATTTTGAATTAATTTGTTTGTTCGAGTTAAAAAATGAAGAGTACAAATGAATTTATTTATATTTATATAATAAGACGCAATCAGATAAAAAAAACGAGAAGAAGAAGAAAAAAAAAAGAAGGTGAGAAAAATTCGTATTGTTTTGTTTTCCAAAATTGTTTCGAAGTGTGTGCGAATAAAATAAACCGGATGAAAGACTAGAAATCCGTAGTTTCTCCAGGTGAATTCAGATTCGAATTTCTAAATGAAGATGCTCGAATATTATTTGGTGGAATTTGATTATTTCCTCTTGCAGCAGCCATTCGATTATTTAATTCCGAAATTAATTTTCCAACATTTACATTTTCATTAGTCGGTGTTGTTACATTTGACGGCGAATCAAGTTTCTCTTCGACTGGTGAATTGAGATTTGTTTGTTCATCATGATTTGTTACAGGTAAACTTTGATGTTGTCGCCATTGAACATTCGACGAAGAAACGAGATTCGATGATGATGATGATGATGGTGGCGGTGGTTGTGGCGGAGGAGCACCAGGCCGATCTAATTGATTTCCACCACTTGGACTTCGACGATGAGTTTTATCTGCAGAACTGAAACTCGACGAACTAGTTGCTAAAATCAGAACAACAAACTTGTTTTTGCAAATTGAAATGACAAAAGAAAAACAACGAAAGCATCTGAACACCAATTGAATAAGAAATAATCTCACGAACGATATTAAGTTTAGACAGATTTTAATATTCATCATAAGCGAGCAAACGAAAACCTCGAGAGAATTTTTTGTAAAGATTTTTGAATTGATTTGAATAAATCGATGAGTCATCGAGTTTCGTCATTGTTGTTTTCTTCGAATTGTCATCTTGATTTCGTTTACCTGTGAACTGTTGTTCATTGGAATTGTCGTCGACATTCAACAGATTTTCATAGATCGATTGATCATTTGGACTTGGACTTTGTTGAATTGGTAATGACGAAGGAGTTGCAGGAGGAGGAAGAGGCGCTTTCGCTTTTCGACGAGCTCCCGGCGAACTAAAAGTAGATCAATTGGCAAATTTAACTCTTCGACAAACTGAACAATGGTCATACGGTTGAGGAAATGTTGAAATACTTGCATTTTCTAATAGATTTTCATTTGAACTACTTCGACTTCGACTTTTCTGCAAAAACGAAAAACATTTGCTCGCAAACGAAGAAGAAAAATGGAAATTTACGGAATGAAATTCAGTTGGAATGAGATCTGGCTGAGATTTGAAAGGTTTCGTCGGTAAATCTTGTTGATTGAATAATTGTTTCGCATGAGTAATCATCAATTCAAGAATGAGTGAAGCACTTGCAATTGTATTCGAAACCGATGCATTCGATTGTTCTTTCGGATACAAAAGACTACAACCGATACAAATACCTAAATTACCAGCTGTCATCTTATTCTCCGACGAATATTCACAAACACGATTGAGAAAACCAACTAAATAACTATTCAACAAACAAACACTTCGACAACAAGTCTCAACACAAAGAAAAAACGAATATTTACGCTAGATTTTCGTAATTCACTTTGGGTAATTGATTGATCAGTTGAGAAATCTTCTGCAAACGGCCTTGTTCAGAACTAAAATCAACGTTTTTTTCTTCGAGAAAAACAAAAGAAGAAAAACGAACCTAATCGAAGGAATCGAATTCCATTGAGGTAGAAGCGCTGAAGTCAAGAGACAATCGGGAAGTTCTCTGAGATATTGTTTGAGTGTCGCAGCGGGCACATGAGCATCATAACCAAGTTCATTCAGATTCGCTGTTTTATCAATCGATTGCAGATCGAGTTCGGCAACGAATTTCTTTTGTTTGATTTGTGAACAAGCAATGCGAAAGAGACCTTCTTCACGTAAATGAGCTTTCAGAAGACAAATACAAATCTCAATTGGATAAGCTAAATGAGTATCGAAGCGTTTTGAACAATGTTTTTGTAAATCTAAGCCGAACACACGAATCGAATCGTCGTTTTCCAGACGATTGTCGATTTCGGGCATTTTCGTTGACAAATAATTGGAAATTTCATTGTAAAAATGTTGATTTTCGAGTAAATATTGATGAAAAAGATCTTCAGTGATCGAATGTTCTTCACTTGCGAAACGATAGACCTCAGTTGCGTAAATATCTCGAGCTAAAGTTCGACTTTGTTCGCAATCACTTCGAATATCTTCTAATTCTCGGCAACGTTCGTCGAAATTCGCCAAAGTCAAACGATCCGATCGAGTTTGAAATCTTTTCAAAACATTTTTTTAAAGACAAAAAAAAACGAGAAAAAACGTCTCACTTTTTGAGATTTGTATCAGCGGTTTCTAATTTTCTCTGAGCTTTTTCATAATTATCTCGAACGTCGTTGATAGTTTGCCGAATATTTGACTTGAAAACAACGAATTCTTAAGAGACAACAAGTGAGAAAAACGAGAACCAACCTGTTTGTCTTTCGCTTGTTCGATGATTCGTTTGAATTGTTCGAGAGATTCTTTTCGTTTTGAATCGATAAAATCGTGAATTTGAACTAAATCATCGATCGTTCGATTCAAAATCGACGGCGCTCCGTTGGTCCCGTACGGCGACCGATAGTTTCGAGCGACTTCACTCGATCGAAATTCTTTGAACGATTTCGAAATTTCCCCATCAAGACTTTTATTCAACTAAAAAACCGAATCAATCAACGCAAAACAAAACAAAAAAGTGAAATCCTACAAAATCTTTGTCTGTTCTCCAGAGATCACTCAACACTTTACAAGCATCTCGAATATAACGAACTCGATTGTAACAATCGGCACGTCATCACTTCTAAATTGTTCAACATGATATTTGATCGTTTCTGTTCGAGATCAAATTCAACTCACTTAGGTCCATAGATAAATGGCTTGATTTTATTCATCTAAAACCGAAATTCGAGTGAAATTTCGAGTGACAGAAGAAGAAAAAAAGGTGAATTCGGATGAAATCTTACCAAAGGATTGACAATTAGACTGGATCGTCTCGATCTTCTCTCGATAGGCAAATCATCGGTCAAATGATTGTCAAACGAATTTGTTTCGACAAAAGACGATTTTCTATTCGATCTCATTTCTATTTTTACAATTTTCAAATGGAGAGAAAAGAAGAAAAATAACAAAACTCTTTGTTTACTCAACAAACGGTCTTTTTCTTCCTCTTTTCTCAGCAAAAACAATCTCATTTTCTTTTTTTCTTCTTATTAGTCAAAATGCAAAACAGTCCGGTAAGTTCTCTCTCTCTCTCAATTCTAAAGGAAAAATTTCAAATTTGTTTCCAAAAAAAGACTTCTCCATTTTGTAACCATTGTCCGAATGTTTCGCCATCGAATTCTCGTGAAGTTAAATTCCAAACGAGATCTGCATGAGTGACAATTAAAACATTCTCATAATTGAATTGTTTGAGATTGACAAGAAATCGTTGAATCTGTTCGAGTCTCTGTCGAATCGATTCGTCTGTGTCAATTGAAATCGACTCATTTTCATGTAAAAGATCCGATTTACAACCGAGATAAATCTCTCGAAATAAATTATTGACTTCTAACCGTTGAAACGATAAAGTCGAATAGATAAATGTTTGAATCGATCGATAAAGAGGCGAACAAATAACTAAATTGAATTGTTTTTCAATTGAATTTAAGTTGATTTGTTTAGCTTGTTCAATGCCTCGACGAGATAACGAACAATTGATCAAATCATTTGTTTCGTTTTCATTAAATAAACTTTCACAGTGACGTAACAAATAAATATTCATTGATACACTCTTATCATTTGTTCTTTTTTTCTTCTTCTTCTCTTTTCAATTCAATTCGAAATATTTTTCTTCTTAGAAATTCAATGATTCATCTCAATTTATTTACTTCAAATTTTACTCTTTCATTTTAATAATTTGTTTTTTTTACAAATTTATTTTTCTCTTGTTAAATAAAAACGATTTTATGAGAAGAAAAAAGAACGGATTTTTCAATCGAAAAGATGTCGCTCCAATTCACTACACTTTTCTATTGAAGTGAAATTAATCAAACATATATATATATATATATGTATATGTATATTTCTTGACTTTTGAAAATTTTAAGCAATAAATCGTTTTGAGACAGTTAGCTTACTAATATACTGACCCTCTCATTGACTTTTTTTTCTAAGCTATGAAGAAAATATGAATTACATAGACATTCATCACGTTTCTGAAAACTAACATGGATTCACTGACGTTGTATGGATGTGTCCATGCATATTTCAAGTCAAGGCTTTAGAAACGGAAATAATTAATTCTATTTTTCACGAGATTTAGCTGTTGATCAACTTCTTGTCTTACAATAAATCAATTTCAATTTTAGTTCATTTATTTTCAATAAACATTCGAAACTAATTGTTTTTGTAAAATTTGGAGAAGTATTTTGAGTTAGATCATATCCAACATAGTAGGCAATGAAAACGCAAAATCTCCCCAAAGTGGACACTTTTGGTCAGTTCTTAGATGTTTACTTTAGAGAGGCTTTACTATAACAGTACTATTTCGACAAAAAATTGTTCGATCTGACGCAATCACGAACTGAATGATATCATTTTTCATCTAAAATCGAATGTACAGTTGTACATCAGCAAGAAAAAAGTTGTTTTTATTTGAAAATCAAAGTTTTTTTTATGTAACACTTTTCTGTAAAAAAAACATGTTCTTTCTGTTCATGATGTTAGTTGTGTAGGTGTGTGTGTGTATGTGAAGAGATCACAGTTTATTTGTAACAAATAAACACACTACAGAAAACTACAGTAACACAGAAGGAAAACAGAAACAAACAGGACAAGTAAAGAGAGACAAAGATCAGAGAGAGAGAGAACAGAAAAACACACGTATATATATATATATACGTAATAGCGTGACCGATGCCTCGATGCAGTAAACCAAGGTCATGAGGTCACCAGACTATTAGTCACATCAACACACGATAATCTGGATCTTCACTAATTAGCTTCGACGTTGGTAAACGTTGACATTGAATAGTTTCAGTATTATTGCTTTTTCATTGTTATCGATATTGAGAGTTGTTGCATATTCGTGTTCTAATTAATTGATCACTTGATCGATCGAGAATTCTTCATCGGCTATGGCTTCGATCAAATCCTCGACAATGCCATGTGTCTCGTAGTTTCTTTTTGCTTTATTGATCAACAAATCGATTAAGATTTCTTTGTCTATTAATGAATCGACTGAGTATTGAGTAATCATATCGTCAAGTAATTTCGTCTTGTCGTCATTAATAATTTTCATTTTGATTTTTTTGGTAACAGAGCTTTTATTGATATGATAGACTTCACCTTGGTTGATGGACTGCCGTTGCTGGTAAGAGTAGTTGATAGATCATTTAACAACTGGTTGAACGATTTAACATCATTAGCGTAGATCGTGAAATTTCCATTCCGTGCTAATTGAATGTTATTTAATTTGACCTCAGCTAAATGAATCTTTAATAGATCTTTCAGTTGAAGTTTGTTTAACTTAGCTCCCTCTAGAATTAGAGGGGCTATTCCGAATTGTGGTTGGGTTGGGCGATTAGGCCTTGTTGTCCTTGTGTGTTTGTGGTCCTTTGTTGATTGTTTGCGCTTGCCCTGTCTCCGTCCTCCTTTTGGAGGCATTGTTTGAACCACCGGCTTGAGTTTATTAACGAAGAAAATTTAAACTTAGACCTGTTATATCTGTTGTAGGTGTTATCGTGACAATGACTAGGAGGCTGAACCTGTTTTCAGAGTCACAAGACTCTCTCGAGCTGCTCGAGAAAACTAGTTGAAAGACTGAAGAAATTTAGTCGAAGAAAAGGAATGACGAGAGAAGATACAC
>Ga0209922_101104_pt1 | contig 27646 bp, 32 predicted proteins | sample ThiBiot_500_biof_FD_183946 | JGI IMG/M metagenome (GOLD analysis project Ga0209922, IMG submission 183946) | Wastewater bioreactor microbial communities from Cape Town, South Africa - Thiocy_expt_500_biof (SPAdes) | ecosystem: Engineered > Bioreactor > Thiocyanate-remediating > Anaerobic-Aerobic ... | reverse complement strand
TTTTACATTTCATACACATTCTCAGAGTATTTTCACTTATTATAAGCATCTGATTAATAATATTCAATGAAAATGTCTCTCACACTTTCAAACTTACCCATCGAAATGGTCTACCGAATATTGGATCATTTAAATGACAAAAGTTTATATCTATCCTTTATTAATGTGTGTCAACGTCTCAACCGAATCATTTATTCTTCCCAACGATACCAGGTAAATCATTACATCTTCTTAGTTTCTCTAACAAAGTAAAGTAACACAATAATATCGTCATAAAACAATAACTAACAGTTTACACGATGTATATGATTTCAAAGCAGATGATCAGTCATCGTAACTTCAAAATAATGATTGAACTTTTCGAAGTATAAAGCTTCACAAACCGACTGCAATTGTCAATTATTTTGAAAACCAAAAGAAACAAATCCAATACCATTTTCTTTCCACACTAAACACCTTACTTTCCCCTCCTGATAAACAAAAGCTCTTGAATGTGACCACGTCTTTTTCAGTCTAAGTTTCCTTCTTTCCTTCTCCAAACGTTTGATGATACGTTATACATTTACTCGGCTTGTCCACGTAACGCGACACATCAGTGACCAAGTTTTTTTTTTAAATCCTGTCATTTTTGTTTACAGTATGTTGTAGAGTACATTCGAAACTATAGGAAAACTTATTTTAATATACAAAAAGTTGTTTTGTTGAAGTATTTCGAAGCTCGGTTATAGAAAGTACTTTGAATGTTGTTATTCAATAGATTTTTCTGTTTTTGTCCGAATCTATCTGTGTGCCTTAGCGTTGAGTTTGAAACGACTGCTATTATATCAGTTCACACTGTAATGCGTGCTCTATCTTACGGTATAAAGACAGGTTTCATTCCGTTTTCTTTAATTAAATACATTCAAAACAATATTTGGTAAATTTTCGCGTGATAGCGTTACGAAAAGAAGCTATTTTAAAATTTTGGGCCACTCATGTAGGGAATTTCGATGAACAAACTATGGGACTATTGTTAACTTTTCAAGGAAATTTTAGTGATATAATTTCTTTGTCTCAAAAATGTTATGTTTAGATATAAAAACGTAACGCTATCATCAAAACATGGTCATTGGCCAGATATTAAGTTACTATAATAACTCATTATTTTCATTATTCGCAGTATTACAAACATATATTACATCAATATAATATCAGTTATTGCTTTTCTCTTCTAGAAATAGTTTTTAAAAAGAAATTTAAGCTACACGTATTTCTCACGATTCAAATTACAATGAGCTCTTATTAGAAAAATCCATGAACATTGAAATCAAAATAAGACTGCATATTTAATAGCTTTCTTAATTTTTTACAGTAGTGTCCATAAGTTGAAAATGAATTAAGATATGCTCTGAAACTTATAGAAGAGGGAAATAAATATTCGAGTCAATACTATAAGCATGTTTCTCGTCAGTCATTTATACAACCGAGCATAACGTTTTTTCCTTTCCTTTCGCCGTCACTGCCGTCTGTTCTCGACATATATATATATATAAAGAATTTAGAGAGAAAATCAGTTCCATACGTTTAACAAAACCGTTAATGTCCCATTAGTTTATTCCCTATCCTTTTCTATTCGTTATTATAATCGTGTTCTTTATTATTCAAACAGGGTAAGTACTCGTTTTTTAAATTACTTTATCCGGATTATGGCAATGACAAATGCTGAAAGAATGAAGAAATATCGAGAAAAACTCAAAAAATACGCTGAAACATATTTTTGAAAATATAAAAACTATCCCAGAGACACAAAAGATGCATTCAGTTAAAGTTGTGGATAAAAATACATTAGAATTTCGAAATTATTCCACATGCAGTCAGAAAAAAATTCATAAATGTTCTTAACCAGTTGTAACATATATTTTAACCTTTTATTTTATTTATCCTTACATATTCAACGTTAGATAAACGATAGAAAGATGTAATTTTATTATAGCTGTAGTTTTATTGATTTTGAGTTGAAAAAAATTTGAAGTAACTGCGCGAAAAAATGTCTCCATACAAATATTTGAAAGAGAATACGAAGAAAAAAATTTAAAAAAAAACAAAAAAAAACTACCCAACTCGTAGGAGACCGGGTCTTCGTCCCGAGTTGGATCAACGCTAGGTTTTAAAAATAACTTCGTAGTGAACTAGCGGCTAAGAGTCTCCATCATAAATATTCAGTCCATATCAAAAGCATATAGCGGATGACAATCACAAATATAGACATTTGTAAGTAGTTATCCTATCTTCAGTGTTATAGACTGATTAAAATATTAATTTGACACTTACAAAATTAATTCGAAGTGATAATGCTCCCGTTAAAAATTAATCTTCATTTTCAAAAAAAAAGCGTGATAGCGTTACGTTTATATTTTGGATTTTTTTCTATATCGCCAAAAGGTAGGCGAAAATTTTTTTTACACTTAGAAAGCTCGTTTAATTCTCTACAAAACCGGTAACATGAAACTTTGTTTGTGCAGCTCTTTTCGCAGGAAAATGAACGTGAAATGAAGACTACTAGAAATTCAGGACCTTTTATGTGATAGCGTTACGCAAGAGTAAATCATCTACAAAAACTAGAGTACTTATCGAAAAATTCTGATTTTTATAGAATATGTGTAGCAACGTGAGCTGTATTAAATAACATTTGAACGAGCTATTTATTCCATCTAAGACTCGAAATAACCGAGTAGGAATATGTCAAAAACGTGATAGCGTTACGTTTGAACAAGCCGCTTGATGATTCAGAGGGTGAGGTTGAGTTTGAACTTTACGAATATTGATAATCAATGTCTTGTGTGCGTTGGTCATATTTCATCGGAATAAATGATAATATTAATGTTTTATACCAATTCCTCGATTAATTTATAATCGTTTGATAATTGTGTGCAATTCGATTGCATGAAATGAAAGCGGCTTGTAGTCGTTGTTCTGTTTATTGATGTTATGGATTAAGTATTGGAGAAAAGAAAGTTTCTATGAAGTTTAACTGTAATTGTACTGTAGAGTTTGTGAACGTATCTTAGATGGACGACATCTTGCGTATATGAAGTGGGATATGAAAATGTTTGCACAAGGCCTATTATTTAAGGTTTTGATTTGTTTTCAGACTTATTAGATTCGAATTAGGGAAAATGTATGCATGGCCTACTAAAATTATAGACCCCCTCCCCAGTATACCATCGATCAAAATTCATCTTGTATTTCTAAAAGACATTGATTTACTTGGTATATATGTTCGTTAGTTAGATGAATATATGTAGTACATATACACATGGTTGTTCATTATCGTCGTCATCTATGCCCGTATTGGAGGCGAAAGGGAGAAAAAAATACCATTGATAATTATAGATCCCCTTTCTTTTTTTTTCTTTTCTTTATCAATTTATTGCATTAACATTAAATTTCGAATAAACTAGTGAAATTATGAAGATGCTTTTTGTATTTTAATTGAGTTAAAAAACAACAATGATTTAATTAAAACTATAAAACAAACAATACAAAGTCAATGGGACAACATTGATGTTTCATTGTGATTCCGAGACACATATTCTCGATGGTCAAATGAGTCCGATGAGTCAATTGTCGTTCTATTGAATTTCTCGATGAAAGATCAACAGAATTATTCGTTTTTGAATTGGCCAAAAGTTGGACTTTGGAAAGAATTGTTTAGTCAAACGACGATTGAAATCGATCAGTCAAATGAATTGATGATTGATTTAAAATCATATGAATATCGCATATTTCTATTTGAAAAATAAAGGTGTCTGATTTTATCTAGATCAAAGAATATCAAGTTTCTCATTCGATTAGCATTTGTATATTTTTATTTTCGATTTGGTTACTCTTTGAAGTAATATTCAATTTACTAATGATTGTTCATTATGAAACTATGAAAAAGATTTTACTTAAATAAATCACTTTTATTTATATTCTCATAATATTTGTTAATCAATATTGAATAAATATCGTTAATCTCATCAAAAAGATTTATTGATTTATCGTTTTCTCAATTATATTTCGATGGAATATTCGTTGTAAAAAGTAATCAAGAGTATATATATGTTGAAATTTGCATATATCAAAGTATAGATAATGCTAGGTGAACTTTGGCTAATATTTCTAATATAGATTTATAATTATATTTTGTTTGTTAACATGAAGAAAATCGTCTCTCCAGTTTTTCGTGACATCTACGATTATTTTTGATCAATAATGCCATCAAAGTTTTTCGTATTTATATCTTAATTTGAGATTTTTAATGACAAAACTTTAACCATCTTTCTTTTTCTCAAGTATACAGACTAAATGCGTAATAGAAATTGTTCTATAAAGTTTCATAAAGTCTTTCTTATTCTCCCCCTCGAAAAAAAATAGATCGTATATATATGATCAAACTAACATTTTTCTTGTTTATATATTGTATCTTCCATTTCGATTTCATCATGGCAAAACAAACAAAAAGTTCGTTTACATTCGATGATACATTATCGAGCGTTACCGATAATAACGACAAGTCTGAAAATGATCATCACTTAAATCAATTCTTCTCGTTAAACGATGTCGTCGCTATTAAAAAAGAATCTTGTAAGTGTAATTTTGAATAACTTTTAATAAAAATTCACTTCTAGTTTTAGCTTATTTTCAAATCGGAAAAGTTCAGGAAATAAATGAAAAAATGATGAAAGTAAATTTATTTCAATACAAACTCGATATTCGAACTGAATACGTTGTCGAAGAAGATATATTATTAAACCTTGGAAATCTCGGATCGAAAACAATTTTCGAACTCTCACATGAAAAACAAAAGTTATTAATTGATTCGATTTTTAATACATGTATGCGTTCATTTTTTTCAATTTATTTGACTTTATTCGACATTTTTTTAGTTGAAAATTTCAACTCGAACTTGTATTTGATTACAACATTACGAGAAAAAGAAAAGGTAAATCTGTTCATGACAAAGAAAACCAATTCATGAATCTCGATTGTTTTCTCTTGTTGGTCACGATACAGAATCCACTATGTATTTGTATATTGATTCAAAAGGTTAACATATTTGCATACGTCTGAAAAGAAGTTCGTCCGTGATGATGTCACTCCTTACATTCATTAATAGACGTGTCATTTCATAGAGTCTAATTCTATTGTTCTTTCTTTTTAAACCATATATATATATATATACATGCTAACCAAGTGATTTTTATCTAGAATATTTCGCAAATGGAAAAACGAATAGTTAATATCTTCGAAAAGTTAATTATTAGTGATGATTATGTCGAAGTGATCAACGAATTCATTAATACGAAAGCAATTGATGTCGATTATCTTATACATTTTATTGTCGAACATATTGAACATATTGAAAATGAAAGCAAATGGGAACATTTAGCTGATTTTATTGCTGATGAATATTTTCAAAAGAAATCTCTTTCAAAACTTAAAGATCAAATAGATTCGATTGATATTATTCATCCAAGCTATTCGCAAATTATGAAATTCATCGTAAAAGTTTTAAATAAAATCAGTAAGTGCGATCATCTTTTGACATTGGCGAGAATCAAAATTGATATTAATCGTTAGATCAACTTGCGGCACAAACAGATGATATTCAATGCAATATATCGTTTCACAAAGAGATTTTCAATTTATCGTCGAAAGTAATGTTATGGATTATGTCTCAATAGACTTTTTTGTCAGGATACAAATATTTTTCTTGTCAATAAATGTTTAAATCAGATAGGTTTTTTTCTCAAACAATTCAATAAAATAAACTCAATAAAATATAACTTTGTCTTCATGAGATGACTGATTCGAATTCGAATTAGGCAGCTACTCAGAAAACGGTGTCTTCTAGTAATGGACATTTCATGCTGCTGTTTGGTTAATAACAATCGTTGGTGTGCCTCAGATTTGGATGGGAGATGAATGGGGCGAAGATCAACAGAATTATTCGTTTTTGAATTGGCCAAAAGTTGGACTTTGGAAAGAATTGTTTAGTCAAACAACGATTGAAATCGATCAGCCAAATGAATTGACGATTGATTTGAAATCATATGAATATCGCATATTTATATTTGAAAAATAAAAATATATGATTTTATCTAGATCAATGAATATCAAGTTTCTCATTCGATTAGCATTTGAATATGGGTATAAAAGAGCGATATTGAAAAAAAACGTGTTAAAACAGTATGTTATTATTTATCGTCATCGTAGTTTTTATAACAACAGAAACAGTAACAACACAGAAAACAATTGAATGGGCTGGTTATCAATGGTTTTTACGTGATGGTGACAGTGGTGGACCTGGTAAGGATGTCAATACTGGTATCGATCTTTGTATGACCGATTGTTGTAGGTCCAAATAATTGGACATCGAATAATGTTTGGCTTGATGAGAATAAAAATCTTCATTTGAAAATTAGTCGTAATTCATCAACGAATGGTTGGACATGTGCTGAATTGTATACGAATGTTAAGTTTGGTTTCGGTACTTTTCGATGGTTTGTCGAAGGAGCCATCGATCGATTCGATCGAAATATTGTTTTGGGTTTGTTCACATACGGAGGTGTCGATGGTACCAATGAAATCGATATCGAAATTGCTAAATGGGCTCGACCCGAACCACAAGCAGATAATCTCTGGTATACAGTCTATCCACGTTCATTAGATGCTGGTTCTCATGTATCTAATGGCACATTGATGACTCTCCAAGGAACGTATACAACACATCTATTCAATTGGACAGCTGAACATGTTGCTTTTCAAAGTCAACACGGTTTTCAAACTTCACCCAATCAAAATGTTTTTGCTTCTTTTATAACGCCGAAAAGTTTTACACCAGCAATGCCGTATGCAGAAGCTCCTTTACATTTGAATTTATGGCTTTTTCGTGGTCAACCACCAACCGATGGTCAACAAGTTGAAGTTGTTCTTCATGATTTTCAATATAAAAAAGCATAGTTACATTCGATTTGCGAATAAATAAACGATTCATTGATACAAAGGGTGACGAAATATAAAATAAAAAGAAACTTCAATGTCTTTTCACATTTATGACGTCATTCATTCAACTGTCGAGTTGATGTTCTTTCGACTGGGCGGGTTACATTTTGGTCTTTGAGTTCGTCTTTTCATGGGATCAATGTGACAGATTTTATCGATGAAAACAAATAAATATTGAATTCGTCAGTTAAAATGTTCTCGAAAGAGTTTATCTTCTTAGAGAACGAAAACAAAAATCTAAGTTAATCGATGACACATCGTTACGGGAGAAAATATGCACTCAATAATGGAGAACGAAAGAAAAATATCGTGTAGTTATTAGAAATCACTTCAATTTTCTTGTATTTATCTATTTTTCTGACACTGATTGGTATATTTTTTGAGAATATCGACTTCAATAAAAATTTTCGTAAGTTCAATCTTAAAATTTTATCCAAAATTCGGATTGCTTTTCTTTCACTCGTCAATATAAACTCATTTGTATTGACTTCTTGCTCAACAATAATCGAAATATTTCTAATTGATTTTAAACATTTGATTTTTTTTCTTAAATTTTCTCAATCCATATAAATCAATCAACAAAAACTTGAATACAAAATCCAAGGTCAAAAGAACACCATCGGCAGTTTAGTACACAGACAACGAATAAATACTGGACGTAGTGAATTTCATGTCTATAGATTCGTTTCACATCGATGCACAACGAATAGAGAACGAGAGGAGACGAGAAAAGAAAACAATTGACATTCTCAACAATCGACTTTTCAATTCTAGATTAAATTTGTTTGGTAATTTCATGTCAACCAAACGACGTTTGTCACCATCACCAGCTCGTCAACAAACAACAACTATTGATCAATCACCAACAACAAACGTTTGTTTAGTTTGCGGTGATCAAGCCCGTTTTATTAACTACGGTGCACTTTCTTGTCAACCATGCAAAACATTCTTTCGTCGAAATGGTTTTCGACCTGAGGTTTGTGTCGAACTTGTTAATAAATCGTTTGATTTGATATTGTTTTGCAAATAGACGGTTCGTCCTTGTGCAATGAATCAAACTTGTGAAATAAATATACTAACACGACATACTTGTGCGTTTTGTCGTCTTCAAAAATGTTCTGCAATCGGCATGAGTTCGCATTTAATTCGAAAGGAAGATATTAAAAAAGCTAAAACATCAAAATCAAACTCCAATAAATCGATAACTGTTTGTCTTCAATCAATTCGATTCGTTTTTTTTGTTTTTGTTCAATTAATTTCTCTCGTTTTCTTTTATCTAGACAAATCAAGAACTAACTTCAACAACAATTAATAATCGATTAATTCTTAGCGAATCCGAATGGACATTAGTTTCGAACGTTCTTTCAGCATATGAAACGCATAATAATGTTTCACAAATCAACGAACAAATTGACAATTTATTGAAAATCTCGAATGATTTACAACTGAATACGATCGATCCATATGAAATTATTTGTCAAATATTTACATCGATACGATCTTATTTGAGTTCTTCGCCTGATTTTCAAATTTTAGATGTTACCGAACAGATATCCTTGTTCAAACGAAATCTACAAACAATGATTGCTTTTTATTTGATTCTCTTTTTTCGAGAAACAAATCTCATTGAAAATACTCAATTAATCGAATCATTTTCGAAATTCTACAGTTTCGAAATGTTTCAATTAATTAAATATTTTAATGAACAAATCGATCTCGATGCCACAACACTCAAATTAATTCTTTTCGTTTTCGCTTTTTCAACGAATTGTATTTTTATAAATAATTTCGATGATAACGAACGTGATAGTCTTATTCATGGAACATTTCGTCTATTGACAAGTCAAAATACTTATTTAGAAGTTCTATGGAAATATATGATCTATCGATATGGTTATTTGGAATCAATTCGACGAATATCTCAACTTGTGCAGATCTTTGTTTGTTTATCCAAACATTTATCATCGATTTCAATGAATAATTCTACGTATCAGAATTTAATTGCAAATATCGTTGAAAATATTCAAAAATCTCTTACTCATAATGAACATTAACGAAGTTCTTCGTCAGATAAAATCTATTTTTGTGTGTATGTAATCTATTTGTTCTAATGTAAAATAATAAAAAAATAACAACATATTAATATGACGTCGAAAATTCAATGATTTTTCGGTAAAAAAGAATGAAAACCTAAAGCATGAGTCAATTCAAAGAAATAACGTCATATTAAGAATCCATTCTGTGTCAATATTTACAATCGTATGGAAAGAAATGACGACGTGCAAGAGAATCATATAAAGGTTTTTTTCCAGAGACACCTAAATAAAGAAAAACTATATAAACTAGTCGGAAGATGAAACAAAGGGGCACACTTACCCATTACAAAAAACAATATCGAACTTCGATTAATTAATTAATCAATCCAAATGACAGAATCAAATTGCAATCGTGAAAACATTAACGATCAAATCGATTATACAGTAGAAACACCGCGATTTTCTGTACTCAATGCTGAATCATTAAGTAAAGGCATTGATTATTTACATGAACATGGATATGCAGTCATCAGTGATATTATGAATGAAGATGAAATCAAGCAAAATAAAGATTTATTATGGAAATTTATTGATCGATATTCAAACGGTTCAATTCAACGAAATAATCCCGAAACATGGTCGAATAATTGGCCACAGTACAGTACACATGGTGTGATTAAAGGCCACGGAATTGGTCAATCGGAATTATTATGGAATGTTCGATCGAATCGTTTGATTAAGAAAGTTTTTGCTCGAATTTGGAATACTCGACAATTGTTAACATCATTCGATGGTTGTTGTACATTTCGTGATTGGCGTGTGAATTCATCGTGGAAAACCAACGGTGGCTGGAATCATGTCGATCAAAATCCAAAAAATAAGCCCGATAAATGTTGTATTCAAGGTTTAGTATCTCTCTATGATCAAAACGAAAAAACGGGCAGTCTCGTTGTTTATCCAAACACACATTTACAGTTCAATGAACTAACTAATGTTGTCAAGAATTCGAAGGATTTCGTGATGATTCGTGATCATTATTCGATTATGAACAATGGAAAAACTCGTGGCAAACTTGTTCATTGTAAAGCTGGTGATTTGATTCTTTGGGATAGTCGAACTGTTCATTGTAATTCGCCAGCTGTTGCTATTGATGAACGGAAACAAGACGAACCCGTTGATTTATTACGTATTGTTTGTTATGTTTCGATGAGTCCAATTCAGTTCATTCGAAATCATACTTTAGAAGAATTTCGACAAAAACGAAAAGATTTCGTCGAAAATAATATTACGACGAGTCATTGGGGTACTGAACTTGAGATTGCAGGTATTAGATTCTTATTCTTATGTTTTCTCTATTCAATCATTTGTTTTTAGGCGATGAAAATACTGGTCTACCATCTTTATCAATTGACAATTTTACTGATTACCAAAAGGCTCTTATTTTTGGTTTAGAAGACAACGAAAACGAATAGATATTTGAAAATATACCGCGGGAATGAGTTTTTCTTTCTTTTGATTTATTTAATCGAATAAAATGAATAACTAATCTAAGAAGCTTGAATAGTCAATTAGGCATAAAATAGATCTGAAATATGAGTATTCGTGGAGATGCAAAGCGATAAGAGGAAAAATTAGTGTTGAGCAGCTTGTTGATTGACGTTCTGAGTACCAAAACGATCGACAAGTTTACTGACAATGGCTGCCAATGCCATGACATCCGGTAGATCTAATTCACCGTTTCCATTACGATCAACTGCTTTGAATAAAGCTTTCGAAACATCTTCAACAAACAAAATTGTTAATCGAAGAAAATCAAACGAAGAACTACAAACTTGTTGAAACCGAACCAAGTCCTAATCCTTCGAGAAGAAGTTGAATATCTTCAATTGTTACTTTTCCATCGCCATTACGATCTAATTTCTTAAGAAAACCTTGTAATTGTTGTGCACTTCCATATGCTGTGCCTAATTCATACCAATCGAAATCTTTCGATTGTCAAAAACAGAAATTTTCTTACCAATAGTATCAAAAATATTGCCCCCACCGCTGCTAGCGCCAGTATTCGCATTTGTATTTGTACTACTTGCAGAATCTTTATTGCCAGTAAACGTTTTATAAGCGTTCATTGCACTGTTGATCATATCCATTGGATTTCCACCGGTAGCAGCTTGTCCTTGTCCACTTTTATTACCCGAGAACATTTTGTAAGCATTCATGGCTCCACTGAATAAATCACCTGCACCTGCACCTGCACTACTATCTTGTCCTTTTTGTTTATTTCCACTAAACTAAATAGAGAATTGTGTTTTGTTTTTGATCGATTTCGATTTGAAATCAAATTACTTGATTGAAAAGTGATGTGCCCATGGAAACGAAATCTGGCTGTTGTTGTTGAGCTCCAGCATTTGATTTTTCATTCTCTTGATTGACTTTATTTCGAAATTGATTGACAAATGCTCCGACATCGTCGATGCCAACTTGTCGAAGCATATTATTCAAAGCATTACTTTCGGTTTGTTTTGATCCTGTCGAACTCATCGTCGTCTTCGCAAAAATACCTTTTTTTCGACAGAGCAAATCTCGTCTAGACTGAAAATGATGGAATGATTATGATTAATTACACATTTGGGGTTTTTTATATTTTAAATAAATCAATTGGTTCTCCAACGATGCAACAGAGCGTTCTCAACGAAAGAGGTCGCGAACTCGAACTCCTACTACGCGAATAAATACTCATTATTTCGTTTGTAAAAATCGATTAGAAGGCGCTCTGTTTTGTTTTGCTTTTTTTTCTCTCTCCTCTCTTATTGAAAATAAATTTCATCTTCTAAATTCTTTTTTCGCTTTTCAATTACAATTTCTTATTTCAATGTCATCTTCATCAAAAGATCGTGGAAATACTCCGCGAGATGACTGTCAAATTCACGTTGACAAAGAAGGCGAATCTTGTGTTATTAAAATCGAAAGTGTCGGCCAAGAGAAAATGCTCAAAGAACTCCTCGGTCGTTTCAACAGTTTAAAAAGTGAAGTCAATCAATTAGTATCCGGCCAACAAAAACAACAACAACCCAAAGACATTATGAATGCGATTCAAGATATGACAGTTAAATTAAAACCATTAGAAGAACAAGTACAAAAAATGAATAAAAACGTCGGCGATGATCACGCACAAATAAATAAAAAATTCGATGAAATCAAACACGATTTGCATACGTTCAAAGATCAACAGAAAACATTCGGCTCATCCAAAGATACAATGGACAAAATTCTACAGAAATTAGACAATCTCGGTGCGTGACAATCGAAAAAAAAAAACACGAATTTGTATAAAATACGAATACGAATTTTTTAGATAAAACATTGAAAAATTCTCACGATTCAATTCCAACAAAAAACGATTTCAAACCGGTACTTGATGCCATTCAAAATCTTCAACATTCATTCGATAAAGAAAAAACCAAACCGGATATTCTCGCACGAAAATTAGATGCAATCGATCAAAAAATGAAAGAAACTCAGCCCGAACATTTAGCTTTGATGAAAGATATTCAAACGAAAATCGAACCTTTACATAAAACAACACCGCAAACCAGTGAAACTCTAATGAAACTCAACGATCGTGTCAAAGCAATGCAAGCAGATACGACGAAACCTCATCCGGATCTGATGCAAAAATTGGATAACATCGATTTTCAATTGAAAAATCAATCGAATTCATTACTCGAGCCGATTAAACGAGCGTTGGATGAGAAATTAAACCCGTATTTCGAACAAACAAAAAAAGATGGCGAACAAAAATTAGGTAAATTTTTTCTTGTCGAGAATGAGACTCGTTTTCATTTTGCCCTCGGTGATGATTTTGTCTCAGGATCAGTCGATTCTAATGAAAAAGGTAGTCATAGTCCAAGTCGTATTCCTCTATGTATAAATGGAATGATACCTGTTTCACGTAATTTATCTGATCCGCATGTGCTACAAGCACTCGCAGGTCAGTTCAACGATCTACTCACATTGTGTTTGTTTTCCTATTTGATTCTAGGCGATATTGCCAAGAAATTAGCGGAAATTCAATCGAAAGTCTCATCCAACGACGATCAAAAACGAAAACACGATGATTCACTCGTCAATTTAGCTAAACAACAAGCACCACTCGTCGATGAAATCAAACGTTTAACACCGTTAATCGATAAAATCAAACAACAACAACAAAAAGACGCTGACAATCTTAATCAAGAATTACAAAAATCTCTTCAACCAATTGCACAACAACTCAATGATTTAACCAAACAACAACAACCGACAACTGATGTTAATAAAGAATTACAAAAATCTCTTCAACCAATTGTACAACAACTCAATGATTTAGCCAAACAACAGCAACAACAACCAACAGCTGATCTTAGCAAAGAATTATCATCGAAATTAGACCCATTGATTCAATCGATTCAACAAGGTTGACTAATTCGAAATTTGCACCAAATATATATATATGTTCCTTTGCCCCTAGATCGTAATCAACAAAAAGACAATAAAGATCAAACTTTAAAGAATCTCGATAAAGCACTTGAACCCATTTCACAAATGATTAAAACATTAGCAGATGGTTTGATTTTATCTTTTGAAAACAATATGAAATTGATTTTCAAATCTTTGTTTTAAGATATTCAACAACAAAAACAAACCGATGTGAAAAAAATCGATAATCTCGAACAACGCTTTTCAAAAACCGCCGATGAAACACCGAAATCATCGGATATCATCGATAAATTAGATGAAATTTCCAATAATCTCAAACAAACCGATCCAACAATGAAAAAACTCTCCGATGAATTAAATACAATCAAAAATCTCATCGAAAAACAACCAACACCGGACGATCTTCTTTCGAAAATCAACGAACTACAACAAAAACAAAAGGCTCCGCTCGAAGCAGCTCGCTCAGATTCTCAACTCGAACCGACTCATCAAACTTCATCACACGTTTGTTTTCTCTCCGATGAATTCTTTCCCATTGAACTCATTTTTTTCTTTCGATTTTAAGAAAATCAACAACGACATGAACAATAAAATCGATAAAGTCAACGAACAGATTCAAAATCTCAGCAACAAAATCGACGAAATCCAACCGAAATACGATCAAGATTCGCCGAAACGATCAATCCCCGATCTCATCGATGCAGTGAAAAACTTAGAAAATCAAATCGCCGATCTCAACAATCTACCTGATCTCACCGATTTTCAAAAACAAATCGGTTGAAACAGATTTTCACTGAGAGAGAGAGAAAAAAAGAACGAACTTCTATTAATCTAGGCTCATTAAAAGATGTTCTCGACGAAAACAATCCGAACAAAGACTCATCTCGCGAGAATAACGATACAAATCTCGATGAAATCATCAAACGATCGCCTGATGAAGTTCACTCGAATCGAAGACCAAATTCGAACAAATCGATGTCAAACGACGATGATCACATCGCTCATCTTCTCACTAATCTACTCAATTTACAAACAACAATGCAAAATGCTGAACATCCACCAGTCGAGGATATTCAACAATACCTTCAACGAATCGAACGATCGCCAATTGTGCAAAACGATCAAGATCTGCAAACAGTTTGTCATTCGATTTCGAAAAAATACATTCGAATTCGTTTTGTTTATTTAAGTTATTACAAAAAGTCAAAGATCTTTCGATGAATCAGAATAATTCAGTGAGAACTGCATCAAATCAACAACACGCTGCCGCTGCTACTGCGGCTGCTGGTGAGGAAAAGCCAAATGCAAATAAATTGTCTTCATTGCCAAATGGATATTTAACAAAATCACGGTACATTTCATTATTATCTAATCAAACAATACGTGACAATTGGCCGAGATTATCATCGAAATCAGCGCCGATTATCGAATCGATTCTCAATCAACCGTTCGAATTCGATAAAGGAACAAGTATAAAAAAAAACCGTTTATTTTCTTCGAAATTCACGTTTGTCTTCTCTTTTCCAAAGATCTCGATCAACTTACCCGACAAAATGGCCTCGAAAAATACTCGAATTTAACCAAAACTGCGATCGAAAAATCCGACAAAGACTACGATCAAATCAGTTACATGATGGACTCGATTGTATTCGACAAAATGACGATGATCGGCAGTCGAGAAGCGATGCTTCGTCCCTGGGATCCATCGTTACTCAATCGAGCCTCATCCAAAGGCTTGTATCCATTTCCATCCGTAAGACAAAACCAACAAAATCAAACGAAAGTCGAAACGAGTTTCTGTTGAGGGCAATGGCCGACGAGACGAACGATTTCGAGTCGACAAAGATATCGCCTTGTGGATGGTCGAGACCGACGAAAACAAACCGTATTCACCTACGGAATTCACGCCGAATGTCGCTCGTGCGAATGAGAAATACGAGCGAATTCAACAGCCACAGTTTCATGAAATTCGACAGAATCGTCGAGAAGATGAAACTCGTTGGAATGAACGATACGCTTTTACCAAAGATAATCGAATGATTTTGTTTGTCAATGATCTTCGATCGTATTTTATGGATTATGATACGAAAAGAAAGTATCAAGTTCATGACGATGTGCCCATTAATCCCGTTTGTCGAACGGGAATCGCAGGACGAGGAGATTTGCCGTTCTGGGGACCGAATCATTGTGTTGTTGTTGTTCTTTTGAGAAATATCAATGATCCTGATGTAGTTTTAATGAAACATCATGGCGATGCGTTCGTTTTACCGAAAGTAGAATTTGAAAAGCTCATTTTTCTTTTGTTGTCGAAATGTTTGATTTTGAAATAGGGTTTTTATGGTCATGAAGCTCGATATGATAATCAAATTAAAATCGTCCAAGATCCTGTTTCAGGTCAAATTCTTCCACCGAAATTATTCGATTATTGGTGGACAAATGTATCGAGATTAAACGAAATGAATAACTCAACCAGCAATCTTCGACGAACATTAAACGAAAAAGAATTAAAAGAAGAATTCGCCGAAATTTTCTCTCAAAAAGGCTGTAACAAAAGTGTCGTATGTCGATTTAAACTAATTCAAAAAAAAAAGAAAATAGAATTTCAATTGTTCGATCATATAATCTAGTTTGACAATGGTTATGTCGATCATCCGTTGAATACAGACCATGCTTGGGTCGAATCAAGTGTTTGGAAAATACAATTCAAAGAATGGCGAGTTCCAGCCATGCAAACAGCAAAATACGCGATTGCTGGTAAAAAAAACATTTAACAAACAAAAAAAAAAACTCGATTTGTTTTCGTTTTGTAGAGGAACTGAAATCGAATAATACATTTCCATTTATTTGGATGAAGTTAACTGATGCTCTGCTAGTTGTACCGGCATTCGATCGAGGCATACTCGTCGATGTTCTCGCCACTGGAATGCCTTTATAAACTTTGAACACCCTAATCTCGATTCTGCTTTGCGTTTTTTTTTCTTCTTACATCGAAATAAATGAGAATATAATAGATCGACAATTGCATATTCATAAGTTCTCTTGTCGATTGCAATCGAAATTGTATGATTTTCTAAATACGGACATTAATCGTTTTGTTTGATTAATGTCGTTTTTGCTGATTAAGGACAAGGATTTCGAAAGCTAATTAATAATGCTTTGTACATGACAAAAAAGAAAAGAAGAATCGACATCGTGTTTGTGAATAAATATTTTCTTTTTATTTCGTAATTAATGCTCTTAGTCTGTGAATGTAATCGAGTTAATAATAAAACAAAGCAAAATCATGCTCGATCAATAGTATTAATTTGTGTTTTGTATGTCGATAGGAGACGATCGTTCGATTCGAGTCTCTATTGAATCGATGATATAGAAATCCGATCAAATTCATCATGACGTCAAGTGTCGTTATCTCATATTGCAATAGAAATTCTTCTCCTCTCATCTATAAATGGATCATTGCTATATAATAAATACATAAAACAGAGAAATAAGACTAGCCAAATGGATTTTCTCTCTCTCTCTCTCTCTCTCTGTCTTTCTCTTTTCCCCCGTTGTGGACTCCTACCGAAGCAGAATGCATGTTCGAATGAGATATATGCCCTCGTTGTCTTCGTTGATTAACATCATCCGCATGCAACTGTTGCTCTTGCTTCGTACAACAACTCGACTGAGCGATTTTCTTTTTTTTTTGTTGCTTCTCAGCATCGATTTTTTTTATTCATTCTTGATTATATATAGATCGAGGCGTGTGTTCTCTCAGAGTCGACAATCGATGATGACTGTGAACGATTGCACGATGCATCGGATTTAATCGAAGAGAGAGAGAGAGAGGGAAATGATGCCATGTGTGTGTTTGTGTGTAGGAGTAAAAGAAGATGCTATCATCATTATAATGCTCGTTGTGAGATGAAGAGAAATTTCTCATTTTCTTCTTCCTTTTTCTCTTCGTTTTCTATCTTATATGATTGTTTATGAGCTTTGAATGCACGAGCGCATGTATACAATTAACAAGGTTTCATGTATGTTTCCAAGATGTACGTGTATGTGTGTGGAGAAAAAGAGACAGAAAAAAAAGAATACGGAGTTTTTTGCTTTTTTTCCTCTCTCTCTCCCTCTTCTTTTTCTATCATGATAGAATGTTGATGTTGAAGACGAAATGGATTGTGCGTGAGAAACGAGCGAGAAGATATCTGTCTGAAGAAAGTAAGTCGCACAATGAAATAACGACAATTGATGACAAATCGATTGGGAACAGTGAATATTCAAATTTCTTTTATAAGTAAGTTTATCAATTAGATTTTTTAGTTAATCAATGATTATGTTGAAGAATAAAATCGTTTTTCGTCGTACACTGAGAAACAAATCGATCTAGACAAATGTTATTGATGATTTGTACATAAAAATTCTCTCTCTCTCGATGATGATCTATCTTAACATATGGCATCCTTTGAGTTGCCATATTTCTCATTGATGAATGCCATTATCGAACATGTAGCTACGATGGTGACGAATCAAGTAGCCAAAAGAAAAGATCAATATCCGTTCTGACTCTCTTTCATATATCCCTTTGTATATGTATACGCATACGCACACACATGCGTATGCATACAGACACTCGTTCTGATGTAAATGTCAGTGAGAATCAAGAAGCAAATGTGTGTGTGTGTGTATGTCTTCATACCTTTTGCTAGTCATTGTCATCTGACATTGTTTTACTAATTGCACATTGATATCATTCGACTCTGTTGTTACGATAAGATCAATTAGGACACACACATACACGTTCGATTTCGATGAGACAACGATCAAAATCGCGAGTAGAACTATGTTTTAGATTGCATCAGTGCAATTGACAAGAGAATGCCATTGAGACAATCAATAATCTATGTATATTTGAATCTCAATGATGACTTTCTTCGATGTCTTTCCTATTACCATGCACACCATTCATGACAAATAAATCAGCAAATATATAAAGACTTTTTTCATCCTTTTTTTTTTATATCGCTGATTACTTTTTTTTTCTTCTTCTTCTCTCTCTTTCACTATTCCTCCTCATCGACGAAAGCAAATAACCGAAAAAATGAGAAAGAGAGAGAAACTGAGAGACGACGAGTTTGCCAACGCAGCACATCACACTACGCACATACAAAAATCTTATTCTGCGCTCTCTTTCTTTTTCTAATACTGGCATGGCGTGAACATAACATATAGTCGATAGGAAAGAGAGAGAGAGAGAGAGACAACAGAGACAGAGAAAAAAGTGACATTGCGTTACAAACACATATAAACGCATAACAACACTCTCGTTTTTTTTTCTATAGGCACATATCTATAAAGATAGTATCATGATGAGGATCAACATAGAAAGATCATTCTTTTATATCGATAGATCGACATAACACTTTGCATTTCTATTCGTTAATCATAATCGGAGGAAAACTTCGTTCGATTATATAATTAAATGAAGACGAAGGTTTGTTTCATTCGTTTTCTTTTCTTTTCTCAACGTATTTAGATTTTTTTTGACAACTTAATATGGCATTAATCCAAAAACTGTAATGTTTAGAAGAAAAGTAAGAATATATATATGGAGCGAGATGTTTGTAGTAGCAGCGCTATTGATTCGCATTTTTCTTTTTCTTCTTCTTTCTTTCTATTGACATAAACCGCGCTTTTGACAGTTGCTTTGCATGTGAGTCAATTCTAAGAAATACAAAAAAAAGAAAACATCAAAAAGAAGCAGAAGAAAATCAAGTTTTACATCGAGATAGCCTATCACCAATCAATATTTCCTAAGATCAATAAGCGTTTGTGCGAGAAGGTGGCCACATCCGAAAAGAAGGCCAAAATAACAACAAGAAATCGAAGGTGATTCAGATGTGTATATACATATCGAGAGAAAGAGAGATATTTGCATGAAGGCTTAGAGATGAAGAAAAAAAACAGACCGATAAATTTACCACCTACTAGTCTTTTTCTTGTTTTTTTTTCTGCGGAGAAAAAAGGTCAGAACTTCAAGTTTATATTGACTCTTAGTCAAGATTTGATTTCATTTCTTCTTCTTCTTTCTGTTGTCAACGAGCATTTTTCTTTCTTAGATGATCACCAATAATTTGTCGATTGTTGTTATCGAGCGTTGGTAATGAACGCCTGAAATTTTTCTCAAACCTTTGCTTTAACATGAATAGGTGAGCAAAGTTTCAGGTGTATTGACCCAACACATTCTCGTCGTCGACCTATTTCCAAGTAAGTGTGTCCCAATTGGCACCTGTTTATGCACGAAGACAAATAATACTACCAGTAGAACCACCACTTGAACAAATACACGTGTCAATTAACATATTTGCATGACGGGCAAAGAGAAAAACGCAGAGAGAGAGACAAAAGGGCAGATATCAATGTTGAGATCTATAAATATACATATAGATTTCTTCAAAGAGATTTCTTTTCCTTTAAGCAAGGACGCATCTATTTAGTCAAAATAGAAATCTATGGACGAAGCCTTGATCAGCACATCGAAAGATAATCATCGAACAAATCGATAATATGTAAGTTATCTTATTTATTTAAACTTAGCAATTGGTATTCTTCAATTAATAATCAATTGATTAGACTTCGGTATTTGTTGGCTTTTTTTCTTCTGTTCTATTCAAGAGACGCAACAATTAACAAATAAGCTGTGTTTTAACAAACAAACAAACAAACAAACAAACAAACAAATAAATAAATAATAATGAATAAAAAAAAACTAATGACAGTTATTTGCCTAATCAATAGCTTATTCACTGAAAACGTCACTTTATTATAATTCACTTTTATCTTCTTCTTTTTCTTCTTCGTCCTCGTTTTTTACTTCTTCTTCTTCTTGTTGTTGAGCCGGAGGCGTTGGTATTGGTTTATAAAGTTCTTCAAGTTGATCGGCTTTACAATATTCTATAGAAATAAAAACTTCATAAATGATCAAAATCTAAATCAATCTCACGGTTTTGTTCGACACAGAAAAGTTCAGCCAATTGCCGAGCTGTTTGAGTATTCTTCGTTTCTTTTCTAATCAAATCAACTAAACTTTCATGATGTTCTTCAAGAATATCATCACACTAGAAACACAACAACGTATATAATCTTCAATGATATTCAAACAAGGATCTATTTCAATTGTTTAAATAACCTTCGAGAAAAAAAAATCCGAAAAAGATTATTTATCATCGTCACAATCATAAAGGTTACTAGCTATTCAAATTGAATAATATTAATTATTTGACACGTTTATCTTTTTTCTTGCTTCTCTGTAATCGAGATCATTGTTCACAATCGGACACAATCAATATTGACGCGTTGTCCTTACTTATTCAATAGTCTTTTTTTTTTGACGTCAAACTCATTTTCTCTTTAGTTTTATTTGAACAGAAAAAAAAATGGCAAGAGACAGATATTTGCCTACTTTTAATTATACGATGACGACGACAACCATTGAAAGAAATGTCAACAAAGCAACTCTCTCACATATAGTCTCTCTGTTTTCATGGTGCCCTACCTAATAAATATGCTCAATGAAATCAAATAAGAAACGAACGAGCTCATTATTCCGGAAACGGATGTTCCACAGCACATTTAGAATAATCGAGATAAGAGAAGAGATTTGATTCTGTTCTTTGTTTTCAATTCAAATGAATCGATCGACGAATCAAACTTACGGCATGTTCATAAAGATTTCTTAATGTCGGAGGAATCGAATCTTGACGAGTCGATTTCGAACAAAGATTATCAAGAACATTTTCAGCATGAAATCGTGTTTCAATAATTGGAACCTATTTCAAAACAATTTCGATGTTGAAATCAATGAGAAATCGATGTACTTCTTTTAGTTTTTGGTGTCCGTGACCATCGACACGATAGGAACCAACTTTGACACGTTCATTGGGATCGACATTCGTCATTTCACGGAACATTGTTTCACTCATCGATTTACAAGCTAAACGAACAAGACAAATCGATCAATCGAGTTGTTTTTCTTTGTGAATACCTGAACAGTAGAAATCTTGTTTTCGACGTTTAACATTTTCAGTTGATGGTGTTTCTTGACTATGAACGAATAATATCAGTGTAAACAAATAGGCAATTTGCATATTTACAGATTTATGTATCTGAAATAAACGCAGACATATTGGTCGTTTATTGATATAATACAAATAAAAACGATAAACATCGATTTTTCAACGTAATTAAGTTTTATTCATGCTGACAATTTTATATTGAACACCATTGATAAGTACAATGGCACCATCGAGAGCAGTGGGATCGATTGGTGTTTCAGTTGAAGATGATTCTTCATTTGTATTGATTGTTAAAACCGGTTTCGACGAAGTTGCTTCTGCTACTGGTGGTTGTTCTTGTTGAACAGGAGGAGGAGGAGCAGGAGAAGATATCGATGCAGCTGTCGTATTTGCTTGTGAAGAAACAAGATTATCTATTGAAATTCCGGTATGTTGTTGAAAAAGATCTTGTAATTGTTGATATTCTTGTTTCATTTGTTCGATATGGCTGAGTAGTTGTTGGTTTTCTTCTTCTAATTGATTGATCGATTCGATGGTTTCATCTCGTTCACGTCGAGATTTTTCTCGTGATTTTTTGACACTATCATTGTTTCTCGCTCGAATTTGATTGTATCGAGGATCGGTACGAGGAACTGAACGTCGTTGCATCGAAAATCTTTTTGATTTTTTGTCAATAATCTAAGCTCGAATTAACGGACAAAATCTCAAAAATAGATAAGAATAAAATGATTGATGAAATGACGCATAAAACAAAGAAACGATATCAATTTGATTCATTGCATTGTTGAATTTAGTTCGAACAAGACGCAATATGCAAAGGTAAATATGTTATTTTCACAATTTATTTTGAAAAGAAATTGTTTCCTACAAATGAGAATGATGACAAACTCGATTTTTATTGGGCCATTTGTACAAATAGAATTGCGTTTTGTTTTTAATGGAAAAATTCATTCAAACGAAATATTCCGAAAGAGTTTCGTAGTATCATTGACTGATTTTTTCCTTCCGATCAAATCAACAGAAAAATTCGTTTTCCAAGATCTTGTTCATTATCTAGTGACATCTGTTGTAGTTCGAATATCTACGATGAATTGCCTCGTCAAACGATAAAACGGTTTTGTATTTCGAATCGACAATTATAGATCGTTTAAATCAATCTTCGCTCTTTATTTAGATCTGCTCAATCGATTGCCGAGAATAACAACGAAGAAGAATCATGTTTTCGTGGATTTGTTTTTGAAATTATTCGATTGCTTCTGTTATCATTAACTGCTGCTCTCATTGGAATGTTTTGTTTTACATTGATTTTCTATATGTTTGATAATTATTGGATTGAACAGCAACAACAACAACAACAACCATCATCATGGTTCAATTTTGAGAATGAGACGAACTTTTGAATTTAACTTTTATTAATTATATCTTTGAAATGTAGAAAAGAAAAATCAATAGAAAATAGGATTTGTTTGTCGATAATGCTGCTGCTGATGATAATTGAATATCAAAATCAAAATACGTATCAGGAAAAGGTTCATTATTAAGAGTATAATGCCACCATTCTCGATCATAGTTCGTAAAACCTGCTTGTTCCATAATATGTTTCAATATTAATCTTCGTTCTTGATAAATCGAATTGACAAGTGTACTATTAGTATGCGAAGCGAGATCAAATAGATCAAATGACGATCCCATATCGAGTGTTCCATCATCTAAATAATAAATCGTTGAATTATCAGTTAAATTTCGTTGAATTGGCGTGAGTGGATTTTGTATTTGTTTTCCATGAGCGATCAATGTCAAGTCAATTGTACTTCCTCGAGTGTGACCTGATTTCTTTGCTATATAACCAAGTTCAAACGCATCTTGTTTGTCAATTCGAGGATAGTAGAAGTTTTTTTTCGTCGGCGGAATATTTGGATCGGCACTCCAGTTCATAAATTGATTGACACTTTTCTGTGGCCGATAACCATCGTAAATAACGAATTCGTAGCCTTTGTCTTTGGCCAAGATCTGTGCTTGTTTCAAAGCTACGGCAGCTGCTTCAGTAAGAATCGAAACATTCGATAAATAACCATTGACAACGTGTCCTGAGAAATTTTCTTCACTGGCATAACGTAAACTTATTTGAATATCGGGAATAATATCTCCAACATACACAAAACCGGCGGGAAGTGCATTTGAAAACGAGAGAAAACTTGTTAAAAAAATAAAGCGAAAACTTTGCATGAAAAACATGTACATAACTTGTTTCTTTTTATTTATTTATTTATCTTGTTCGTTTGATGTTTATCAAAAATGATTCATTCTAGTTGAATATCATCAAACCAAAGAGAGAATGTCAAAAGAAAGCCTTTAGTCCAACAGATGTCTGTATAATTGTATTGACATTTTTTCTCTGTACAACAAAAATGCTCGTCTTCATTGACCTCAATATACAAATCGAATCAGATCAAAACCTGACGGGTTGAATATGAATTTTTGCTCTCAGGAAATCGTGAGAAAAAAGTATCGAATTTTCTGTTTAACGTAGGTTTTATTGACTTTGAAATAATTGTAATTTCAGACAAGGAAAACATCTGATCAGATAACACATAACTCCCTTGAATTGCTGACTGTCCTCCTACATATTTTTTATTTGATCTCGTCAAATAGAATAAGGAGAAATCAAATCGATCCTTCGTTGTTTTCTGTACTTAAAACTAATTAGAAAAAAAAACAAAGAATCAACACAAAAGTATTTTTATAAATATTTTATTTTCTATTTTTCTAATGAAAAAAAAACACACGAAACCATGGGAAGCACATATCATTTATTTTAAAGTATTCTATTTGTTAAATTGTTCATTTGTTCAACGAGTTTTTCATCTGAAAATATTTGTAATCATCTATTTTAATATGTGACATTTAACGGGAAAACGATACTGAAGCTGGAGAATTAATCATGACATAGAAAAACGTCGTAATAGTTGTTGATTGTAAATTAACAAAAAAGATTGACCAAACTGACTTTCGTCATAATTATGTAAAATACAAATTATTTGAAGTGTGGTTTTTAATAGCAACTGAGGACAATTTTTTGTTGGCAACGTGTTGATTGATATGATGATTTAAGAGTTCACTTTTTGCTTTTATTTTAATTAGAGATCAAGATTTCGGGCTATTTATTCTTTGTTAATGCGTAAAAAGTTTTCTTGTTCGAGTACTTTAAATCCTCGTATGACGTCGATCTATTAATCGGCAAATGTTTTGCTTGTTTCTATATATAAAACCAAGGATTTTCGTCAAGTATCATTCTGCTAATGTTTTTTTTCTCATCGCAAATTAGTTTGTTAGAAACGCAAACAAATGAACATATTTCCAAGGACAACATGTTCACAGTCTCATGTACGTCAATATTTAATAACAAAGAGAAGAAAAAAAAAACTCTGTTAAAATCAAAACCGGGTCTCGCCTCATATTTTTTTATTGTCTTTCAAATATACAGACAAATACTACAAAAAGAAAAGAGAGAGAAAACGAATATTGAAATGTCATCGAAGATGGTTTCCCGCATTTGTGTTAGAAAAGAAGAAATCAATGCATGTCTAATGTTGTTCTTTGTTAAGTGAATGCCACATTGAAAATGAGTCTCGTGCTTGAAATTGTTGCCAATGAATCGTTCCACTGCCAGAGCAAAACAATGGTGAAGAGATTTTTAAATGCGCTATACGTTTGTATTCATTAGCGTGATTTGAATTGCTAAATAAATTCATCGAAAGCATTAATCGATCGAGATTTCTCGAATGTGCAAATATATTGAAATCGTATTGTTCAGCAAGATTAAAATTTGTCGAATTTAATTTGAAAAATTTCGTTTGTTTCGTTGCTAATGGTCGATGTCGATCGAGAAGGACAATTTGTAGATAACAGGTTGCATCTAAAAGCCAATCGAACAGTTCGAACAAACTCGAATTTCGCAAAAACAAAAGTCTTACCGAGTTTCTTTTGATCAACTTTTAATCCTTTGATACGTTGCAAATCAACGTGAAGGAATTGTTCGTCACGTTTTTCAAGCGAAACATAGAGTTCGATTGATGACTAAAACGAGAGAAAATGTTATTTGATGAATTTACTTGTTTGATTTTTTCGACTTCTTGAAGAAAATCGACTCGATTATCGATTTCGAACGGTTTGAGTTGATTGAAATGGATTTTACCAATTTGTCCGAGATGAATCGTTTTCTTTGCTTGATCTTTGCCATGAATAGTCAATTGTAAACTTTTTTCTTGAAGTTTTTCCAAAGAAACACTTGAAAATAGAAGTGCAACTTCATTCTCAAAGACCACGTCTTTCTCCATGAATTTTCTTATTTGTATCGATTTTTCTTTGCCATCCGGTGTTAAACGAACTTTAATCGTTATTTGTTGAAATTGAACATTCGTTGGCAACGATTGAAACGAATGAAATTGAACTTTCAATTGCGAATTTCTCAAATAAGTCAATGAAAATGCCAGCAGACACGGTGCTGGCAAATGACTCAATGTCAACGGTGTTTCTCGTTGAATAATATTACTACAAATAGCAACGGATCGACGTCGATATTTTTCGTTATTACTCAATGATGGAAGTGAAAATTGAATCAACGATAATTGTTGAGGATCGATAATTGAACCTTGTCGCCAATTGGGACTACGTGCTCGACGTGTCGATTGCAAGAGATTCGATGCAATACTTGATGAACGTTGCGGTGATAAAAGAACATTGACTGATTCCATTGATTTTCTCGAGATATTCGGTTTGAGTTCGTTTTCTTCGGCATGGCAAACAGCTCCTGTTGCTGTTGCTGTTGCTGTTGAACGTGTGCTTTTCGTACTTGATAGACTGGCTCGATTCGATGAACTACCATGATTTTTGATTTTCTGAACGATAATATCCATTGATGGTTTGTACGAATAGCGGATTTGTTGTTTTTCAATTGAAGATTTTCGACGATTGTCGGTTGTCGAACGAATGACAACATAAGCGATTAATGTTGAGACGAGACAAACGGCTGCGATTATACCAATAAGAAGTGTAACTGTCATGTTTTATGTTTTGCTTATGTTTCAATTTGATAAGACTTAATAGAACATCTAGAAAAGAAAAAAAAACTATTCAATAAGAAGATGTACTTGAGAGAAGTAATTATTCTAGTTGTTCTCTTTTCTCTCCAACTGATAATTAAGAATGGACAGAAATATTTATATTCTCGAGTTGTGAATAACTCTGATTTTGCCTTAAATAATAGTAAATCACGCGCTGACATGACTAGTTGCGTCAACATGACTTCCTTTATTACACACGAGGTCTTTCTCTCTCTCTCTCTATTTTTTTAATACTAATAGTGAACATTTTCAACAAATAAAGATAAAATGTCAAAAAAATTGACTTAATAAATGCAAAAAAACAAATGATTTCTTTCTTACGTCGATATCTGTCGTGTTGCTTCAATTAAATAGTGTTAAAAGGAAACTGAAAATAATAAATAGATGGATTTACGTTCTCTATTTTCCTCCCTCCCTCCTTCGTTCTTCCTTTCATGTCATTCTTGTTCAACATCCGTTATCAGTTGTGTGTCATGCTCCTGCATCGGATTGCTTCGCAGCACAAAAGAGAAAAATAACAATTGATTAGTTTTCAAAAAGAAAAAAGGACTCGACACGCCTTTAATAAGGAAGTCAAATTTAACAAAAACAAGTTCATATGTAGGCGATATAACCTATTGCATCAACAAACAGAACGAACGGGAAAAATATGAGCGAGAGAAAGAAAAACTATGCAACTTAGAACTCTTACGAATGAATGATTAAAGTAACTGGCAAGTTCTTTTCTTCTTCTTCTCTCTCCCCCTCTCTCTCTCTCTCTCTCTCTCTGTGTCTTTTTACTTGATGAAAGAATATGAAGAAAAAAATGCTCAACGAATCAGTAGGAGGATGAGGGAAGAAATAAAACAGAAGGAAAACCAAGCAATGATATTATTTTTTTGTTTGATGAATGAAAAAAACAGCTGGACTGCCTGGTCTTTCTTTT
>Ga0209922_101103_pt1 | contig 27650 bp, 23 predicted proteins | sample ThiBiot_500_biof_FD_183946 | JGI IMG/M metagenome (GOLD analysis project Ga0209922, IMG submission 183946) | Wastewater bioreactor microbial communities from Cape Town, South Africa - Thiocy_expt_500_biof (SPAdes) | ecosystem: Engineered > Bioreactor > Thiocyanate-remediating > Anaerobic-Aerobic ... | reverse complement strand
ATAGTTATCAGTTTGTTTTTGTAGAAGATGATCGATGATTTCGAATTAAGTTTCAATTGTTTTGTTAGCACGCGAAGAAATATTTCACTTCTCTCGATCATTGTTTAATTGTATACAAATAAAAAGCTTTATTTGTTCCTATTTTTAAAGATTTAATAGACAAGACGAAGTATATATATATATATACGATTGTGTACAAGACGTGATGTAATCAGCATCACTCGTCGCATTTGTGTGTCCGAAAGGCTAAAAGCTCTTGTGTGCGTGTGTATATTTGTTAAGACGTATACGTATATATATATATATACACATATAGGATAGGAAATAGTCGAGTGGAGGTATGTCTCCTGTCTTAGTTAGAAGAAGAATACAGTCGATTTTATGTAAACAATGAATATGAAGTTAAATATTCGATGACCGGATGTGAAAAAGAGGATTTGATTTTATTCTAGATAAATAATGCCATTGATTCTATTCTTGTTTTTCGTTTATTTCTCATTATCATCATCATCATTTGCAACAGCTAATCTTCTTGATTTATGTCAATCAGGTATACGTGATGATGGTTCAAATTATGTTCATTGTGCACGAAAATCTCTTTCGGAAATTCCACGATTTTCGTCACATCGTTTATTTAATCTCGCATTCGATGAACTTATCCTGTCCGATAATGCTATTACACATATAAATGCTAATGCATTCAATGGTCTACGTATAAAACGTTTGATACTTTCAGGAAATCGTTTGAAATCAATCGATAAAAATGCATTTAAAGAACTAGAAAATTATCTCGAACAATTGACTATTGAATTCGATCCAACAATTGTCGATACAATACCTGAAGCAATTAAAAATAATCTCGGTAATATTCGAAATTTAATTATGACCGGTTTAAATCTTCGAATATTACCATCGAATACATTTGAACAAATGAAAAAATTAGAAAGTTTATCATTAAAATCTTGTAACATCCAATCGATTGAACTCGATGCATTTCATTCAATTGAAAAACAACTCAAATTTCTCGATTTTGATTCGAATCAACTCGATACACGAATATCAACGATAATCAATCGTTTAGTTTCATTAGAACGACTTTCATTGGCACACAATCGTATTAATCAATATCAAATGAATCGTCTCAATAAAAATCTTCGATATTTAGATTTATCATACAATAGTTTAAATAAATTATTTTTAATTAATCTCGATCGATTAGAATATTTAAATGTACAAAATAATCTTCTTACATCCGAACAAATCGTTGGCACAATACCAATACAACTGAAAGAATTAATCGTAGATTTTAATTCAATTAAATATTTTCATCAAGATTTCTTTCCTCGAAATAATCAGTTAGAAACACTTTCATTACAAAGCAATGATTTTCTTCTAAATCATTCGAAAATTTTTCAATATTTAATCAATTTAAAACGATTGAATTTAGCACGAAATAATATTCAAACAGTACCCAAAGGTTTATTCGTTTACACGCCAACACTTGAACATTTAAATCTCGATCGAAATCCATTCAATTGGCTAACAACAGATACATTCGATGGTCTCGAACAATCTTTGAAAAATATCAGTTGTCAATCGTGTAGTTTAACAACTGAATCGTTAATTGCGTTTTCAATATTGAAAAATCTCGAACGATTAAAACTTCAATCGAACTCGTTAACTGAAATTCTTCCAAGAAATTTATTCTCATCAATGTTACGTTTAACAGCGATTGATTTGCAACGAAATCATTTACAAACAATGTCAATTGATTTACCACAGTCACTCAACGAATTAGAATTAGGAAATAATCGTCTCGAAAATCTTCAACTTAGCAATCAAACAATGAATTTAACAACATTAGATCTCAGTTCGAATCCATTGATTTGCGATTGTCAAATTAAATCAGCTTATCATTGGTTAAAAACACATTTTCAAAGTGAACTTGTTCCGTATGTTCAATGGATTTGTGCACAACCAAAACATTTAACTGGCAAACAATTAGGATCATTGGATGAAAGTCAACTACAATGTCAAACTACAACTACAGCAACCACAACAACCACAACAACTACATCAACAATCCGTACAACTGAATATCAATTGATTTCATCGTTTAATGTTTGGTTAAAAGATGCTGAAAGTGCCGTTCTTGAATGGTCGTATGTTTCGTCACCATTGAAATTAATTGTCTATGAAAATGGTTATAAACTACCGATACTTTATTTGAATTCAAGTGAAAATTATTTTGTTTTGGAAAAATTAAAAGCTTCAACGAATTATTCACTTTGTTTACAAACAGCTCGTGAAGATCTATGTCGAACTCTTCGTACGCCCATTAGACATCAATTAGAATCTCAACAGAAAGTTCTTTCGCTCGCATCATCATCATCATTGGCACCAACAACATTTCTCGCTGATATTCAATATTTAATCATGGGCATCGCTTGTGGTATCATCGTTGTTCTCTTAATTCTTCTCTTTGTCGTTGTTTTTCTTCTCAAACAACGAACGAAATTCTTTCATAATTCATCGAAAACAATCGCAACTGATTCGTATTATCAAACGACAGGTTCAGATACGACACAAATAGGTGGTTCATGTTCGATTGAAGATCAATCAACAAGACCACCCATGCTCTTCTATTGCCGATCGACGTCAGCAGCAAATTGTTGTCCTGAACAGCAACCATATCATTTCTATCATGAAATCCCGTTTACTACATCATCAAATCATCTTAATCCTTCACTGCCGTGTCTTTGCCGGCCGTCACCAATTATTATTTAAATTTGATTTCGTCTTCGAACAGTTGACCTGTTTTCTTTTTCTATTTGATGATCCTATATTGTCGTTTTGTTTCGCTAGTCAGATATGCCGTACATTTTGTTTCTTTTTGTTATATTTTCTGTTCTTATCATTTGAAAAATATCTCATTAAATCGTGTCAATTTTAACACATTGATCAATTCAATGTGTGAAATCATTTGTAAAGAAAGACATTTCTCGTTTGAACACATACATATGTGCATCTGTGCAGAAAAAAAAGCAATTAGAAATACTTTCGATGCTAATCGTTCGATACATTTCGTGATTTTCATCACATCTCAATAATAATTGAATTCGAAACTTATTCGAGAGGATAATTCGGATAAAAATAGATAGTTCAAATGTTGAAATACGAGAGAATAGTAAATCTGTAAGTATGTGTGAAAATTAGAATCAAAGAGAGAGAGAGAGAGAGAGAAGTTCTATGATCTGGAACGTTCTTGTTCTATTTTTTACAACTTTGTTATTAAATTTATTTTTAACTATAAATGGTTGTTAGAGAAAATAACCGTGCATGATGATTTTATGCAGAAGTGTGTCCTTGAAAGTGCAAAGATCATGCTATAATAAGAAAAAGTACAGTATTTTAGCACTTAATCGATAATAAAACAGAGTAAAGGTGGGCGATGCATCTGTTCGAGATTTACAAAATGTACTAAACTAATTGTTTGAATAGTGTTGCGAAATGAAACAATTATCATGTCTGTAATGAGAGAATATTGTTTCAAGATAGCACTTATGACGTATGTTGTTGTTCTGTTATGGCAATCAGTGCATTGATTTGATGAAAAAAAAATGATTAAAAAAATGGGCACACTTTGACGTCAATAATTGAAAGAAGCATTCAAGAACACTGTTTGATGAATATGCGTAATATCTACGTACTCGACCTTGATTCGTGATGAAGCAACAGCATGCTGTGATCACTATCTTAGGTTTTTTTTTAATTGATTTGCGCAGTAGCATTTGGTATAAATTGAGCGAAAAAAAATGATGGAAAATATTATACATACGAACAGAATCATGTTGAAATTAATTTTCATTTTGGTTGTTGGATTATTCAATCTACCAAAAACAAGTAAGAAAAAGAAGCTGATCTGTATTTTCAATTTTAAACTTCGGTTCTAGCTCCATGCGTTCAAACATACGGTCAATGTGGTGGTCTTGAATATACAGGCTCGACAGAATGTTGCCAATCATCAACCTGTGAATATCAAAATCCTTGGTATTCGCAATGTCTACCAAGTACCCAAACAACAAATACTGGTTTGTCTTTGACGAAAATAAAGCAAAAGCAAACATTTGTTATGTTTAGGATGTAGTTCTCTCTATCAACAATGCGGTGGTATAAATTGGTCAGGACCAACATGTTGTGATTATTCAACTTGCATATATTCAAATCCATACTATTCACAATGCTTAGAAGAATCAGCATCAACTTCCAGTACTTCGACTTCTACGAGCACAACAACAAGTACTACTACTACTAGCAGCAGCAGCAGTAGTTCATCGTCTTCATCAACTGCTGGAAATCGTAAGTTGAGACCTACCAATGATATGTTCAATTTGTTTTTTGTTCTTGATGATATTTTCTAGAAGGCTGCAGCGAACTCTATGCACAATGCGGTGGAATCAATTGGAATGGTGCAACAGCCTGTTGTGCTGGATCAACATGCACCTTTGTCAATTCGTACTATTCACAATGCTTACCTTCGGGACAATCCACCAGTTCCAGCGGTAGCAGCAGCAGTACAACTAATTCACCAACAATTTCCACCGATAGCACTCGACAATCAGGTGTAACAACTCGTTATTGGGATTGTTGTAAAGCAAGTTGCGGATGGCCAGGAAAAGCTTCCGTTAGTAGTCCAGTTCAAACCTGTGCACAAGATGGTGTCACCGTTGTAGATGCAAATACTCAATCAGGATGTACCGGTGGCAGTGCATATATGTGCAATAATCAACAACCATGGAATGTCAGTGAAACGCTTTCATATGGTTATGCTGCTGCTTATATAAGCGTATGTTTGACAAGAAGATCTCTCTTTTTTTTTTCTCCAAGTCGAATTTTTCTTTTATTATAGGGCAAAGGTGAATCAGATTGGTGTTGTGCATGTTATTCATTGATTTTCACATCAGGACCCGTTATTGGTAAAGAATTAATTGTTCAAGTAACGAATACAGGTGGCGATCTTGGCAATAATCATTTCGATTTACAAATGCCTGGCGGTGGTGTTGGAATATTCGACGGTTGTTCGAGTCAATTTCCTGGCTCGTATTCATGGGGTCAACGATACGGTGGCATTAGTCAACGATCGGAATGTGCTAATCTTCCAGCTGTTCTTCAAGCTGGCTGTTACTGGCGTTTTGATTGGTTTCAAAATGCTGATAATCCTCAAATGAGTTTCAAACAAGTAGCATGTCCATCGGCTCTGACTGCTAATACGCAATGCATCCGAAACTAATTGCTCAACAAAGAACATTGACTTCTTTTCTTTTTTCTTTCGTAGGTGTAGAGAGTCTTTTTATTTCAATATTCACAATTTACAATAATCATTTATATATATTGAATAAAAACAAAACGAAAACATTGACAATAAAATAGAAAAGCACCACAAAAAAAAAGAAACGAAAAAAAAATCGAGAGAAAGTTAATATTCATTTTCCATTTGTCGTCGTTGAACGATCATTTTGTCGTTTAATTGGTGACATTTTCTTTGCCTGTGGTTGTCTTTGTATCGCATGGTACGTCGATGTATTGCCAATTGATGTTGTCATTGTACCATCGAGACGATTTGAACTCGAAAGAACTTTCGAACAAGTTAAAAATTGTTGAAATGATTTTCGAAATGGTTTCGAAAGAAATGCATAGAGTATTGGATTAACACATGATGATATATAAACAAGACTTTGTGCGACAATTGCAAATAGAATCGTTACTTGATTATGATGTGTATAGACTAAATTGATTTGCATTGGTGTCCAACAAATGACAAACGATGAAATCAATGCTGAGACCATTTTCGTTACCCGTTTTTTACCTTTAGCTACTTGTTTACCTTTAGAATTTTTACGTAGGACATTTATGATTAAACCATAGAGTATACCGATAACAATCAGGGGAACAATTAAACCAAATAAAACAAAAAAATATGCCGTTACACGTCGTGCTTTATTCAGAAATTGATCATCACGAAAGAAACATAGCCAAGCATTTGTGCTTGGATCAACAAGAATAACATCGTAAAAGAACCTAAAATTTAGTATTCAAATGATCAAAAACAAAAGAGAATAAATTCTATTTGATCGATCGATCTTACATATTTGGTGATGCAAATATAATTCCAATTAACCAAACAATAACAACTGCAAAATGTGCATTGCGTTCAGTTCGATATTTTGTTGATTTAACAGCAAATACAACGCCAAGAAATCGATCGACTGACATGAGAACAAGTATATAAATACTAACATATGCACTCAAATACATCAATGTATTAGCTAATTTACAAAATAAACTTGGAAAATTATACGAATGTACCACATAAACATAGATCGTATGCGGTATACACATTAAAACAAATGCTAAATTGGCAATAGCTAAATGTAGAACAAGTGCATTGGTTGTATTACGCATTTGTTTAACTGTCACAACAGTTAGAATAACGAGAATATTTCCAAGTGTACCAATAACAAAAACAAGTGAATAAAGAGGAATAATTAAATAAAGAAGATAATCGGATGCTTCTTCGGATGATGTTAATTGATCTTGAAAATCGATTGACGAATTGGCCATCGTTGAGTTCAAAAGTGAACTATCGTTATTCGATATAAGATTGAAATTGGTTAGAAAATAATCTAATGATTGATAACGCCAATAGGAGTTCGGTGAGTACGGAGAATAATGTTGTATATCAGGCGATGATGCTCCAGGTAGAATACGAGATAAATGTTGAGATGTCGATCCATGAGGATTGGGTAGTGAATAATCGATCTCTCCAAACATATTCAGTTGTTAAATTTTCTTTAGAAGAAAAAAAAGGATACAAAGATATAATTAGTCAATGTTGAATAAAGTTTTGTTGTTGTTGTTTTTTTTTCAAATCAAATCTACATATTGATTTTGTTTTGTTTATTAACATTCATCTTCGTTTTCTCAGTGATATTCGATCAATCAAAACTGATATTCCCATGAGTTGTGAACAATTCTTATTTAATGAATATCGAGAGAATTATCGATTCTGATCGATTGACTACAATCGTGCACATATCCATCGATGAGGAAAAACAAAACAAAAAAAAAGAAACGGAAAACTTTTCTTTTCTTTTTTTTTTATTCAGATATATTCTCGTTTTTTCAATGAATTGTTTTATTGCATGTCAATCATTGTATATCGACATTTCATAAGTATAGTTGAGATAGTACTCGGTTGATTGTTAACTATGTGAATGTTTGCAAACGTGCATTTCTCTTTCGTTAACTAAGAAATCTAATGTCGTCTACAGATTTTCTTATTTTTTCTGTGACTTTTGCCGACAGATGAAAAAAAAAAGAATAAACGAGGCGTGTGCCGGAAAGTTCCTTCCCGCTAAAAACCAATCGTCCACATAAGACTAAATCGTGCGATCTACATAAAAAAGTCATTGAATGAATAGATTAGAAAAAATGACGAATACATTTAGGGTTAACTAATTTGATTCCGGTGTGTTTTTTGTGAGCAACACCAGAAGAAAAGACAATGACGAGAGACATGTCTGATCTTTTCAACGATCGGAAATTGTCCAAAGATAGAAGTACTCATGTTAATACTTCGCTATTTATTAATATCATGTAAAAATGATTTCGTTATGCTTGATGACAAACGGAAGTGCGTTTTGACTGAAGTATCCTGCAGATTTACTTATTGAACGAAAGATATTTTTTTACTTGAAAAATCTTTTGCCAAAAAGAGACAACACGAAAAAATCGTCTATTTAGATCGATAATTAGATCTATTCTATCTTGAAAACTAACATGAAAAAGCAATCAATACCTACTTGTGACGAAGAGAACGAGAATGAAAAAAAGTTGTAAGAAGAATATTTTGCTTATCTATTTGTTTAGTAACCACCCACATCGAACAAATGGATTATCGATGGGATGATAAAATGTGAGATAGAAGAAGCACGAGATGAGTACTACATTTTTTCTATATTGAAAAACATGTGTTGTTAATTGATCTACTCGTTAGACTAAATGATCGTTACCATATTCCTTTGATTAATTCAATTGAATCTTTTCCAGATTATATTCGTATATCTTGCAACAACTCCCACAAATATCAAATGATTATTGTTTTTTAATCGAATCCAAAATACGGTCATTTTTCTTACTCGAAAGCTAATTATTTTCATAAGAGTTTTATTATTTGATGTCTGGCACAAGAGGCTAATTATTTCGAAGATAATAATGACAGATCATCTTAACAAGTCTATTCAATGTGAAATTATTTATATCCAGGTTATTCTCGAACGATATTCAACGAATCACAAATGTAATTAACAACTTTCTCCGAACGAAAATGTCGACTTGGCTCTATTCGAACTTAAATCTGTTAAATTTTAATTAGATATCTCTCTGATAACTACTTAAATAAACATATCCCCGAGAGATTTTCAGTTAAATAGATATGTATCTATAGGTGTTTAAATATGTCATCCGCCTACCCAATGCCATCGTTGATTGTTTTTTTGTCGTCGTCGTTGTTGTTGTTGATATTAATGACGTGAACGATTGATGTTATTTTAAATTTGCACTTGGTAAAGCGTTGTCAAATGTACGAGGATCAATAGCGGATGTGTGTTTATATTAGACAATAAGAGCAAAGCTCAAGAGTCTTGCTTGTTTATCGATAGTATGCCGTCGAAGACGAGTGAAAGACTTGTTTTTCTTATTCTTAACTCTGTTTTCTCTCTCACTCTTTTTTTTTTCTCTCTCTGTCTCTATGCCTATCGTGTCTATTTTCTATTGAATTTCTAATGCAGAGATATTAGTAACAAGGGAGCAATACATCTATTTTTTTTTATCATCTTATCAATCTTAAAATCAGTTTTTAAAAACATTTATTAATCTTTTAATTATCCAATGTATTCATTTGCTAATTAATGTACTCTCTATTTCATAGCTGAACACGCATTGATTTTCTTTTTCGTTTGTCTTTTCTAGTTTGAGAAAATTAAACAAGGAAATATGAAATTAGCCTAGAGCAACTATTTGTACTAACGAGAAAGCTTCAATATTTTGTAGAAAAAAAAACATTAGGTTCCGATTTATTTCTCGATGTTAAAATACAAACAAATCAAGGACTTTGATTTGAATAGAAATGAATATTTTAATTCGATTGTTATCGAGAGTCAATATGGTAAATAGGAACAAACATCGTAGTAGTATCGAATACTAATTAAATTGTTTAGATTTAAAATTCAATTGAATTATGATTTTTCTAGACGACAATAATCTTGTTTGTTGTCATGCGAAAGATAGACATCACAGAAACGAACCGAAGTTATTTTCTATTCATTGGAATAATATTTATTTAACCTAGTTTTTTTCTAATAAATACTAAACAAATAATTAAAATAAAACAACAGACTCATTCGACGAGTTTATTTCAATTTTAATTGAATATACTCGAGATGAAAAGCAAACATATTGATAAATAATTAACTAGATTCTTTTTTTGTTCTTACCGTTGTATGAATTTGACAGATTCTATCGATAAATTGGATTAGATCAAACGAAGAAAGAAAAGAATAAATCGATAATCTGTATTGAAAACGTTGTCTTATACCAAATGACGTTGAATACGTCGTCCAGATAAATAATTACCAGAACTAAACGTAACTCCCTTCTCATTCTCACTAGAGACACACACATATATACATCCAAACATAAAACAAAAGAGCTAGTTGTGAAAGAACATGAAGGAAAAAATGAATGATTAATGATAATAGAAGAAAAGACGTTCTCATTATTGTTATCAACAGTAGATTTTCTTCCTTTTTTTCGTCACTTGTCAACTAAGCTAATACCATATTTAATAAAAGATCTATCTTTCTCTTTTTTCTTTCATATGCGAGAGATGAAAGTCTATGTATTCGACATTTGCATGGAGCTCATAAGGGACTTTCAATGGGCTTAGTCAATTAGTGATCTATTTCAATTGTTGAAATGCATTAAAGATTGACCTTGATCGGTTTTTATTGTTTGTTCGAATAATTTTCATGACAAAAGAAGAAGAAACAGCAAAAACCATGAGTTAATTTAAAGATCAGTAAGCCCCTTTTTATTACAATGACATTTATTTTTCAAAGGATCCGAAATCTTTTGGAAAGATGAATTAAATTGATTTTTACTTACATTTGATTTCAGTTTATGTTGTTATTGAACAATTGATGTGTATTTGTTTTGTTGATCACTAGAAGAAAAAAAAACTGGCATTGAACAAGAGAAAAAAGATGACAACATGCTTGTATGATCAAGTATACGACGCATATCTGATGATTGTAGTGAATTTTATCTGAAGTAAATCACTAGTGGATGACATGGAGAGATTTGATTGATGTATCTTGTTTGATGTGATAAGAGCAAAACGAGTGATGTGTTTCTGTCATCAAGTTCTCAAGTTAAGAAGAAAAGAAAAAGAAAAGACAATAAAAGACTCGTTTTGTCATTCAGAATGACATAAGAAACGAGAGAAGAAGAAAAAAAGAAGACAAAAAAAACTATCAATCGATATTGAACACAGATTTTCTTATTCTTTTTTTTTCTCCATCTTCGCGACTCTTTTCAATGCTCGTTCATGCGTCATGGTTAGCACAAACGATAGATGTAAGGATTATCGGGTGCGAGAAAAGAAAAACTACGAAGAACAAAACCATTTCTTTCGCCTCAAAGATGAGCAACAATCGATTGGGCGGAAACACGATTTATTATTATTCGATCGTTGTCAATGACTTGACTAGATATTAAGACATTTAGAAACGGCGTTAACCATTTTGTCTATCTAGGGGCACATATGTTCGCCGAATTTCTTCATTGAATGAGTGAGTGAGTGAGTGGGTGAGAGAAAAAAAACACAATTCGATCTACTCAATTGAGCTTATTGTTCAAATAGAAATTGTGTTTCATCGTTGTTAGTGAACTATTCATACATAAATAAATGGATGTCTATTCGAAAAATCGATTTCTTTATGAGGTCAATTGATTCGATTTTGTTCGTATTGAAATATCGAAGACATTGTTTTATCTAGTAAATCTAACGACTAAGTTTGCATAAATTATCAACGAAATGAACAATCTCCGATGTATCATAAAATCTGTATACACTTGAGATATATAATCATTTCTCAAAGGATTTTCTGACTTCTATCATGCATTACTAACTAGATCGAATTCTTCTTGTATGACGTTCGATCTTTGAAGTCACCTCAATTCAATTAACATATGCGATCTTGCAATGAAATCAGAATTAGTAGTGATTTCATTCATACGAGTCTAAATTCAATAAATTGAAACCGATCTTATTTCCATAATATTTTCAATTGAATAATTATTTTGTCTCAAAAGACATCTCACTGACATCATGATTTCTTATTTATTCAAAAAATAAACATTAATAAAAGATTAATGACATCGACATGTCTGTGTTTATTTAGTTTTATTTGTGCAGGCTTATGAATGAATGTACAGAGTTTTCTGGATTAATTAAATAGACCAAAAAAGTTTTGTTTTGTTTATTTTCGTCGACGATTATCCAAAATGAAGAGAATACGAATGAAAATATTGATAAAATCAAGATAAACTCCAAGTGCATCATTGACAGGTGATAATTGTTGTTTATGGTAAGCATTTTCAGCATGTGCAATAATCTTTTTCGTATCCCATAGGACAAAACCAGAAAATAAAGCCAATCCACCGTACAATGAAAAACTTTGGAGAGCTGTAACTGTACGAATAGCTGTAGCTGGAAGAAGAGCAGATCCAAGTGATGCAAGACATACAGCAACAAGACCAGCCACTAAATAATCAAATGAATATGAAATTAAAAAAATGAAGTTTCACTTACTGAGTGGAGCGCCTAACCATAGATATTGTTCACGTCGAGCTGTCATACCAACAGCACTAATCGATCCAACAATACCAGTTGTCATTAATGCAGCTCGGCCAATTAAAGCAGGTTGAATAAAGAAGATCGGTGCCAATGAAAGAGCCATAGCTCCGTTGAATAATGTCCATGCACCATATTTCAATCCAGGACTTCGATGTTCATCGATTGCTTGTGTAGCAAATAGAGTACCTAGGGTACCTACCAATGATACACCGAGATATGCCCATTTGTTCACTAATAAGAAGATTTTTATTTATTATATAAATTGATATTATCTAATTACTTGTTAGAACTCGTCGAGACCATCCTGTTCGATGAAAAACATAGGCAAAAGCTCCTGTCATTCCTAGACCACCAGCTAAATGCGCATAAGTCGAATGTAAATGTTCTTTAACAAGTGGAGAAAAAGCTCGATTAGCTTCAACAGCATCGGCAAATGTCATTCCTTTCGATTGTGTCACACTTGATGGTACCATCACAGCTGGACTATTTAAAATTTTATTTAATAAATATCCAGCACCACCAATAGCAACAAGAGCTACACCTCCTCGAATAAGTGCTTGTTGCTGTCGGTTTGATGCTCGTTGATTAATAGAAATTGTTTGAGTTCGTTTGAGAACTTGAAGCGTAGTTGATGAACCCAAACGCATTGTTGGTAAACGAACAAGTAAAGGCAACATTTTTGTACGTAATCTTAGAAATTTATTTGTAAAAACAAAGAAACTTCAATCTAAAAAATAACTCGGAAATAAATAGCGCTCTACTACCTATCTATCGATCGAAAATTAATATGAATGATGATGTATGATGTAACTATTAAATGATTGGCTATTCGTCAATAGAATTTACCAATGCTGGTTTTATAACAAAAAACTGTGTCGCTATTGATCATTTATTCTGGATTGAAAAGATCTTTTCAAAATATAAGTAACTGAACATTTACGTAGTGCACGAGAAGTTATCGATCGTTAATTTTGGGAAATCCGATAATGATCATGTGCCTTGAACAGCACTTTGAGGATCACCAGTTTCAGGAATATTGAAAAGACATAGACGAGGATAACAATCAAACAATTGTTTCAACTGGACTGGATTAACTAATTCAATTGCACAAACTTCAAATCAACTGATTTTCTTATTAAAATATCGTTGAAATAATCGTTCAGCTTATTACCGAGTGAATTGCATTCCTTTGGTTGGACTATTTCTTATTAATTCTTTGGGACCTGATGCCATTCTTCACTTCTAATAAAAAATATTCTGATCGAACAAAATCTTCGTAAACAATCAATTTTTCGACTTGGAGACAATTGAATTGCGTTCGATCTTTTGTAAAACCATTTGTTAATTGATTTAATTGTTCATAACTAACCGTAAGTTCATGAATACGAGGTAAACAAATGTATTGTTTAGATAACAATTGTTCAATGTGATCAATATGTGTTGAAGTACTTATCCTCAAAATAATTAACCGATCAAATGTCACAACTGACATCGATTCATCACCTTCTTTTGCCGAATTATTACAAATCATTAAGGTTTCGAGACGAGGAAAACATCGATTGACTTTGGCGAATAACTCACAATTCCAACGAATGTCATCAGTCAACACTAAGATACGAACATTTGTGAAGAGATCATTCGAAAACGAACAAGTTAGCCGAGTAAAGGATATGAATGGAAATGGAATTGAATAAACATGAGATTGAAACACTCTCTTCAATGAAGTTGGATGAATATACGATCTCACTTCGCCAAATTCTTTACCAACGAAGCTTTTTTCAATTGAATCATTCGAAGGATAATTCGATGGATCAATTATGAAATGTTCGTCTGATTGACAAATATACGTGTAAATACTAAAACAAAATCGTTTCAATCGACGATGATTGTTGAAGATCATTTCCATCAACAAGCAAATACGTATTTCGTCTTTCAACATTTAATAATAAACGAATTTCTTCGACATTCGACATTCGTTCAACGAATGGAACAATTAAATCATCATATCCACGTGTTCGAAGATTTACTTGATTATCAATTGATGTTGAAGTTAAATCGATTTTAAGAATAAATATTGTACAATGAACTAACGATGGAAATCGACCATCGAAAATCAATAAACATTCATCAAATGTTTTCAATTGAATATCGAGTTTCTGTAAAGTCACACTAATTGTCGATGAATACATTTGATCGATCAAACTAATTTCAACTTCCCAACCCGTCAATCGAATAGATTCAACTCATGTTCATCGTCATTTCTATCGACTGCCTCAATATTTAAATATTTTATTTGATTTGTTAATAACTCGATTATTCCACCAGTATTTTCTTCAACAAAAAAAGAAAACAAAATAAATTCTCTATTCATATTCTTAATTTTACTTGTCAAATGTTGATGAATTTGCTTGAGTTGAAAATTTGTTAATGATAAACGTGAAAGTTTGGGATAATCAGCAGCACGTAGAATTCGTTCGAATGAATTTGGTTCAATTTGCAGTTTAATGATTTTTTCATTGATTAAAGGTAAAATATCTTGACAAGCGTGATCAATTATTGAATCTTCAATTGAAATTATTGAATTATTCCAACTTTTTATTGTAAAATTAAGTTGACGAACATAAATGTCATCGAATAATAATCGATCAAATGGATGATGAATACCAATTTGTTTTGATAAACTTTCAACGATATTCAACTTGTTTAATATTAATAAAAGAATTTCATCCGGCAAATCAACAATATTCATTTTTTGACATTCATTTCAGACGTATCGGACAACAACAGTCTCACATACAAAAGTATGTGATAGCTTTGCTTTTGCATGTGAAATTGCTTATTGCGTATAGATGTCGTTTGTAATATATTCGCTATGAAGTCTTTCATCTCAGTATGTCATTTTGTAGTGATTGGACAAGTAATATTATATCATCACATGCGTTAAAATAAGCATACAGCATACATTTAGTTTATTTTTGAATTGATAAAACTAAAAAAAATGATGTTTTACGCACTTCGAGGACCTGAAGCAAAATCGACATTGCTTTTCTTGGGTTCGATTGTTGTTCTAATTCTTTCGGCTAATTCAATTCTTTTACCCTCATGTATTTGGTCTTGTTTATCATGGAGTTATGCCACTTTGGCATTATATTTTGCTGGTATATTGTATGTCGTACGACGAATATCCCATGGTGGTCAATATCCTGAAATCGAAACATTGAATTTAAAAGGCAAAACATTTTTAATTACCGGTGGTGCTACTGGTATTGGTAAAGAAACAGCAAAGGAATTAGTTAAACGAGGTGCACGAGTGATCATATTTGCTCGTGGTAGTAAATTAATTGAGGCTGTTAATGATATTAAACAACTAGCTCGTTCACCGGCTGATGTTGTTGGTTATCAACTTGATCTATCTGATTTGCAATCGATCAAAAATTGTGTGGATGAGTTTATGAAAAAAGAAGATGAGTAAGTTACATTTTCGATATTTCTTGTCTGAAACAAATAAATGATTTAAAAAAAAAAACTAGAAATCAACCAATTGCTGCTCTATTCAACAATGCCGGTATTATGGGATGTCCATTTTCAAAAACCAAAAATGGTTTCGAATTACAAATGGGTACAAATCATTTCGGTCATTTTTATTTCACTGAACTTCTTCTATCTCGTCTGAAATCTTCTCGAATTATCAATGTTTCGTCGCTTGGTCATATCCTATGGAAAGTACCTTGCGATGAAGCACATTACGCTAAAATGTGCGATCCAAATACTTATGCACCAATGCGTGCTTATTCATTAAGTAAAACAGCTAATATTCTTTTTACTATGGAATTACAACGACGATATTCAAGTTCACATAATATTCGTGCGTATGCAGTTCATCCAGGTGGTGTCAATACACCGTTAGATCGACACCTACTCGTCGGTCAATTGGTACAATTAGCGGCCCTACCAATACGATATTTTATTTTGAAAACACCATTGGACGGTGCACAAACAAGTCTATTTTGTGCATTATCTGATGAAGCTGTGCCTGGCGGATATCATGCTGATTGTAAACAAATGCCTCTTGGTCAAAAATATGCAGCTGATGCTAAAATTGCACGAGAATGGTGGGACTATTCAGAACGAATTCTCGGGGAAAAACTTTCACAATTATAAAGAAACAAAGATTTTGCATTCTTTTTGCTTTTGAATTTAGTTTTAATAAAGTCAAGAATATTTTATTTTAAATAGCAGTATAACCACCATCAGCTAATAGATTAGCACCAGTCATAAATGGACATAAATCCGAAGCAAGAAAAACGACTAGATTTGCAATTTCTTGAGGTAAACCAGTTCGTTTCAAGCATTGTCGTTGTCCGTGCATTTCAGTAAATTGTTCCACAGTCATATTTCTCGATGCTATTAATTGACGAACTGGTGATGTTACTGAAGAAAAAAAATTGCTATCCTATCTTTTGAATTAATCGTCGAAAAACAACACATACCAATACAGCCAGGTGAAACTGAATTACATCGAATATTGTACGAGCCTAAGTCAAGTGCGAGATTTCTTGTCATTTGTATGACAGCACCTTTACATGTACCATAGGGAACGAAACCTTGTTGAGCAATACATCCACTTATACTTCCAAATTGAATGATTGAACCTGATCGTTGGTTTTTCATGTATGGTACGACATGTTTGGCCATCAAAGCATAACCACGAATGTTAACATTCATTGCATTTGTCCAAGCATCGGCTGAAGCATCATCGATAATACCAAGAGTAAAATCAGCTGCACTAAAAATCAATTTCAATCCTGATTATAAAACAACAACAACAACAACAACAATAACAGATTCTCACGCATTAACAAGAACATGAACAGTCCCCCATTTTTCCACGACTTTCTTAACTCCTTCTTCTATAGCTTGTTCACTAGCCGTATCAAGTTCAAGACTCATCACTCGATCCGATTCTCCATTTTCGTTTCCACTTATTTCTATTGCAACGGCATCAGCAGCTGCCTTATTCACATCTGAAACAACAACTCGAGCACCTTGCAACGCACATGTTCGACTAATAGCCGAACCAATGCCTCCACCAGCGCCGGTTATTAACACGACTTTATCGTTTAAAATATTCGACCAACTATTGCTTACATCAACCATGATTCTTATTTCGAAAATGAAATCAACAAACTAAACTAGGTCAAAGAATCTCTAATCCTTATCTTCACATTCCAAAGATCAACAAAATATTTGCTAAGCGTTTTTTTTCTCTTTGCTTTGAATATTATTTTTAACTTAGAAGAAAAAGAAAGTGTTTCAAATTATGCAAGACGATGATCTTCAGCATCACTTCGTGGTTGAACATTGATTGCATATTGATTCGGAAAATTACCAGGTGGATAATAAAGAGCAACACCATACCTACAGACAAAAGAGAGAGAGAAAAAAAATAACGAAAACTAAACAAAAAAAAAACAAATAAGTTTACCAATATTTTTTGTCTTGTGTTTGACAACGACCGAAGCCGACTTCTCGTGTACTCTTCCAGACTAATTGCGAAAAATGAAGACTATTCTCTTGTAAATCACCCGAAAAGTCGTGTCGTTTCATTTCTCGATACCACATATCCGTTATTTTGTCACCTTTAAGTACTGGTCCAATGAAATACGCGAGATTCTCGCCTAGAACTGATCCTTTATAACGTCGCCATTGATCGGGACTATGTTTCAATTGATTCATTTTGACTAATTCTCTTGCCCAATCCGTTGCAGCTCGGTTCAAATATTCGTTCGCTTCCAATGGCGCAGCACCATGTTGAAAACGATATTGATTGTGTTTCATCAATGCTTCGATCGCAAATTTACTATCATCATATTCATCGATCATCAACGGATTCGTCGAACCCTCGTTTTTATTTTGTTCAATCGGCACGAATACGGTTTGTTGAGGTTTAGTTACACCCCAATCTTTATTATACAAACGTTTTTCACCTGTTTTCGGATCGAGTTCATTCAATTTCTTATGATGTCGAAAATAACAGCAAATAATTACATTTACAGCAATCAATGCAATAAAACCTATCGAAAGTATTAACCAAACGTACCAATACTGTTGAAAGAAAGTATTGATCTTCTCCGGTGTGTCCAACGAGCTCAAACCACTGAAGAATTCTTGTATATCTCCGAATACATCGTTCGAATTGCTTCCCATGATAGAAAAGAATCTGAAATTGATTGATTCAGTCGATCAAATCTAGCGAATGAAGTTTTCGTTTTTTTTTGTTTTTTTCATCGACTAATGGATGGATGAAAAAAAAGAAAAACAAACTGAATTGTGTTGTGATCGAACGTCTGTGAGTTTAACAGAGAAAATTATTCTTCTTTTCGTTTCTTTTTTATTGTCGTGAAGAGAACAGCAAAAAAATGCTAAGTATTTTTGCATGTTTTGTTTGTTTTTACCTTCGTTCGTTTGATTTACAACGATTCCGAAGGATCGAACGATAGCTTTTCTTTTATGCAAATTAGATTTTTTCATGCTTGTTGTTTGTACTTTTTTTACATATTCAAACGAAGCAATGCTTTCGATTTTATACAATAAAAACTACGCCTTCTCTGAGTCAAAATAAATATTTTCTTCAACAACAAACTCAACGATCATTTGCGCTTTGAAATATTAGCACATATGTATCTCTCTATGCATCCGATGATTTACACATATTCTCTCTCTCTCTCTCTCATTGCCAGAACAAGTTACTAAAGAGGTTCGCTGATATAGTTCTACCGACGAGAAAAGCGAAGAAACGCAGAACTTTCTTTTTTTTCTCTTCTTCTTCTCCAATGGCGTCGCTCAAAATGGATAACTTAGAATATGTACAGAACAAACCAAACATTTTCTTGTTATTCCTAACGGAGAACAAACGTCCTTAGAAGACTAAACGAGAGATAAACAAATTCTATACAGATGGCATCGGTTAATTCAATTGAAGATGAAGGCGAACTTCAAAAAATGGTTTTGATTTTTATCGAAAGAATTTTTAAAAAATGCTTTTCTTTTTCTTCTTCTTTTGAAATAGTATAATGCAGCGAAAGATCCTGATCAACGTAAAATTATTCGTACACGTTTGTTAGAAGTCAAAAAGATCAATAGCGGTATTGTTTTCTTCTTGTTTGAGTTTCAAATAAATTCAATTTTATTAGATAAACGTGAGAAAGAACGAATCGAACGTGAACAACGTCGTGAAGATGATATTAAACGACGTAATCAAGCTCAAATCGAAGAAAATGTTCAACGAATGAAAGTATTCGAAGAAACAGCAAAGAGTTTCGGTACGAAACTCGAAACATCGATTGATAAATTAAAAGAACAAGCACTCAAAGATAAACAAGCTCATATTGAAAAAGAACGAAAAGCGTAAATAAAACTTCGTTTTGAAAATAAAAAATGCACAAGAGTTTGATTTAGTGAATTAGCACGTATCGATGCAGCTGCTAAACAACATATTTCAGCTAATATTGGCGAAGATCGAAACGATGCATTTACAAAACAACGTCAACAATGGGCTGTTGAAGATCGAAAAGCTGAAGATAAGAATTTAAAAGAATTATCAAAATATACAGCAAATACTGGATGTAAGTCATAATTTGCAAAATTTCGAAAAGAAAAGAAAAATGATTGAATTTTTTTTTCTAGCTAAATAAACTCAAGCTTGAATATATTTTTTCTTTTTTTCTCTTTTAAATAAATACAATTAACATAAATAAAATCATCGAAAATAAATTGACTGATAGTTTATTCATTGAATTATCTAATGTTTCAATACTTTGACATTGTTGAATTGTTTCATTTGATCGATAGATGATTGAATTCGAATAATCGTATTGAACACAAATATTATATTGTGTATTTGGAAGTAAATTATTGAATGTAAATGTTGACATTGATGAATAGGTATCATTCGATGATGAATTCCATGTCGATGGAGAATGATTATCAGTTGAACGAGCTGTTATATTTATTTGATCATAAGGCAATTCTTGAGGATAAAATGCTGATATTTCAATTGTCGTATTTGTGATTTCGTTTGTTTTTATAAATGGATTTGCAATGGGTAACATTGTTGAATTACTAGGTGTACGTGTTAGAGAACAATTGTAAGTATTCGAAACGAGAATATCATCAATTGTTGTTTCTAACCATTGAATACAAACAAGAACGTAATCACCTGATTGTAAGATTATATTTGGTACAACCCAAGGTAAAGAAAAATTATTATCGGTAAAATTTTGTTCACTAAACATGAATGTTTGAGGTTGTTGATTGTTATTATTAACGAAATCATAGATTGTAAAATTGATCGAAAGTTTATCAAATCGATAATTTATCGGATAGAGAAATGTCACATTCAGAACAGAATCATTATTAACAACTTGATAAATGGGACCAATTGTTGGTCGATCAACTGCTGTTGTCGTCACTTGACCCAGTGATAATGAGTAGAAAAGTGAGAAAAATAAAACAATAACAACAAACATATTCGTTCGTAGTAAGTAATGAATGATCAGTATGAGAGATAATTTCGTTGAATATATAACGCATAGTTAATCGAGTGCATACGCATATGCACTCATAAATATCTATCGGAAAATATTTTCGAAATGATAGGAAGAGGACGCTAGCCGCCGTCGAGAACTGTTCAAAGAATGTCCGTTCGTTCATCATTCATCCAGCCACAAGCACGAATGATTATTCTCTGATGAATTCATTTCTTTTTCTTCTTCTCCTTCGACGAATGTATTATTAATCGATATTTTTAAACAAACAATCAAAATGATGTCAATACCATTTATGGATCAATCTGTAACATCGATAACATCATCATCGACACTCATGGATCCAATTCTTCATCGGCAATCTCGATCTCCATCATCAACAACATCATCTCTACCTGTATGGAAATCGTATCTCTATAATTTACAAATGCAAGCGCCTAAACCATCGCCAATTATCTGTCGAACATCTCAGCCACGTCGTCCACGACAGTACGGTCTCGAATTTCACGGTCTTCTATCTCGTACAGATGCTGATCAATTAATGGCTTCATCACTCGATGGATCCTATCTCGTACGTGAATCAGTAAATCCACCGAATTCTTACACATTAGCAATTAAATTCAATGGCGAAGTCAAAAATTATAAACTGTTCTATGATAATCAAACATCGACACATTACGTCGGAGAAAAACATTTTGATACATTAAATGATCTTGTTCATGATGGTCTCATATCATTCTATCTCGAATCAAAAGCAAGTGATTATATTGCATTAATGGCATGCGATGCACAATGTTATACAAATGAAAGTCCGTACGGACAATATAAAGCACAATTATTACATCGAGCACAAACACAAACTAATCATTTTAGTCAAAATGAAAATCAAGTAGAACGAACAAACAAATGAATTTGTTCATTCATTCGTTGTCTTTTTGTTTTCTAGAATAATAATAATACAACATCATCATCAATGAATCATTCAAGTACTGTAATTCAGCCAACAAATGATCAAACAACATTGAATTATCTCTCGCCATCGACACGTAATTCATCTCTTGCACCTCAACGTTCATCGGCAATTATTAATTCAACTCCGATTAATCTCAATCAAAAATTTCCACCGTCGAATCCTCTTTTTTTCGATCGAATCTTGATCATGCAAGCTGAAAAAGCACATAATTTCAAAATGCATTCATTCAAAGGACCCCATTGGTGTGATTATTGTGCAAATTTTCTTTGGGGTCTCGTACAACAAGGCGTTAAATGTGCTGATTGCGGATTCGAAGCACATAAACGTTGTTCAGAAAAAGTTCCACAAGATTGTGTAAGAAGTTAAAATTAAAAAAAACATCGATTTGATATTTCGATTCGATTGTTCTCCTAGGTTCCACAAATGAAATATTTAAAATCAATATTTGGCGTTGATTTAACAACATTAATCAAAGCAATAACACCAGCATCATCGGCTGCATCATTAACGCCGATCGTTCTCGAGAAATGCATCAATGAAATCGAATCTCGTCCCTATGCACTCGACACTGAAGGTCTCTATCGTATAGCTGGCTTTTCGGATACAGTCGAAGAAATTAAATTAGCATTCGAACGCGATTGTGATCATGTTGATCTTTCACAAGAACGTTATCCTGATATTCATGCCATAACATGTGTGTTAAAATTATATCTACGACAATTACCAATTCCACTTGTTACATTCGATATTCATAGTCAATTGCTCGAACTACGACCAACAACATTATCAGTATCGACCATTCGGCCGATTATTCGTCGTTTACCACCGGCACATTTTCATACATTAAAATATCTTTCGGAACATCTTCTCAATGTGTCACATCATTCGACACGAAATCAAATGACAATCGAAAATCTAGCGATCGTATTCGCACCGACAGTTATGCGTTCGGAAAATCCCGATCCTATGATTGGACTCAAAAATTCCAAATCTATTCAACGTCTACTCGAAATAATCATCGAACAATCAAATGAAATATTTGCAGCTTAATCGATAAGAATGACCCAATTTTTTTCTCTCTCTCTTTCTCTTTTTCTCGCTTAAATGTATGCTTTCAAAGAAAATAAAAAACATGACATATTCGCGTGCATGTCCTCAGTTATTTTGAGTTTTTTTTTAAAATATTATACGAATATCTTGTCAGGATTCAGATAAATATCGATTTTTTTTCACTTGCTTGAAAATACACCGCACCTTTTTCCTACGAAATCGGTCAAGCATAATACATAAATCGGCGAAAAAATGATGGATAAATTTGATAATATAAGTAAATTAATAGAGATGATAAGCAAATCAATTTTGATACTAAAAATTTAATTATTTCGATGAGTAAACATATTGCCCATGTATCTCTCTTATTTTTTGCACCGATAGAATAAATTATTATTTATTCGTACGAACGTATTTTAACCGGTCAGACGAAAACAATAGACTAGAAAAAAAAATCGTAATGAATGTAATTAATTTGGTATTACATGCGCCGACATTTGCAATACGTGCCGTTGTCGGTGTAGCTACAGCTGGTTCGGCTGTGTCCGTAGTAGGTGCATGTATATCCGTTGCTGTCGTTGTTACTGTAGTAATGAAACCATCTTTGAACGAGACAACTCCATTCACAACAACGCAAACTTATTTAGTTGAAACGAATTCGATTGTTGCACTTAATCGATTTATTTTATCATCCGAAACAAGCTACTATTATAATACAACAGGAACACTTTTGTTAATTGTCGATGAATTAACTAAACATTTAAAAGAAGGTTTTCCAGATACTTTTGTTAAAGTTGTTATATCGAATTTCTCAAGTGAACCTCAAACAAATGTGTCAGGTTTAGAAACAAATCGACGTCGTAGATTCAAACTATATTCCCAACGAAATATACGCAAAAAACATTACAAACCATGGTCAACACCTTCGGTACACTTCGAGCCTGAAGATCCGTTCATTAGAAAAACTTCTACGTCACCAAATTTTATCGATATAACAGGACCCATAGAGTCTATGACGAGTGATATAGGAGAATCTACGTCATTAATAATTAACGAAACAACTGAACCTACATTACAAATGACTACCGACATAGAAGAATCAACACTATCAATAACTAGTCAAACAATAGAATCCACATTGCCAACAACTAGTCAAACAACGGAAACCACACTGCTAACAACTATATCTGCATTCGTATCGACGCATACATCTTCAAAATCGAGTACATTGTCGGTAGTAACTCATACTTCAGAAGTGACAAATACAATACTACCAAGCGGAACAGATTCTTCATCAATTTTCAGTACTCAACCAAGTACTTCAAGTGTATTTACAGAAGACACTATGCCATCGAATACTGGATTAACTGCAACAGAAGAAATACAATCGAGCTTAGCAGAAACATCTGTCGCGAGTACAGATGACTCGTATGAATCATCATTCACTTCATTAATTGATTTAGATTCTACTCAAGAAACATATCCAACACTTACTGTGAACTATCTCACTTCTACTGCATTCACTGAGAAGGTATCTACTTCATCAACAACTCGTCCAAATACTCTTCCAGTAACAACAGTATATCAATCATCCAGTACATTTACTAATAAATTAACTACTTCATCAGCAACAGAAATTCTTCCAACAATAGAATCATCAACATCTTATGTTTCTACTGCATTTACTGATGAGATCTCTACTCTATCAGAATCTCTTTCAAGTACTTTTCCATCAACAACAACAACAACAACCTTATTAAAAAATACTACCACTAGTAAATGTAATTCTTCAGCATCGAATTACCACAATCGAAAGGCAATTGTCTTCGTATATGGTGTTATATATTTTAATGTCGCTGGAAATAAAAGTATTTCGACTGAAGCAATTTATAAAGTTCTCGAACTATTGAATACCGTAATTACATTAGCAGACATATGTGGACAGCCTAGTCCGGCACCCAGTACTTTCAATCCTACTTTATCCACAGTATTACCACCATCTAAAGCAAATGTTAGTGTCGAGGTTCTCGTATCTCAAACCGCTTCTATTCCTATTACTATTTTAAATGAGACAGTTCAAGCAACTATACCACCTAGTGCATTTGAAGATGCTATAACAACCACAACAACAACAACCACAACAACAACCACAACAACAACAACGACGACAACAACGACAATAACAATAAGTAGTAGCCAAATATCGACTATAGCAATAACGTCCCCCGGGACTTCAACAACGACATCAACTACAACAACCACAACAACAACAACAGCACAAACTGAACCTCTCGGTCAAACAGCGGATCCTGATATGGGCAGATTGTTTTAAATACTGTTGATATATTTGTTTTATTATAAATTCAACTTGAAGCAAAATAAGATGCTTCCTCTATATTTTTTGAATAAAACTTATTGTTTATATGTAAAAGACTAATTTTATTCGAAATAAATCGAATCTGAATGAATATGAGACAGAAAATAGATACAAAAAAGGCTGAAATGCTCGGTTAAATATATACAAATCTATGACAGAACTTTTTTAAAGTCTATTTAATACTTTTTTGTTGATTATTGCTTTCATCTTTGCATTCAATTCGATTTGGATGACCTTCATTTGTAAATGAAGTAGCATGCGAATCAGTTACAATTGGTTTACCATGCTAAAATAAACAATCGACATTGACGTAAAAATTTCTAAAATCAAAGAACATTAATTTACATCGAATGTTCCTTCAGCATTTGCTTCTCTTCCAGAAATATGAGCTGGATTGTCACCGATTTTAACTGCTGATGACGAATAGGAATGTGATTCCCAATGTCCTTCGCTATTTTGATTTCGGTTGTTTGACATTTTTATTGTTTGTAGAAGTTAGAGAGTACGAAATAATGTACGTTCTAAGAATAAATGAATAAAGTGAACGACACCACCACAGCTATATATACGTATATGCCATTGTCTTTTGCGTTCTGTATTTTTCTTTTTCTCGAAAACACGATAAAGATAAAGCATGTATTTCATAGAACGAGAAAAAAAGTTCACTGAGTCGATCGATGTAACGCAAAAGAATGAAAGATAGTTTTTTTTTCTTCCATTACGCCGTTGATTTCTATTTTTTTTCTAGAGAAATCGTTTTCTATAATTAGATTCAAGAGAATTGTGTAATGACAAGTGAAAATGAAATATTCGATGTAATTATTATCGGCTGTGGTCCTGCTGGAATAGCAGCAGCGATTGATTTTCAAAAAATACCCAATTTAAAATGTCGTGTCCTTGAAGCACGGAATCGTGTCGGTGGTCGAGTGATTACTGATACGATAACATTCGGCGATGATACACCGATTGATCTCGGTGCACAATGGTTGCATCATTATCGACCAGAGAATCCACTTCGTGAACATCAACATTTAACTAAAGATACATATCTCAATTATCATTTTGTTATACGTTCATCGACAACGCCATTTTTTGATATCGATGGTACGAAGATATCGGCCAAAAAAGTAGCTGAAGCTGAGGAAATCTTCAATCGTTTGTGTAAAACTATTGAAGAAACAATTTTGCCAATTGATAAATCGATCTTAGATGTTTTGAAAGATGATTTTCATGAATATGAACAAATCACTGATAAGCAAATAAAACGGCTAATTGATTTATTTTTCGGTATTATCGAACAATATGAAGCATCGAATCTTGATCAATTATCAACTAAATCTTATATAGCTGGAGATAAAGGTCTTGAAGGATGTAACCTAGCTATACCCAATGGTTTTGGTCTATTCATTCAAGATATTGTTCGTAAACATGATTTATCCGTTGAATTGAACACAATTGTTACTCGAATTGATGTATTATCAAACGAAGAACTCGTTCGAATCTCTACAGCTAATGAACAAACATATTTATGTCGATACGTTCTCGTTACGATTCCACTTGGTTGTTTAAAAAAACAGTCCATTGAATTTCATCCAGCATTACCTGATTGGAAGCAAAATGCAATCGATCGAATGGGTGTTGGTATATCGGATAAAATCTTTCTTCAATTTTCTCGAATATTTTGGGATTCAACTTGGACATCGATATTTTGTACATCGGCAAGATTTCGATTTATTCTCTGTCGACCTGAAAATCGTATGCTTATAGTTAAACTTACGGCTCGTGTTGCATTAGAAATTGAAGAAAAAAATGAACAAGAAACGATCGATGAAATTATGAATCTATTACGATCGTTTTTTGTGGATAGAGAAGTGCCTGAACCAACTCGATATTTATTCACTAAATGGGGTCAAGATAAATTTTCTCAAGGTTCATATTCGAATTTTGCTGTTGGAACTGATAATCAAACGTTGATTGATCTTGCTCGAGAATGTCATGAGAGAATCTATTGGGCTGGTGAACATGCAAATTATGATGGAACGATTGGATGTGTTGATAGCGCATTCGAAAGTGGCAAACATCAAGCTCAGCGAATCGCAGAAAGATTCAACAAATAAACAAACCCTATGCTTGTTTTTCAAATCAGTCAAAAAAGAAAAATGTACTACTATAAGAATAAAAAATACATATTCGAAATAGTACATTCGAGGAAAACAAAAAATGTACTCTCAGGTCAATAGAATGCAGTAATATAGCTTCTTTTCTTATTGAAAATATGTAATTAAACTTTCAGTTCGAAAGAATCTATAGAAAATTTATTTGCCAAATGATAGAAGAACAAAAATAATTAATTTTCTTTTTCGAATATAAATTACACCAGTCAAGCTTACCCCCTTCTTTTATTTATTTTCAACATGTCGAATATTATATACTTCATTGAAATATTTTTTCTATCTCTTACATTGGTTCGTGGAACACATTTTCTAGGTGGTACTATTACTTGGCACCCATTAGATCCATTAGATACAGGTTCACCAGTTAAAATTGTTATTACTCAAACATATTTATGGACATATCCAATTGCTTCATGCTCAAGTTCTACTATAGCTAATAGTGGTTCTGTTTCAATTTCATCGAGTTACAATGGAGTAACAAATAAATTAAATTGTGTTCTTAATTGTGCAACGGCTACTGGATATAATGCGCCTTATATTCTACCATATTGTA
>Ga0209922_101088_pt1 | contig 27853 bp, 31 predicted proteins | sample ThiBiot_500_biof_FD_183946 | JGI IMG/M metagenome (GOLD analysis project Ga0209922, IMG submission 183946) | Wastewater bioreactor microbial communities from Cape Town, South Africa - Thiocy_expt_500_biof (SPAdes) | ecosystem: Engineered > Bioreactor > Thiocyanate-remediating > Anaerobic-Aerobic ... | reverse complement strand
CATTGTTGTTGTTGTTGTTGTTGTTGTTGTTGGGGAATGGAAGTTGTTCGTGGTTTGTCGGTTTGTTTTTGTTCGATTGATATTTTCAATTGTTGATTTGCTTTTCGTTGTTGTTCGATAGTTAATTCCAATTCTTGACATTTATCACAACATTTTATTCTAAAATAAAAGAGAAATAGAAGAAGAAGTGCAAAGAATGATGAAATACTCGTTGGTATTTGTTGAATTCGAATTGACATATTCTTTTTCGAATTTGATGACTGTTGTTGCCTTGGCTCGACGTAAACCATCTAGTTTCGTTTTATATTCATTTGATTGTCGTTCAAGCTAAATTAGAAATGTATGAAAATCGTTTTGCAATGAGAAAAAGAAGAGAAAAATAAACTTCGGCAATTTTAGCTTTTAATGAGAAAAGATCTTCTTTGACTTTGGCTGGTTGAGACATGAAATTGAAGTTTGATTTGATTTGATTTGAAAAAGAAAATAAAAATGAAAGAAAGAATTGCTTGATTTATGAAACCAACAAAATCCATTCGATAGAGGTCGATATTGAATTGTTTGAAATGAAATGAATAAGATGTTAATTAAACAATGTCCGCGGTAGTATAGTGGTTAGTATCCCCGCCTGTCACGCGGGAAACCGGGGTTCGATTCCCCGCCGCGGAGTAAACTAATCTTTTTTTTTTATTTATTTTCATTTATTTTTAATTTTGAGAAAAAAAATTTGAGAAAAAAAATTTTGTTACTCCGCGGCGGGGAATCGAACCCCGGTTTCCCGCGTGACAGGCGGGGATACTAACCACTATACTACCGCGGACGAGATTTATTCTTTACAAGTCCATTCTTCAATCAACTCGATTCGACACATATGCTTCTTCATCATTTACTTAAATTCATTTCTTTTTATTTTCAAACTTCTAACTTTGATTTGAATTTGAATTTGAATTTGAATTTGAATAGAAAAGATCGAATTTGAAAGAATGAAAAGTGACATCTGTTAAATCACAATGGAAAAGATCCATTTTTTATATTGTTCGAATGAAATAAAAGTGTCTTCATTTTGTCTCTTCTCTCTTCTTTTGAAAACCATTTTTTTTATCTTATCATCGAAAGATATTTACTAAATCTTCTAACTCGGTCATTTTCAAATTTAATTAAAAAACAAAACAAAGATGGGCTTAAGTGAAGCTGATGTTACCAAACAAGTTTGTTCACTTTTTCGTTCTTTTCAACGTTTAGTTCGAATTGTGTGTTGTATAAAATTAGATTCAACATATGATTGCATTTATTCAACAAGAAGCCGCTGAAAAAGTCGAAGAAATCGAAGCCAAAGCCGAAGAAGAATTTAATATCGAAAAAAGTCGTTTAGTTTCTCAACAACGTGTTAAAATCATCGATTATTTCGATAAAAAAGAGAAACAAATTGAATTACAACGAAAGATTCAACATTCGAATTTAGCCAATGCAAGTCGATTATCTGTTCTCAAAGCTCGTGATGATTATGTTCGTGCATTGAAAGAAGAAGCACGTAAACAATTGAGTGTTTTAGCTGAAGATGCGGATAAATATCGATTAATTCTTTCGAATTTAATCGCTCAAGGTCTTTTTCTTCTCATGGAAAAAGATGTAATGATTCGATGTAAAAAGAATGACGTTGATCTTGTCAAACAACTTGTTCCCGATGCTGTTCAAAAGTACAAACAACAATTAAAACAAAAAGACATCAATGTCACTGTCGATGACAAAAATTTCATTGCTGATGATTCGTTCGTTCAATTCTTATTTTCTCTTTTTTTGTTTTACATTGAAATTTGTTTGTTTTTGTAGAGCCGGTGGTGTTGAACTTTATGCAATGGGCGGTAAAATTAAAGTATCAAATACAATCGAAGCTCGTCTTACAATGATTTTCGATCAAATTCTTCCTGAAATCCGAGAGAAATTATTCGGTGCAAATTTAAATAGAAAATATCATGATTAACTTTCTTTCTTTCGACTTTCCCTTTTCATTTTTATTCCTTCTTTTTTCTAAAGTTTTTTATTTCACTGATTTCAAATAAATAAATATGAAAACATTCGTCTTAATCCATTCGATAGCATTTACTTGTTGTCCTTTATTCTCTCTTTGTCTCTCAAATGTCAACGAACTTTAACATTCATATTCGAGATTGGGATTTCGACCGAACAGTTTTTGTTTAATCGTTGGAATCATTTGTTCGAACAGAAGTGAGAGACGATCGTCGAGTGTATTCGAAACTTTGATCGTTCGTTGTGCTGCATAAAGTTGAATTCCACCGATTCTTGACAAACAAAGATAAAAAATTGAAATTGATGAGAGAAGAGAAGACAAAATGTTTTTTTTGTTTGTTACATTTCATTGGAAAGAAAGTTTTGTTGATCAACTGAAACTGAAATGGATTGATTTGGAAAAATGACTTGATATTTGTTGATTGCATCTGGAATCAATCGTTGAACGAGACCAAAATCATCTTGACGACAACGAATTTCCACTGATGATTCCATTAAAATGAGAAGACCTTCAACGATTAAATTGGCTAAGAAAGTTATGTATTTTGATCGATCTTCTATGACAATTTTTAATTCTTCTCGTGCTTCTTCTTTCAACGAACGAACATAATCATCACGAGCCTTTAAAATCGACAGACGACTTGTATTTGCTACCTTCGAATGTTGAATCTTTTGTTGTAATTCAATTTGTTTCTCTTTTTTATCGTAATAATCGATGATTTTAACACGTTGTTGAGAAACTAAACGACTTTTTTCGATATTAAATTCTTCTTCGGTTTTGGCTTCGATTTCTTCGACTTTTTCAGCGGCTTCTTGTTGAATAAATGCAATCATATTTTCAATCTAGTTTTACACAACACACAATTCGAACTAAACGTTAAAAAGAACGAAAAAAGTGAACAAACTTGTTTGGTAATATCAGTTTCACTTAAACTCATTGCTTTTTTTTCTTCTCTCTGTTTTTGTTTAATGAGATGATGAATAAATGTGAATAGAAAATCGAAAGTAACAGCTTGTTGTCAAAATAAAAAACTGAATTTAAACGTGTTGAGGATGAGGAAAAAGAGAAAGAATAAAAGTCGATTGTTCGTTGAGAAGATGAAGAAGACGAAAACATGATTGAATAAATGGATGATTTTCAGTTACTGATTCTGCTAAATCTTGAATAATCGATAATGTTAATTTTAATTGAACAAATGGTTGAATCAATTGAATTTCTTGTGATGTCAACGAAAGAATTTGTTGATATCCTTGGAGAAAGAGTTTGGCTCGTTCAATTCCTTGATGTTGATCGATTAATAAATGAAAAAGTGATGTAGCTAAATCAGCAATAAATACTGATCGATATGCATCAATAAAATCAATAATCGAAATAGTTCGATGATTTGTTATCAATGAATTATTCGTATGAAAATCATTATGAATGAGACCCCATTCGAATAGTTGATTGATATTTGTCAATTGTTGTTGACATTGAATTAGATTTGTTAGAAGAAATGGATGAATTTGTTGATTTTGATCGATTTGTTGTTTCCACCATTGATCTGTAAATTCTTCGAATTGATCTCTTTGCAAATTGAATTGAAAGTTTCGTGAAGCAATTCTCCATTGTGCAAGAAGACGTCCAATTTCAATGAAATAAGATGAATTTTCATCTAAGAACTGTTTCGTTGGTTCAATTCCTCCTTCGATAAAAGTTTGAACGAAAAGAAATCGTTTATCATGTTGAATGACATATTGTTGATGAATCGAAAGAATGATTTTAGGACAAGGATATTCATAAGATTCATGAAGAATATTTTGAAATTGAAGTATCAATTGAAGATGTTCAACAGTCGATTTATATCGAATATATTTGACAAGATATTTGTGTTCGTCGACACTCGTCATCACATAAGTTTCATCGTCATAAAAACCACCGTCAAGTCTTGACATGGTTTTAACATTGAAATGATATTCAATCGAAAGAATTTGTTGAATTTGTTGTTCCATCTAAAAATGTTTTTATTTTGATTTCTTTTTTGAAAGTGTTATCTCTTATCAAAACAACGAATTAGATATGATGAAATGTTTGTTGAGGAAGAGATCGCAGAGCTAACTTCGTTTCAAACATTGATTTCAATTGATTTCGTCGTTGAGCACGAATAAATTCATCGTGAAACATCTAATAACAGTTAGAAAAATCGATTGTCAAAACAAATGAGAGAATGTAGTACAGTGAGAACTTGATAATTGTGATTTCGAATAATTCGACATCTCATCATAGTTTGTGCATTGAGAATGCGAACTAAAGTCCCATTGGATCGTTGTTGTTTGATTAACATTGATTTTAAGATTGGAATAAGAGCAATTCTCTGTTGACAATTAATACCAATGGAATCGAAATGATGTTCATCGACTAAATTTAATTCTAAGAAATCAAAAATTAAATTTGGAATATGTTCAATTGATCGAATAATTCGACACGAATGTTGACCGTAGATTTGACCAAATGATTCATTTAATTCATTTAAATATTCCAAATAAGATCGTTGATTCGATTCAATTGATGAACGATATTCTTTCGAAATCTTCGAATTGTTTTGGTTTTTTTGTTAAATTAGAAAATGCAAATGTAAATGAAATTACTTTGTCAGCATATTCCAACATTGGACCCGTTAAAAGACGATTGGTCACTTGAGGTCGATCACAAATCAATGAATGATGAATATCAAATAATTGTCGATGAATTGTCAATGAATAAACACCCAAATCACCTGAAAAAAGCATTTTTTTCTATTTTGACAAAAGAATAAAATGTTTTGTTTGAATTTTACGAAAAAGTAAAGGAAAAAATTGTTGTTGAACAATTGCAAATAGAAGTTGATAATGATAAATATTGAGAAGCATCATTCCATGTTGAGCTTGAATAATCCACTGAGGTGAACGCATTTTCTCATTGAGATTCGTTGAAATATGTTGACTTAACTGAAGAATTATTTCTTTCGTTGCAAATCGATTTGTTGGATCAGTTAAACATAAATAATAAATCAAACGACTCAACAATTCAACATCGATTTCATTTCGACTTTTCAATTGTTTGCCGATTTGACGAAGAACATGTTTATGAAATAATTCATGAGAATAATTCAATGAACTCGATAGAATTAATATTTCACAAAGATTCTCCAAATTCTGTTCATAAATAGCACATTCACTTAAATATCGATTGAACAAATGAATTAATGACGATGATTGACTATGATCTCGATGATGTTCCATCACAATCAAATATTTCAACATTGACATTTCATTCGATTGACTATCAACGAGATGTTTCAATAGTTTATAGGAAAACATGGCAATTTCATTCGATTTGGGAATTTCAACAATTGAATTCAATGTCGAACAAAATTCTTTGATTAACAATCGATTGACTGGCGATTGATCGAGCATTTGTTTGAAATTGTCAAGTAAATAATCGATAATCAATGTTTTCGAAAGATCAGATTTGATTTGTGACAAAGATTTACTTGAACAAAGATAATTGACAAAGAATAATAATTCACAAATCAATGGTAAACAACTAAAACAAATCAATTTGAAAATGAAACGACGAAAAGAAAAGAAAAGAGACTTCGTTGGGAAATAATTGTCATGATTGGAAATGAGAAGAATCGAATTTGTTGTTTGTTTCAACGTGAAATCAACATCCAAAGTGAGAAATCGATAGATGGAACTGATATTTAAATAACGAATGTATCGTAATAAAATGATCAAATACGAACGATTTGTCGTTGCGAACGATTCGATTTGATTTCTTCGTTGATTTTCGAATTGTTGAAAAAGTAAATTGAATTTGGATGAATTGTTTTCATAGAGATGTTTCATTGATGTTGCGATTTGTTTCGATGGATATTTATCGTGAATTTCATCGAGTGATTTCGAAAACAATTCAAGAACGGAATTTTGTTCATCGTTTGATTTTAAAATCAATTGAATCGTTTGACTTGACGAAACTAAACACGATTTATTTATGGAAAACAAACGAATTTGTCGACTGACGATTTGTTTTAACATTTGTTTTGTTTTCCTTTTCGAAAATATAAAATAAATATTTAATGTTGATTCGATGAGGAGAATGTCGTTCGTTTTCGATACGAATTCGAAGTCAAACGAATTTCTTCTCGTTGAGAACAACATTTCGAAAAACAAAACGTTCGAAAATGCGAAATTAATAATTTTCGAATTTCATTTCGAAATGATTTTCCACTTAAACAATAAACATAAAAATTCAACGAACAATTCGCTAAAATCAAAACACTAATCCAATACGCAAGAAGTGCATCGGACGTTGTCCAATGAACTAATGTTGCTGTCAACGATGAAAATACGAATAAACATGAATGAATTATGAGAACAATGTTCATCCACGACGTTCGAGGACGATTATGAACGTGACTCGAACGAAAATTCAACGAAGAATTTCGTCGTGAAAATGACATTTCACTTTGAACGACACGAATTATAATTGCAATGTTAAAATAAACAACTAAAATCGATGGAATCATTTCGGAGAAGATCGATCGAAATGTTGTGTAATTCAAACCGAAACGAACGTCAACTAGAAAACTTAACCAACGACTTGAAATCGAACTTTTCAACGCACAAATCATCGGAGAATTGACTTCGTTCAATTCACTTGAATTCGAATTTTCGTCATCGATCAATGAAATTTGTTGAGGAAGATAAAAATAAACATTGGGACCAGTTAAAACGACAATGATCGACAATGAAATTATTGTTAACAAAGCAAATTGACATTTGTTCTTCGAAATCAATTGAAAATTATTTGTCACATAAGAATATCTTTCGTAAGTCCAAATCACAATTAGAAATGAAGATAAAACACGTAAACACGACGACAATCGATACAATTTACAATAGAACCATCGTTGACCAACTTTATACGTTATCCAACGACGAATCACCGAATGAAGTAACAACGAATAACGAAATACACACAATAAATTTATAATTAACGAAGCTATGGCCAAACGACCATACGTACTTCGACGGAATTTTCGAGAAGAAAATACAATTAAACCAAGAAGATTTCCAATCAAACCCAAAATCATCATTAAAACACAGATACTATCAACGAATTCCGTTGTTCTCTTCATCTACAAAACAAAATACAACGAACTCGTTCACTTTCACTAAATGACGAACACTTCTTCTTCTTCTTCGGTCTTGTCTCTACTAATCCAATTTGTCTCTTCTCATTCAAATCAATTTTCATTTTCGGCAACTAATCGTGACTCACAGAGAGAAAAAATGACTTTGTTTTATGATTGTAAACACGTACACATCAATTACTCAACTTCATTTTGACAGTCGAACGTATACTTACCGAATTATTCCGTCTGTTTCTCTCAAAGTCAAATCAAAATCGTCGTTTCCTTCGTCTTACTTTGTTTTTCTTGTTTTTTCTACTTAGACAAATCTTCTTTTCTTTTCTTTTCTCTTTTGAAAGGTATCAATTAGAGACTAAATGGATGTTACATTCATTCTGACAACACAATTCAACCCTATTTTTTCATTCAATTCATTAACTTTGACTTACGTTCTTCACTCATCGACGATCAATTCAAATTAGTTTTCTCAACAAAAAAAAAAGAAAAAAGTCGGAATAATAATTTGTATAAAATAATAGAGTGAGACAACATAAGTATAGAGAATCTATTGACTAATCAAGAATAGAAATAATTGTGAGTCGAACAGAGATTCTTCTCTCTCAAATAACTTGAGAAGAAAAAGAAAGACGAAACGTCTTTTGATGAAGTTCTAACAAATAAATCTCAGTAGGATTCCAAACTTAATATTGAAAGGCATTTTCGATCATCTTAGTGGAAACGTTGTTTTTCCATTAACTTATCTTAAGCTCAGTCTGCAGTCGTCTCTTTTCTTTTTGTTTGCAAATAAGACAAAATGGAAAATAGATGAGAGAATGACAATCATCTGTGAACTTAATCTGACCTGAACACGATTTTTCTTTTTAGTTGAGTTATTTTTAGAAGTAACTCGTAACGACTTTTATTATTTGTTGTCAATGAGAAGAAATTAATTAAAATTCTTTTCTTTGATTAACAACAAAAGATTTATTCGTAAGTCGAGATGAGTTTAATCGACTAACAACAAATCTTCTTTTCTCTTCTTATTGTTATTTTGTTCGATAATTAGTTGTTGATGTCAATTGTTCGAAGAGAACGAACAAGTGACTACTAAACATACCATCGTCGTATTCGATCGACGTCAATAGAAATCAAAATGTGCGACAGATGGTCGTTTTAGATAAGAAACGAACAAAAAAGAAAAAAGAAAGAAGAAAAACAAGAAAATTTAGTAAAACATATCGATTTGATTTGATTTGATGTGGCCGATCATCGATGAATTTGTTTATTTAGGTCGATTGAGTGATGCTTGTACACCTTCAATTCTACTTGATTATAGAATCACACATCTTGTTAATTTAACAAGAACAAAATTAATTCTCGATGATTCATTTGAAATTCTTCATTTGCCATTACGAGATTCTCTCGATGAAAACATCGTTGACATTTTCGATGAAACCAATCGATTTATTCGTCAATGTGAAGAAGAAAAGAAAGGTCGATGTCTTGTATTTTGTAAACATGCTCGATCTCGATCCGTGTCAATTCTGTTAGCTTATTTGATGAAATATCATGATCATTCATTGAAATCTGCATATCAAATTCTCGTTGAAATTCATCCTCAAATTCAACCGAATCGAAATTATTTCAAACAATTACACAAATATTCTTCTCAATTAAATCGAACTGTTTATCCATTTATTTCTTCATGAAAATCTTTTTTTTTCTCTTGTTCTTACAGAAAAAATTCAATTCAATCGAATTAAATAAACGAATAAAAATCTTTTTTTTTAAATGTTGCTCAACTGTTTGTTGTTGTTGTTTTTATTGATTTTGTGGTTTACTAAAAAAAAGCGAAGAATTGAATGAAAAGAGAAGAGAAAAGAAAAGTTGTTACTTGGCCCATTCGACTTTGAGAATAAGATGATCATAACCAAATCCCGAAACACATTCGATCGCTTTTTGTGCGTCTTTCTTCTCATTAAAAGTAATAAAAGCAAAACCTTTGGAAACATTGGTTATTTTGTCTTTGGCCAAGAAAACTCGACTAACAGGACCAAATGGCGTAAAAAGATCACGTAGATCTTGTTCTTGAGTTTCTTCAGGAAGATTTGTGACTCGAATAGTTGCTTCTTCTTGTTTTCTCATGTCACTTCCACGACCCGAATAATTATTCGATCTAGTCGATGGTCTTTCTCGATCTTGTGGATACGAATTACCACCTTGTTGAGCTCGTTGTTGAACTCGTTGTGAAACCCATCGATTGGCTGTTGGCTCAGCTGATGTTCCCGTTTGATTGTTTTGACCTTGATTAGTTGTTGATGATGTTGTTGTTGTTGATGTTGTTGTTGTTGTTGCCGATATATTCTCATTGGTTGAATCCATAATCGGTTGTAAACTATCTTTATGCGGACATTTCGTTGTCCAATGATCACCTTTACATAAACGACATTGAACTTTTCTCAATGTTGAAACAGCATCTTTGATCAATCGTTCTTCATCTTGTTGATCATCCTTTTCAAATTACAAAACATTCACAGAGAATGAATTCGAATGTGAGACAAAATCAACGAACTTCTTTATTGGAAATGAATTGCATGGTGATTTCATCGTCGACTTTAGTTGTTGCTGTATTGATTCCTGGTGGATCTTTAGCTGCATTGCCGAACTTTTTCCATTTCTTTCGTTCGGCAACAATGGGTAAAACTTTTAATTTTTGATTTCGATAAGTTTTTGTTGTCTAAATTCAATTGAATTTTGATGAGACAAACAAGAAAAAGAGAAATGAAAGAAAAATCAACTTTATAAATGGTTCCATTTTCTTCTCGATATTCAATTCGAATGGTTTTTCCATCATTGGTATCGATGACTTGATTTTGTGGAACTAGAAACCAATTGAAAATCAAGACAAATCAAGTGAATTCATCATGTTGGACTAACTTCGTTCCTGTTCGACTTGATCATGCCAATCACGTTTTGTTGTCATTTTCAGAACTTTGTGTGTGATTTATCTTTAACAAATAAGAAAAAAAACACTGAAATTGAATTAGATTCTATCGACTAAACTGAACTGAATATTTCTTTCTTTTTCTTTCATAATTTCATTGAGAATCCGATTGGTCTTTCATGGAAAACCTTCGTTTTAACCATTGACATTTTACAATTGATTTCCGATAGATGTCTTTACTTCACGATGGAACACAATCTTCTCACATGAAAATTGCCAAGAATTGATTTTATAAAAATTGTCAATATTAACTGTATGATTTATTTATATATGATTGCACAAAAAGAAATTAGTTCGAAGGAGGAAAAGGATGTTGTTTCGATGAAATTCCATCTTTCATTTGATAATATCGAAATCTAGTTTGAATTTGTTGATCAATCAATTGAAAATCTTCTTTATTCAAATGAAATTGATTTGATTGTGCAATAAGATAATTTTGTTTTAATCGTTGTTGATTTGCTGATTTAATAATGCAAACAAAATTTCGATCGATAATATAACGAATAAGAATAGTTGACGGATCAACTTGATATTTGTTTGCAAGTGATTTTATGATTTGATCATCTAATAATTCCGGATCATTGGTTTGTTTATGTTGTCGATGTTTGGCACCTACACATAATCCAATTTGGAATTCAAAATAGAGAAAAAAAAACCAATCTCACCCAATGGTGCATAAGCTTGAAGAAGAATTTGATGTTGTTTACAAAAGTGTTCTAATTCGATTTGAGGACAATAAGGATGAATTTCAAGTTGATTAACAACTGGTTTATATTTACAAATTGATAATATTCTTTCGATTTGTTGTTGATTAAAATTTGATAAACCAATTGATTTGACGAGACCTTGATCAACTAACAATTCCATTGCTTTCCATGTTTCAATGAAATCGATTTCATTATCAACTTCTAATTCCAATTGATCGATTGCTTTCGATGGATCCTTTCAACAACAACAAAAACAAGAAGAAATTAGAAGAATTTCTCTTGAACAAATGAAATCGAACTTGATCAATAAATGAAATCGGCCAATGAATAATGAAAAGATCAAGATATTGACATTGAAGATTGTTTATGGAAATGAGACATTGTTGTCGAACACGTTCAAATCGATGAAATGACGACCAAAGTTTACTTGTAAGAAATAATTGTGATCGTTGAATGATTTGTTTGTTAAATAGTTTATTGAAAACTTTGCCAATCGGTTGTTCATTTGCATAGATAAATGCACAATCGAAATGTCGATAACCAATGTCAATGGCTTTTTCAATTACATCAACAATTTCATTCTCTTCGAGTTTATACGTTCCCAAAGCTAATTGAGGGATTTCAATATTATTATTCAATAATAAACATCGATTCGAACTCATTTCTCTTTCTATTTTTATTTGAAATCTAAAAGAAAAACCAAACAACTCAGTCAATGAAAAGCAAAAAAGAAAAGTAAATTATTAAAAATGTTGAGTTATATTGAGATGATAGATTCGATTCCACAATTGAATTAATTTGTCATTTTCATATCCATAATAACAAATGGGCGTTTGTTGTTTATTCGATCGATTGTCAAATGTAAATTGATCAGCATCGAATAAATAATTATTTTGAATGAATTTCGTGAGAATTGACGAAGATAAAAAGGATAAATAAATATGTTCGAAAGGAAAGAGACGAACATAATCAGTTAAAATATTCAAAAGATGAGCATTGTATTTACTCAAAAGAAAACAATCCGTTGAAATATACGGAGGATATTTATCGTAAGGATATTCGTCAATCGAAATCGAATAACGATTATTTCGAAATCTTTCAGGACGAGATTTTTCAATTAATTTACCCGTGAGAAAAGTTCTTCGTTCGAATGTTGTTAATTCGGTATTTCGATTGATTTGATCGATATAATTTGTTAACGCTCGAATATCGACAAAGAATTGATCATTTAAAATGAGAACATAATTTAACATTTCACTTTTCAATCGTCGTTCGTCTTTCGACACACAATTCTCGTCGATCCAACGAAACATCAATTGTAATCGATCGGAACTATGATCATCAGAATCAACTTCATCGATTTGAATCACATCGCCATACTCTTTCGATTCATTTTCAATCTTTGTATTGTTTTTCTCTCGACCTCAATTCACAAACATTTTATCATAACAAAAAAAAAAAAAAGAAAAAGAAAAGTTTTACCTAAAACAAACGCAATTTTGACATCATAAATGGCGAGAAATAGTTTGTTTGCCCAAGTCAATCGAATGGATTGTCTTTGTTGAAAATGATCAGTTGATGATTTAATTAAAATGAGAATTCGAGGATAATTCGGAACGAGAAGATGTTGAGTTTGATAACAAAAATATCGATTTTCAATGAGAAATTGTTTGTCGAGACGATATTTGGGTGAACCTAAAAACAATTGAGGATTATTTTCGATTTGAAAATAATCGAATTGTTGCATTGTCAAATAAGATTCGTCGACAAAGGATTTTTCATTCCAATGAGAATATTTTAAACTCAAGAAAATATTCAAATAATAAATCACCAATAGACAAATTAAATATTTCAAAGTTTTCGAACAATAATTTCGATTCGATGCAATGGATCGTTTAGGAGAAACATTGTCGACGGATGAAGTTCTTCGACGGATTAATTTCGAATACATTTACTTTCTTTTTTTTTCAAAAGTGAATTCAACAGAAAAGTGGCACATTTAAGTCAAAGCACTTTTTTTCTTCTTCTTTTTTTTTAAAAATAAGAGAAAGAGAGAATGAGAGAAAAAAAGAGTTTTAAAATTGCAACAAAATCGAAATAAGTTAACACAAACGCAAAGAACAAAACAAAATAAAAAAGGAGAAATCTGTTTGTTTAAACGTATTTAAATCGCAGAAGTCAGTAAAGATTTGGCATTGGAATTGATTTGTTCGTCTTGATTGACATTCGAATTAGTTCGAATTAATAATTCTGGTCCACCACCATAGATTTCATACAAATATTTCCAAATCGATTCACTTACTTGAATATAATTACAATCTAAACACATTTTCCTTTGATTTCTCTCTGTTTTTCTCTCTCTCTTGTTAAATAGAAAACAAACCTCGTCGAATTAAACGAGTAACACCATTTTTAGTTGTCGAAATCGATGTATTCGATATTGGACCAGGAGTTTCTATTTCATTTTCATTTTCATTGACAAAATCAATTTGAAATAACTCAAACAAAAATGTTACTTGATGATTTTTCACAAACAAAATCTTCCCAATCTTTAAACCAAACTGGATTTAACGCATAGATTGCGTCACTTTCTTTTTCATTTCTTTTCAACTTTAAAATCAACTCTATTTAATTTACATTTAGAAATTATCAATTGATTTACTTGTACAAAATTCGATTTCTCTTCTCTTTGTCGACATTTCAGATTTTCTTCTTCAAATTGACATTTTTGACATGGATACAAAATATTACATCCAACTGATCCACCATATCTAAAACACAAACATCAATTTACTTTGAACAACAACAAAGACAAAACTGACTTTTCATATAAACATAACCAAACACTTTGAGGAACAGGACAAACTAGTTTATTGATTACACTCCAATTCGATGGTAAAACACCTTGAAAACAAACTTTTTCTCATTTATTTATTCTTTCATTCAAAATCAATTTTCAACCTCCATGTTTACAAAGAAAATCATGGTTTGTTATTGGTCCCGGTTCGGCAAAATAAAAAAATCGATTGATCCAACAACGAGAAATATAAAATGGTAACAGATAATCCTTTTTTTTTCTTTTAGTTAAAAACAAATCAATTCAATTCAAAATCAACAAACTTGATCTCGAGATAATAAATGTCGAATTTGTTCATAAGTTTCACTGATATTCGCTTCTTTCTTTCTAAAGAAAACAAACGAAAATGAAAAACAAAGACGACAACAACAATCGATTGTCAAACCGATAGAAAAGAACATAAGCTTCAGCATTTTGAACAGTTGTCGAATCGACTTGTCTGACATTGTCATCATCGTATTCATACCATTGTTGATTCAATGGATTCAATGAATAACATATATAATGACCACTTCCTGCTCGACCATAATGAACAATACACGAAAATAAATCATAAATTAACACGTTATTTTTACAATCTAATTCAAAAACAATTCAAAATTAAAATGAAAATGAAAATAAAGAAAAACCTTTATGAACAAATGGTTTGATATCTAAATCCACAAGTGGAAATGAAACATAACTTCCAATCTTTGTGTAAATCATTGAATCATGACGAAATCGTTTCAAATGAATACATAAAACCTTGACGATTTACAATTGATAAACAAATATGAAAATCGAAATGTTTTACTTCAGATGCTTGAATCACTCGACAATATTTTATTCCATTTCTCAATCTTAACATTCGAAATCAAAGTGAGGAAAAAGAGAAAAGAGTCGAAGAAGAACTTACTTTCCACATTTTTCACAACTATACATATTATCTCCAGTTAATTCATCAGCTTGAAAGAAAGCTTGAAGACAATCTTGTAAAGTCAATGGTGGTCCCCAAAGATTTGTTGTTAAAAAACTAATTCATTCAAATAATTACACTTCATCCTCAAATCAAAACAAAACAAACTTTTTCATCATCGAATAAAACCAAAACAACCACGATTGATCATTGATTTGTTCGTTGGTTTGCTGATTCGTTGACGATGTCACAGTCGAATCATCGTTTCCCATTGGAATCGAATGAAATTTCTAAAAGACAAAAAAGCGAATCTTCTGTTTGTTTTGTTTTGTGATGAATGAAGAGACTTGTAATTGTTCTTTGGATGGAATTGGTAAAGATAAATCTTGAAATGTTTCAATTGTTGTTGATCGTCGATTACAAGTTAAACATTCGATTTCACTTTGAATTTTTCCATCGAAAATCGACGAAATTATCGAATTCGACGAAGAAATTGTCGGTTTCAACGATTGATTTGAAAAATATTTGTTGAATTGTAAAGAATTTGTTTGTTTTTGATTTGTATTCAAAGAAACACCTGAATCAGATCGACTCAACAAACTCAATTTCGTTTGATTTTCTTCATTCGACGATTCAACATCCGAAGGACAAGTTTCATATTCAGATTCAACATTTAAACTTCGAATTCAACAAATTCAAAAGAAAAACCAATCAATTACAAAGTCAATTTACTTGGAGAAAGATAAACAAATATCTGTCGTTGAACTGCTACAACTTTCACTTCGAGTTTTGTCATTCGAATGATGAAATTCATTGATTTTCATTTGTGAATGTAATTCATCCATAAAACATCGAAGAACTCTTGAACATCCTTTTCAACAAACATTTTTTTGACATTTGAAAAAAAACAATGAAATAAAATCGAACTTGTTGAGTATAAGAACGAAACGAAGGATTTATTGAACGAATTTCTGTTGCTATGGAACTTGGACTTAATACTTCACTGAAACAACAATTTACAATTATTAATTTCAATGAATAAAGAAAAGAATACGTTTGTTTTCCATGCAAAGATTTTATCCAAAGCAAACGAATTAATTTCGAATAAGCTTTGACTAATTTGACATTGGATCGATGTGAAGACGAATCTCCAGTTGAATTTGAATTTAATAAATGAGGAATACAATCAAGAAAATAACTCGTCAATGGAACACTACAAAACACATGTCAAAGTCAGTTTTTTTATTGAATCGATTTACCAATTGGAAAGAGCTTGAAGAGCTGAATTCATATAACAAGTATTGCCAAGATTGTAGAGACCAGCTAAACCTCGTGTCAAATCGAAATTATCCGAATGTTCGAGTTCGAAAAGTGTCGGTTCAAAACATTTGTCATATTGATCATGTTGATTCGAATTACTTTTACTTGAATTACAAAGAAACGATAATCTAAATCAACGAATGAATTTCAAATCGAAGAAAAGAAGAAAAAGAAGAAATTCGAACTGAAAAGGTGGATAATTGTTGGGCAAAACTTCTTGATTACAAACGAAACACCAAATTCGTTTCGAAGTTAAATTAAATTGAAGTGGATGAGCTTTTTGTTCTTCATGTTGAACACTGTGATTATCTTTGCCTGAACCACAACCAACGAATAAACAACCTTCTCTTAAACACAACCACAGATGATTTCCATCGATATGACATTCACTACATTTCTCAGACTAAATTCAAAATTCATTTCTATCGTTTCAATTCAACAAACAACAAAACGAACTCGAATTGCATTGAAATAATCTTCTTCTTCGATTTGTCCAATAGTTGCAACATGAGGACAACGACTCTGATTATTTGTCATTATCAATTCAAATCACTTTCATCTAATTACTAACACAACTTCTTTTTTTTTTCTTCTTTTGTTCCCAAATATTTCCATTGGCAAAGTCAATCGAACCAATCGTTTTCTTATTTTCTATCAACAGATGACGTTCATCACATCTTTCTACTTTACATAAATAATATTATCAAATTTATTTTTTCATTTTCATTTCAATAAAATAACGAAGTATTTTTTTTTGTATTTCTTAAAAACGATTTGACAAATCGAAAATAAATACGAAAGTGAACCAATGAATATGAATATGAGTTTTTCATCATTTGGTTATCGATCGATCGTACTTCGTTTGTTGTATTTTTAGATAAAACGAAAAAAGAAATGTCTCCAACAGGCGATGGAAACGTTGTTCATCGACCAGGTGCTTTGAAACAACAGAATAAACGATTTAAAACCGGTCGTCATCGATCTCAACATGAAATCAAACGATCGAATAAAGGTCGAGTCAATGAAAATAAACATGCTCGAAGTTTAAAACGATTGAATGTAACCAAGAAATGCAATCGATTGAATACAGCCTTGCAAATACGAAAACAAAAACTTGAAACAGCAAAACAAACACGAGAAATCATCGGAGCGATCGATGGAGTTCCACAAATTATCGTAAAAAAACAAAGAAATTCACGATGTGATTTGATATTGAAATTGAATTTGATGTTTAGACTTTGATTTCATTGTCATCGGATGTTAATCTCTTTTCAATTGTTGAATTATTAATCAATTCAATTGACGATAAAAAATCAACAGATTTTGCAACTGAATCAGGAGCAAGAATATTCACGTTCGACTTTTCTTCGTTTTATCTTCTTTCGCAAATTCAATTCTCGTGTTTTAGATCTCCGAAACTTCGTTCGAAATTTTGTTTTCTAACTCCAACAACAACAAATCTCGAAAATATTCTCGAATGTGCAAAAGTAAGATTCGTTTTTCAATCGATAAAATGTGAATCGTTGATTGTCGTAGCTGTCTGATACAATTATCTACGTAATTTCATCATCGAATGGAATTTCAATGGAAGGAGATTATTTACTTGATTTAATTAATGTTCATTGTTCAGTCAGTAGTTCAATTTATGCACTTGTCAATTCAACAGGACATCAATCGATCAAATATTTCGAAAAACTTCTTGAAACGAAATTTGCCAATGTGAAATTGAATTCGTTGGAGAATCAACACGATGCTCAACGTCTTCTCAATAAATTAACTGAACAAAAACTAAACAAACCAATCAAACAGATTCCACGATCGTATCTCTTTGCACAATCATTTGCTTATTTAAATTCTCAAGTTGTTTTTCATTCGATTTGTTGACGAATTTAGTGTAGTTGTTGTTGTGTTTTAGTGTGAGACAAGTACATTGAAAGTGTCGGGATATCTCAGAGGATCAAGTTTATCACCCAATGATTTGATTTATATTGCTGGTTTAGGAACTTTTCAATTGGATAAAATCGAACAACATCAATTTGAACGAAATGTTCGTTTGTTTGTTTGTTTGATAATTTGTGTTGTTTGAATTTAAACATTTTTTCTTTAGTCGAATGGAATTGTTGAAACAATTGTTGAGAAAAGTTTTGTTCCGAATGAAAATCAACGTTCATTAGCTTTCGAAGCCGAAAGAAACGAAATCAATGTTGATAATGATCAAACATGGCCAACGGCTCAAGAACTTCAACAAGCAGAAAAACAACAAAATCAAATTAAAAAACGAGTCCCAAAAGGTACTTCACAATATCAAGCAGCTTGGATTGTTTCAGATGACGAAGAAGAACAACAACTAGATCAAGTTCGTTTCTCTCTCTCTTTCTCCTTTTCTTTCTTTTTTATTCTTCTTTTCTCTTTGAAAAAAGGATTTTGATGATGACGAAGATATGATCACAACGAATAACCAACAGCAAGAAGACAACGAAGAAGAAGAAGAAGAAGAAGAAGAAATGGATGAAGTGATCATGAATAAAAATGAATATGATGACAAATTCGATTTAGATGAAGATCAACAAACGTTGGTTTCTTTTCTTTTGAATGAATGAATCATTTTTCTTTTGAATGAATTTAGATTAAAACAATTGAAAGAAGCGAAATTAGACGAACAATTTCCTGATGAAGTCGATACTCCAATGGATGTCCCAGCACGAGTTCGATTTCAAAAGTAAATCTTTTTGGATGAGACAACAAAGATTTTGAATGGAATTTTTGTTCTTTTTTGCAAAGATATCGAGGTTTAAAAAGTTTACGAACAACGAAATGGGATCCGAAAGAAAATCTGCCCGTTGAATACGGAAGAATTTATCAATTTCCTAATTTCCGTACAATGACCAAACAAATTCAATCCGAACAAGAAAACAATCAAAACAACGAAGATTTTGCCAAAGTATTCTATTCGATTTCTATTCGATTCGATTATGAAGATTTGTTTTATGATTTAGATTCATAGTTATGTGACATTATATCTCAAAAATGTTCCAGTTCAACGATTTGGTAAAAAGACGAAGTTGATTTTGATAAGTTCGAATGAATTGTGTTTAGAACCTGGTTATCATATGTTTGCAACGAGTGTGTTGCCATATGAACAATGTTTATCCGTATTGAATCTTGTTTTAAATCGTACAAATGATAGTGAAATCATTTTGAAATCGAAAGAACGTTTAATATTTCACATTGGTAATCGTCGATTTGCTAGTGCACCGATTTATTCTCAACATTCGAATGGAGACAAACACAAAGTTTGCATTTCAATTTCAATGTTTCGATTTCATTTGTTTTTTTTGTTTTTTAAAGTTCGAAAGATTCTTCCGTCCTCGTCAAACTCTGGTGGCGACATGTTTCGGTCCGATAAGTTATCCTCCGTCGAGTGTTCTTGCTTTCAAAGAATTTGCCGATGGTCGACAAGAATTAGTTGCAACTGGTTCACTTCTTTCGGTGAATCCCGATCGAATCGTTTTGAAACGAATCGTTCTCAGTGGACATCCATTTAAAATTCATAAACGATCCGCTGTCATTCGATTTATGTTCTTCAACCCTGGTTTGTTCATCTTCTTCGATACTTTTTTTTAATTTTCATTTTTTGATTGTTTTTAGATGATGTCAATTGGTTTAAACCGATTGAATTACGAACACGTTGGGGACGACGAGGACATATCAAAGAATCACTTGGTAATTTCCAAAAGACTTTCTTTTGTTTCGTATAAAGACTTTGTTTGTATTAAAAGGTACACATGGTCATATGAAATGTCAATTTGATGGAATTCTTAAATCACAAGATACTGTGTTTATGAATCTCTACAAACGTATTTATCCCAAATGGACATATGAACCATTGACAACTCAACAACAACAACAACAACATTCAAATGACGATGATGATGATGATGATGAAATGCAATGAACAGTTTCGTTTTTTTAAAATCGTTATCTGTTATTGTTTAACAAATAAATAACAAAAAAAGAATTCGACTAAAATCTTTATCTTTTTTTTTTCTCTAAATTGTGATTCGAAAACAAACATAATAGAGTTTGATCTTGAAGTTATAATAACATTTGCAATAGAGTATATTCACAAAATGATGAACAAAAACTCAATCGATTTAACTAAATTTGAGAAAGCTAACCCAGATCGAATTAGCACGGCTGTAAACTGTGTAAAATGGCCGTATACGCTACCGTTTTGTACCGTCACGGCAGTCGTATTGATCGCCCTGGGAACAATTACGAATTTGGAAAAGGCGAACGCCGAGCTCACAAAGTTGGTAATACATTAGTTACAACAGAAATTAGCTGATTCTTGATGAAGAGGATAGACGAAACATCAATTTATTCAACTATTTTCAAAACTGTCGTATCTTAAATGATTCCAGATATTAACTTTCATAGAACTAAGCGATGAAGTAGACCTTTTGGGAGACTAACTTCTAACAGTAGAAAATTTTCTTTTTTAAAATCTAAATAAACATTTTCCGTCTGATTTTTATTGAAAAGAAAAGGATATAAAATGTTCACAGATTTTTCAACGTACGCCTCCGTAACTGTTATTCGGAGGAGCTGGTGTAAGAAACCTAATCACGATAATCATAGCTAATATCAATGCTTGATTTTGATTTCCAGGAATTTCTACGACACCACGAGCACATTTGGCAACCATTTGATTATTGCCATTCACGAGGATAAACATCCCGTCTGATGGTATAGACAAGTTTTTCAATGTAAAACGTCCATAAATCGTGTTTATTTCAGCCCGAAATAGCGAAAAAGGTTTTTTTATGTTAGCTAATTCGCGACCATCGTTAGATAATAGTCTGTATATCGAGGCAGTGAATACTCTGAAATCTTTTTCAATTGTAATCAAAGGAGTACCGAATTGATCCTCTAGTTGCGTACCACTAACGCCTGCAAACCAAAATCCACGACGAATTTGATATACTGGATGAAAATTTTCGTATATTGTGTTGGCAGCTATGGTATAACTTCGTTTAGAATCATAGCGACGCGAACGATGAGTATTTGTAAACATTAGTTTTGTGTATGATGTGCTACTATTCAAGATATATATATATATATAGCATTCACTTCCTCAATATATATTTTTTTTCGTTCTACATGATTAATAACAATCGTATTAAACTTGGTAATTTCGAACTAAATGAGTAATAAACTACGTATACTACGGAGAAACGGAAGTAGCAATAAGATCATTTTATTATTTAAGTCGGTAAAATTAAGAAAAAAAAAGGTTTATGCTCGTTGTCTTGATGGATTACTTATCCATGAGGTGTCCTTGGGAATTTGATCACTTTTAAAAATCAAAGTATTTGGAAAAAAATTAGCTGATTCTGATCAGTCGAATTCGTTGGCATTGATTAAGTACAAGATATTCTATGTTAGTTATTTTGAAGGTGTTATCAATTCTCTTTGATAACTCTACTTCTTGTATAATAAGTGATGTGTATTAGAATAGAACTTTGAATTGAAATACAAAGAGTTGAAATCCATCTTTATTCTTCAGAAAAAAAAACAAAAGATCGTGATTAAATTCAACGAAATGGAAAACTAAAATAATGTTTTGTTTGTTTGTTTGTTTGAAAGTTTACTGTTGAAATTGTTTTTCTAATAATTGAAAATGTTCTTGATTAATTCGTTGATTTTGTTCAATTTGATCGCTTAAAGAATTTAATTTCTTTTGAATATCAACAAGAATTTGAGATGATGAATTCGGAATTGATTGTTGAGAATCTTGTTGATTAAATTGATTTTGTAATTGAATATGTTTTTTTCTATCTTCATTGAGCAGAACAGCTGTATAATCAACAAAAACTTGAATTGTATAATGAGTCTTATTAATTCGAAGAATTTTAACTTTAATCCAATGAGAATCAGTTCTAAACCAGAATTTTTTAAATTCTTCATGTGAGAAATATTGTTGAAATCGAACACGAATAGCCAACCAAGGTAATGAAGCGACCGATGCCGGACATGATAATAATTTCGATCGATCGATATCACATTCATTTCCATAATCAACGAAAACAATTCGACAGAGATCTCCTTCAATAGATCTTATCCATGCTCGATAATATCCGATTTGATCATTGGGATTCTTTTCATTTTTCCATGGAGCAATGACCATCCTTTCAAAACAAATCAAATCTTTTTCATTTTAAGTTTCTTCTGGGAAATGAATTTACATTCTCGCTTTAACACAAAGTGGATGAATTGATCTCGGTTCTTTGACACTACATTGATGATAATCAATCGATGCTAAAGCTTTATCAACATCATTCGTTGTTTTATCTGACATTAAGATATAGAAATCATTATTTTGATGATCATCAGCACGATATGAAGCTAAAATCGACCAATGTTCATCGCCAATATTTAAAATTGTTTGATGACGAAATTCATCTTGTAAATATTCGTCTTTTCTCATCGAATTATTCTAAAAAAACAACAACAACAACAACAATTTCAAAAGAAAAACTGAAAAAAATGAAAAGCAAAGACTTGATTAAGTAAATTGATGATTTGATCATTGATATTTTCATGATTATGATATAAAATCACTGAATCATTCGAAAGAACACGCATTTCATAATCGTGATAATCTTTAAATAACAAATCAGCATTTCAAATAAAAAAAGAAAAGAAAACGAACTTAGCAATTGATGACACGATGATAATGTTGTGAGATTGGCTAATGAACCATTGTCAATACCAGATAAATGACATTGAACACAACAAATCGATTGACGACTTAATCTAAATGAAAATCAATTCGATTTTCAATTTTCATTCAAGATTTTGTTTACGATTGTGGCATTTCTCGAAGATCTAAAGAGAAAAAAAGAAAATGAAGTCGATATTGATTTCGAATAGTAAATAAACCTTGAAGAAAAACTTGTCTTTCCATTCCCCAATCGATTAAATCAACATGAATCAGATCATTGACATTTGTAATTGAATTGATTTTCGTTAATAAACGACATCGAAACCAAGACGATTGACTTTTACACATATAATAACCATCAGATTTTAATCTAAACAGAAAATCATTTCGAATAGAAGTAAAAAAGAGAAAGAAAGAGATGTAAATACAAAGAGAGATCAATTGTATTTTGTTTGTCGAGAAGTGCTTGTTGAAAAGTATCATTTAACATTCTTGTTGCAGCTAACCAATCGTCATGAAGCATCAAATAAACAAAAGCTAATTGTTCATCGACATGAGAAACACGAACATTTCGATAGACTTGTGAACGTTGAAGACGTGGCTTATGTCCTGGAATATCCATTATATCGAATTCAAATAAACATTCATCGACATTCGATACTAAAGTTAATTCATCTCAACTTAAGTTTTTTGTTTTCTCTCAATATTTGAACTCAACTAGATGTATTTGACATTTCTTCATTTAATTTACAAAGATTTGTCGTTGATCCATTTGTAGTTTTTCTCGCATAGAAATTGGAAAACGCTGAAATTGTATTATTTGATGGTTGTTCAACATTTTCACTGTCGAATTCTTCTTCTTTCATTTTGAAAAGTAAACCGACGATTAACTAACGGTTTTAATCAGTAAATGATATCGATCGACAGAAAAAGAAACGAAAAGAACGTGACGTGACGGAATTTCAAAAATGTGTTTTCTTTTCTCTCTTCGAATTCAAATTCAAACTATAAATCTTCTGACTAGAAGAACTTGTTTGTAATGTTATCTATGAGAGATAATGGGAGAAATACCATTAAAACAAATGTGTTATCTCTTGTTGAATTCATATAAAGACAAAGAATCTCAAGAGAATGAATTGTGTTTCGTGTTCTTTATTGAAATAAAATCAAATGCGTAGACAACTCGTAGTGAACGTGTTAAGTTTGTTGTTTTGTGGAGTAATCAGTGTATGTTTAGTTTATTTTCCAAGTGAGAAATCATTTTGTTGTCATGGAACAGAATGGAAATTAGCTTTTCTATGGTCGGAAGTGTTTTTCATGTTGATTTGTTTGATTTATTTATGTGTTTGTTTAATTTCTCTTGTTAAAAATGAACGATCACAACGATTGAAAGTATTATTAAATTCGAAAATGTTATTTGAATTTGGTATTCTATCGTTATTTTTCCTTTGTACAGTTTCAAATACGAGTGCAATAGGTGGAATCACTATAAATGATGAAAATGAATCTCCATCATCGTTAATTCCAAATATTCTCATTGGAATTTTACGTATAATTGTTGGAGGTTTATTAACGTTGTGGATATTTGTTTATGATTTGAATTATTTGCCAATCGAAGGAAGAAATCGTCGATGTTATCTTTGGATTCGTCGATGTTTGCATGGATTTGTATTATCGATATGTTTATATCAAGCAATACGTTTCGGTATCATGTCTTTCTTTTGGCCACATGTCATGGAAAATCTGTTAGTGAAAAGTGATCACGATGAATTGTATATTTCAATCACACTTCCTGTTTCGAATATGTTTTGGTTGAGATGTTTTTTTAAAGTTTGGCAAAGTGAACCGAGTGGATCGAGTGATCATGGAACGAGTGATGCATCAATAAGTGGTAACATCGAAGTCTCATGACTATTTTCAAATTGAAACAAAGAAAAATGTTTCGTTTCAGTGAATAGTGAATTAGCTGATCGAATGATTGCTGTCATTTTGAAACAAATGAATATTCGTTTGGGTTTAACAGTGATAACTGCATTGTCATTAGTTGGCATAATGTATGCAATTCAATTGTTAGATAAAAGTGATCAAGTAAATACAAGTTGTTCGTATGGTTTGTTTCGTATAGCTTTATCTGGATTATTTATTTTAACAATTGTAATTACATTTGCACGACGATTCAATGGCGAAATGGCTGTTGTTGAAATTCATTTTCATGGGGTTGAAATGTTTCAATTTATTTTGTTTTTCTTAGCGAAATTGTCGGTAAATATTTTGAATAGTATTTGGTTTTCTTCGAAAGAACATCATGAAGGTAGTTGTCCAACTCCGTCGATCTCAATGATCGCACAAGGAGTCGATGGTGTTTTCAATATTTTACAATTTATTTGTCTATTTCGAACTTCAAAGAATCATTGGTTGTTACGTTCATCGTTGTTTTATTTATTAATTGGAATCAATTGTGGTTTAATTTGGTTTGATTTATCAGCTGAAGCATTGCATTTAAAACATTTCGCTGAAGAATATGAAGATTTACAAAAACAAATGATCTTTTTAGGAATTCAAGCAATCTTTTGGTTGGGTTTAGAATATCATATCATTGTTGTTGAAATACTTGTTATGCAACGATTAGAAAATCCATTTAAACGTCGAGTTTTTAATGATCCTGATCCCATTGAAATTCCTCTTTTAGCTAAAAATTATCATCATACAGTTCCTCCTAATTTCTTTAAAGCAAAACCAGTTTCACCATCAGTTCCACCTGCAAATCGTCCTCGATCTAATTCCGGCAGTCATTTTGATTCGACTGATAATTTATGAAGTTTTCTTTTTTCACGAATTTATTTTTATCACGAAAACAAGAAAAAAAACATGTTTACGAATCAGGCGCAAGAAGTTTTCGAATATGTTCATCATTTTTACATCTAAAATATTCGACAAAATTTGTATTCGAAAAGAAAGAACAAAAGTTAAATATGAAATACCCATTGATAAATTCGTCTTTATTTAATTTGTGATCGTCATTGATATCGAGTTGTTTGATGATATTTTTGGCTCGTTGATGTGGATCTTGTTGACCTTGTCGATCGGTGATATTCGCTCGATCATACTGATTCAAATCGAATTTATTTCATTTTTCTTTGAAAAAAAAAGAAAAGATTTACCATTGCAGAAATTAAATGAGCAAGTTCATCTTGATCGAGTAATCCATCGTTGGATACATCCCATCTAAACAACAACAACAATAACAATCAATCAATAAAATCATTTCAAATAAAAAACAGACAAATCAAAAATAATATCAAGTCGTTCATCTAAACTTCCCGTTCGATTTCCAACAGCAGAAAGAAAAAGAAATTCACTAAAATCAATGGTATTATCATGATTCGTATCGATAATATCAAATAATGTACTAAAATATCAACATTCAAATCAATTTTCAAAGTCAAACGAACGAACTCACTCGCAAGACAACGCTGTATTCTTCTCGGGATAAAGTTCTTCATACATTTTAACAAATGCTTGTCGATCGACTTTACCCGTTGGAAATTTACGAAGAAATTCCTTTAGACATTTATTTTAAATTCGATTTGTTAATTTGAAAGAAATTTACTGTGTGCCATAATTTGATTTCTACAGAAAAGAAAAACAATTCAATTGACTTTCGTCAAATCTTTGTTTTTACCTTTGTCAGTTAATTGAGTTGCTGATCGAAGTACAGATAATTCTAAGAAAACAAAAAAACATTCTTCGAACTATTTTCAATTGAAATCAATCAAAGAAGAAACCTTTCTGTGTTAAATCATTGGAACCTTTCGTTTTTCGTACTTTTCGTTGATCCATTTTCGTTCGTTTGTTCGATTAGAAATGAAGAAGATTTTTTTACTCTTTACTAACGATCGATTTGTTTGTTTCGAACGTCATCCGTTACGGTTGATCGATCAGTCATTTATTTTATTTCGAAAGGATAAAAAAGAAAAAGGCGCAATAGGAGAGGAGAAGAAACAGTATGTTTTCTTGTCTATCTAAGTGTGATGAAAAAGAGAGATTTTAATTGTTTGTCAAATCTAAAACAATTCTTCCACTAATTCGATAATGAATCATATCATTGAAAATCTCGTTGATATCTTCTAATTTCTTCTTTTGAATTTTACAAACAATGTGATGTAATTGAGCTAATTGTAAAGCTTCTTGTAAATCTTGTCTTGTGCCAACAATCGATCCAACAAGTTCAATTCCATTTAAAACACAATCAACAATTGGAACAGACATTTTACCATTGGGTAAACCAACGCAAACAAGACGACCACCACGTTTTATTGATTTCAATGCTTGATCATAAGCGCTTAACGATGGAACAGTAACAAGTATTGCTTGAACACCACCACCTGTTGTTTCAACAATTGTTTGACTGCTCATTTCACTTGGACCATCATAAACTAAATCGATTTCTTTCTTTTTTTCTTTCTTTAAAAGAAAATGTTTGAAGACAAACCTTGTTCAGCTCCCATCTCTTTCGATAATTGAACAGCAGCCTAAATCAATAGATACAATCGAATATGTTGCTTGACAAATGCTTTTACTTGATCATTCGGTGCAACAACAGCAAAAACTCTGAATCCCATAGCACGAGCATAAGCAACAGCAAGTGATCCTAATTTATATGACAAAAATAAAGAAAGATTTTTGAATAAGTAAATGTGTGTCGACATACCAAGACCTCCAATACCAACAATAGCAACCCATTGACCAGGTCGAGCTTGAGAAACTTTCAAAGCTTTATAAACTGTAACACCAGCACAAAACAATGGTGCTGATGTGTAAGGATCCATTCCCGAAGGAAGTTTCGTAGCAAAATTGGCATCAACAATTGAATATTGAGCAAAACATCCATCAATTGAAAAACCTGAATTTCGTTGATTTAAACAAAGTGTTTCTCGACCAGTTAAACAATATTCACAATGAAGACACGTTTTTTGAATCCATGGAACACCAACAAGATCACCTTTTTTTAGTTGATTATTTGTCACATGTGAACCAATGTCAACAATTTCACCAACACCTTCATGACCAACTATTCGTGGTAACGAAGGTTTTATATCCCAATCTTTTCAATTTAATAATGAACTTTTATTTCTTAATCGATAACAAAACACTTACCTCCT
>Ga0209922_101077_pt1 | contig 28026 bp, 32 predicted proteins | sample ThiBiot_500_biof_FD_183946 | JGI IMG/M metagenome (GOLD analysis project Ga0209922, IMG submission 183946) | Wastewater bioreactor microbial communities from Cape Town, South Africa - Thiocy_expt_500_biof (SPAdes) | ecosystem: Engineered > Bioreactor > Thiocyanate-remediating > Anaerobic-Aerobic ... | reverse complement strand
GATTCTTTTCTTACATCATTATAATATTGATAACTACCGCTATTTGCTGGTCGTCGAGTTGTTTTACGTACCATATATGGTTCTCCAAATTTCGACATTCTTTCTATTGAATTTAACAAAATGCTCTAGTTTTCTGATTTCATCATGTCACCTTTTATATAACAAGTTTTTCGTTTCTGTGAGATGACAAATGTTTTCTCTCTCTCCTACGCAAGTAACAATTCATAGCTTAAGAAAATCGAAGAAAAACAAATAAATTTTCAACAACAATCAGAACAATAGGCGTGTACCATTTCTTCGAAGAATGACATACTTCTCAGCCGCCCCGCACGATACTTCACCAGGTCTAATGGAATGTCTCGCTACTCAACAATGCATTACTTAAACGAAACAATCATCCATTCTTACGTTTTCAGTTCTTGGTTTATTTTGCCACAGCAACACGTTAAAACAATTCTCAAAAAGATTTTTTCTTTTCAATCAAATGCAGTGTTATCTTGATCTTCTTCTTCATCACCAATCTGTATTTCCGACTGTGATGATTGATCAGTCATTGCCGATCTCTGTTTCGGTTGATTTTTTTTTCGTGGTCGTTTACCACTTTTTTTACTTTTTTCTTTCCTATCAGTCACAAAACGGCTTTGATCTTTAAATTCTAAAGATTCATTTGTTTGCAATCGATCCGAATCAACATTAACACTTATCGAATTGAATGGTTGTGATAGTGGTAGTGGTTCTGCCGCTAATCAAACAGAATATCAATGATAGAATCAAATACAAAAGCTTAATTGAATGATTACTTGTCACCGTTGTCTTTGCTAGTGATGTCGGTTCAGGTGAATCAACGATACCAATCATAGCAATAATACTAGCTGGCAATGAACCTTTCATAAATGAAAATAGACTAATAGTAAATAAAACTGCAATCTACCAATGATCGATCGATTCGAAGGTGTATCAGGCGGTCGACAACACGGACAAATCGTATCATAGGTAACTTTACATGATACTGATAACAAATGATTGATTCTACTCGATATCCAAATATTAAATTGATGAATACGACGAAAAAGCCATGTCGTCTCACACCAAACACAACATGCACCACAAAGAGCTACCGAACGAATAATTGGTTCTGGTAGACCAGTAATCGTACTCAATATCGATGTAATCATCGATGAACATGGTGCATTATAATGAGTAATCCAAGCAAGAAAAACCAAGATCACAATCATAATCGAAATAATATAAATAGTCGAAGCAAGAATTGTCAAATCATCGACAACCGATGGTGCCAATGGCACAGGTTCATTTTGAAAGAAAAGTAATACTTTAGTTGTCGTTGTTGTTGTTGAACTTAATGATATAGGTATAAAATCGACATCAATATCTCTTCGAAAGATTCGTTGTTGAAAATGATACGAACGTTGAATACTTTGTACAAATAAAATACTGCATATAAACAATAGAAAAAAATCAAAACCAATGTACATCGAACATCGAGATCAGAAAAAAACGAAATAGAAATCTACCTAAGCGCGTTATTTGAACTGAGTTCAACAACAGAGGTCGCTCAATTCTGAACTGATGAATAGTTTTTCTGATTTCAATGAGATTTCATTCTTTTACAAGTCGAAATCACAATTAGTTAAATGGATAAATTTCATGAAAAACCTTACAAGAGCGACCTCTTTTACTTCCTCAGAAGAACTGCTCGTTTCGGCAGCAAATGAGAATCTGGACATTGGACAAAATTCTTCCTATTCAGACAAGAACAGAACATAGAAAGAAGAAGAACAAGAGAAAAAGAAATATATGTAACCATGACTTTTTCTTTTGTTCTATTTTGGGAAGGTTCTATTCTATTTGTTCGACATATTCACATGAAAAACAGACGATTTTTTTTCATTTATCACCTTTCAATTTTTGTAGATATTCTTCCGAATGAGTAATTCAACAACAACCGATCTTGAATCTGAAGTAAATAATGGTGCTACAAGTAGTGAAACCGTCTCATCCAACGATCAAATCACACAAATAATTGATTCAATTAATCAATCCGAGGAAGTCAATACTACAGATGAAACACAAACAAAATCATCTCGTCCGACAAGTCAAACAGCAATTGGTGCAAAAGTTATTAAAAAACTCGAAACACTAGGTAATTCTCACTGATCAAAGCTAAAACTTCATTCGAATCATCGTCTCATAGCAAATTCAACCGAAAATAAACAATCAAACGGACAAACTTCATCATCAAACTCGAATAACGGATCAACAACAACAACAACCAATGAAACGGAATCACGTCGAATTATCACTAAATCTGCGAGTATGTTTCATTTTTAACATAAAACGAAATCGATTTGTCTTCTCTCGTAGAAAGTATAATGAAAGGTTTGAATGATCCCGATCCACAGAAGAATCTACAGACATTGGCTACGAAAATCGCTGAATTACAAGAACAAAATCGTGTCATTCAAGTGAAAACAAACGAATTAGAAAAACGTTCGACGAGTTTCATGCGCGAACGTGATCAAGCTTTGCTTGAAAACGGTCGAATAACAGCGTCGAAATCGAAATTAGAAAGTCTCTGCCGAGAATTACATCGACATAATCAACAGATACGCGTATGACATCGATTTCGATTGCTCGTTGATCTTCATTCGACTGTTTCAGGATGAAAGTGCGCAACGACAACGTGACGATGAAGCAAAACGAAGAGATTTAGCAACTAAATTTCAAGTTCGATGAGTTGATTTCGATGAAAATCTTTTGAGTTTTGATGTTTGTAGACAACGATCGATGATATCGCGTCGCAATTGTCGAATTACAGCGAAAAATCAACGTCATTACGCGAGCAAAATGTTGAACTTTCAGAAAAATTAGCAACAGTTGTTAAAGACTACGAATTACGTGAAAAAGTAGTTCGATGATTGTCGTCAGAAAAAGAAAGAAAAAATCTGCTTTTGTTTAGGAAGTCGAAGCTGCTTTGAAAAAACGAGAACTCGAATTACGTTTGACTGAAGCGAGTTTAGAACAAAGTCACAGTCTACTCAATGAACGGACAGATTTGATTAAACAGGAACGACAAGTGGTTCGTTTTTTAATTCGAAAATCAAATAAAAAATTTTTGTTTTTTTTTTGCTCGATAAAAGAGCGAAGCCGAACGGTTAGTTTTGTATCAAAAATGCGAAGAATTAGCGTCGTCGGAGCTAAATCTTCGATCGCAAGTTCAAGTTTATTCAGAGAAATACAAAGAATTTCAAAATGCAATTCAACAAAGTAGTCAAATGGTCACATCATGTCACTCAGAAATCGAGAAAATGGGAAAGAAAATCAAGAAATTAGAAAAAGAACGAAATGATTTTCGACATCGATGGGAAATCGCCGAGCAAAACACGAAAAAATCATCCGAAGATGTAAAAAACCAACAACGAAATGTTCTTTCTCGATTCAGTTTTTTTTTGTTTTTGATTTTCAGTTTAAATTATTAGAAAAAGAAAAACGACAATTAGAAGCTAAACTCGAAATGCTCGATAAATTGAGTCGAGCTTTGCAACAAGAACGATCTGAATTACAAACAACAATTAAAAATCTAAAAGCCGATCAAAATCAATCCGCCAATGGACACGAATCTGTTGCTGCTGCGGCTCAATCGCCTAATTTTGATGGTAAATTCCGTAGTTTCGTCTTTCTATTGAATTTATTCGATTAATTTCGCATTTTTTCAGACAGTGAACTAGGACGTATGGCAAATACTGTTGATTAACGAACGTTTTACCTCGAGATCATCGGAAATAAATCAGTAGTTCATGTGTGTGCGTGTTTCTTTTCAAGATTTTGGCCCAATTTCGTGCTATTTCTCTCTTTTTTAAACTTGTGTAAACTGTGTTTGTCATATTTCTTGTTCTCGTAGTTGTGAAATACATTGTCACACTCGATTTTCAATAAAAATGAACAACAAGATCTTTCTTGTCTAACGAATAATCATGTAGATGTCGCCCATTTGATTTTCCATTTCGAATCAACGAATTTTATTGGACAGTTAAGATAAAGACCGCTCATTCCTCCTCTTCCTTGTTCTTGCTCATTAATTTCCTTTTAAAATTTCCCAGAGAAAATGCCGCAACGAAAAAAGAAATCGACCAAATCTTCTTCCATCTTAACCAGCAATGAGAAATACGTCCTCGATCCAGCAACAATCTGTGTGCCTTGGTCTCGACTCTGGTCGTCCTTTGGTTTCACCGAACATCAATGGTTATCACGAGCTGCTAAAGTCGAAGAATACACACGAGTAAACCAACGAGAGTTTTCTGTTTCGAATAAAACGTTTTTGTGTTCGTAGAAATTGTTGGAAGATAAAATCTTAACATATAAAGAACAAATTCACAAACGAAAGCAACTGCTCAAACAATCGATAGAAGATTACGAAGAGTTAATCTCTCGTACTGGTCTTCAATCGTTAATCGATGTAAGAGAAAAACAGCAACTGATTGTGTCTCATGTTGAATGTTTAGATGTTGATCTTTGAACAACTGAAATTGAAAGAACAAGAAAGTTATCTCGATAAGAAAATGCAGGAATTGTTGATCAATGAAGGCGAATTAATTCAACAACGAACTGATTTAGAAAATCAACAAAAACAATTGTGTTCGTTACTCAACGGTTCGCCGATTGAATTCGATGAAAGTTCGTTTTCGATTGCCGAGATTTGTTCTCGATTTCATCTTATATTTTTCAGATATTTCGATCTCACTTATCGAAATCAATCGAAAGATCCAAGATCATATCAAAATGCTCGCTGATCTCAAAGTTTGTCAACGAAACTTTCTCTTATTCGAATGAAAAATTTCATTTTTTTCTCTTCAGGATCTTCGTTTAACTCAAGTTACGACTTATTATCAGACGATGAAAGACTATTGTCAACAATTAGACTGGATCCCATCGCCAGCATCGACGATTGAACATCTTCTTTCAGCTAAATTCGATCTTTGTCTAACCGCTGATTGTCTCAACGAAATCGAAACAACGATTCATCAAGTAAAAACAATTCAATTCTCGAATAAAAAAACGAAGAAATTGTCTCTCGTTTAGCTGGAACATCGAATCGAATTGCAGAAAATGCGTTTCAATGAGCTACATACGCAACTCACGCATCTCTATGAACGTTTGAATAAAAATCCCGAGACGGATTATTGTTTAGCTTATAAAATGGAACAAGAAAATGTCACTGCATTTGTGGTGAAACAAGTAAATTTCAATTGAAAAGAAAAAAGAAACAAAAAATGAGAATTTGTTTAGTTGGAAGAAGAGATTGCTTGTTGCCGAGAAGAACGAATGAAAAATGGAAAAGATTATCGAAATTCAATTCGAAAACAAATCGAAGATTTATTAGCAAAAGCACATTTAGGCAATGATCAAAAGGCGATTCTCAAAAACCTCGATTCTGGTAGAGAAAAATTCATAAAAAATGATGAAAAAAAACATAATTTTTTTGTATAAAATAGAGAACTTATCAGCAGATTTACTCGATGCATACGATGCTGAATACGAACGTATCAATCAACTTTACGAACAACGTAAACCAATACTCGATGCGTATGAGAAATGGTTGACATTTTGGAATGATTTCGTCGCTTTTACCGTAAGAAAATCGGCTGGGAATAAATTCGAATTTGATGGTGATTTTTTCTTTCTTCAGAAAGCATCAACTGATCCAGGTCGTTTTCGGACACGTGGATACAATGCTGAAGCAGAAAATCGAAAACGAAAGAAATTTCTTCAAGAATTGCCACATATTGAACAAGAATTTCTCAATACTCTATCCGAATCGAATGACCCAACATTCTTAATCGATAATATTCCGATTAAACAAAAATTCGACGAAGCCCATCGTCAAGTTCCATCAACAGCTCTGCCATCAACCTTCAAAACCATCGCTACGCCTCAACGTTCTGCATTAACACCTGTTCGATCTCGAACACCAGCCGCTACAGTAGAAATTTCCTTTGATTTCGTTGTTCAATTGCTTTGATTTTGTTATTTAGCCACGACGAGTCGCGATTAAAGAAGGAAATGCACTAACTGTCGCTCGGCCACCAGTGAAAACACCGGCGAGTGCCAAAGGAAAAAAACTTTTATTGAATAAAGTGACGAGCAAAACCGAATGTCAACCGAAACGAGCCAAACCACGAGCACCGCCAGTTACCAATGCATCGCCACCGCGACCAGCTGTTCCTTTGCCAATTCATCCGCCAGCACAAGTTCAAGATCAATCCTTGGACTTTTCACTTCTACATACGATTAAAAATGCTCATGGACAAGTGAAAGTACGTCATTTCTAAAGAATTGAATTCATTTTTGAATCGATTGATGATTTTGAATATTTAGATTATGACATCAACACCTAATTCATCGTTCGATTTACCACAAAATCATCACGGAAAAACTGCTCATAATGCTATTGGACAACGAAAATCCAAACGATTATCAAAACGAGCACAAGTTCCCATCATCGTACGTATTCGGTTTCTCATCTTTGTCAATCTGAGTTCCGTTTTTCTTTCAGATGATTCATCAAGCAACCGAGGAAACTGTTGTATTTCTACAATAATACTACGAAAAACAAAACTGTTAACTGTAAATTGATTCTTATTTTACTTTATGTCTGTTTGTGTGTATTTATTCGAAAAGAAGAAAACTTGATATTAGATATTGTATTTTATCTATCAACTAGAGACACAGAGAAATATTATTTCAATAAAATAATCCTTCTTTTACAATAGAAACAAAAAATGTGTTCGATTTTATTTGATAGTAAAAAAACAAATGCCACGGCTGATCTCGAAAGAAAAGATTCTATTTAAAATTGGATTTGTTCGAGTTAATGATTGTGGTTGTAATTCATCGACAAGCGTTTTGATCAACGAGATTGTAGTTGTAGAATTTTCGTATTCCGGCGAGTAACTTGTCTCGAGATCTTCAATCACATAGATACCTTTGTAATTAACTAACGGTAGTAGAGTTAAAAGAGAAGTTTGTTGTTGTTTCATCGTATGTCCACCATCGTCGATAATAATATCAAATAAATCCATTTTTGATTTGAATTCTTCGAGAAATTGAACATTTCCTTGATCTCCATAGTGAAGAGTAATATTTGCCTAAACGAAATACTTCGAAAACAGCATTTTAACAATCGTTGTTTACTTGATTTTGCGTGGAAATCTTCCAATTTTCAGCACATTGTTCATCGAATTCAATAAAATGAATATCAGCTCTTTCGCCGAAATATTCACGCCAAGTTAATGCCGACGCTCCAATACCTAGGGGCATACCACAGCCGAGACCGATCTCGAGAAGTCGAACAGATGTATTTCGATATTTTATTAAATATTTTTCATAGAGACGTTCATAATGATGATTATAGATTTTATCTGTACGATATTTCATTCCAATAGAATAAAGACTCGCTGAGTCCACCCATGTTTCTGCAATCGAACTTTCAAAAAACTCAGTTTTACATGAATATCTGTGCTCATAAAAAGCCAATAAAATCAGTTGTAGGAGAGTAAAACAGTAACATATTGCAACGGATCTTTTCATTTGACATCTAATGATAGTAATTGTATGTTATAAATATGAATAAATGTCGAAGACATTAGATTAATCGATTTGATATGAAAAAATCAAATGTTGAACATTGACCAATGAGATTGTTTTTGCGCATATATGTTGACTTGAATTGTGCTGAAAACATTTTCATCAATAACAAACACTTAAAAAAGACTGTCAACAGAAGTTTAAACATGCGAAGCCGAAACAGTTTTCATTTTCTTTTCGATTATTTGCCGAAGAAAAAGAATCGCATTCGTCCAAGGAAGTATTCGCACATTTTTTTTCGATGGGGAACAAAACTAACAAAGCAAAAATCCTACCGAAATCTTACTCAACTCGAAATCTCAACGATTTACCCGTTGAAATTATTTACAAAATCCTCGATGAATTAGATCTACCAACTGTATTCACATCGTTGTATCACGTTTGCAAACATCTCGATCAAGTCCTGTTGACTTACAATCAATATCATGTCAATCTTAAAAAACTTTCATTCAAAAATCTTCAATTGATTTCCACTCGTCTTCGTCCCGAGCAAATCACTGCATTGACACTGTCCGATGACGAAAGTTGTTTAGGTTTACTCGAATTCTTTCTTTCGAAATATCCCATTGACAAATGTCAACGTCTTCGTTCGGTTACATTAACACAAATCAATAACGAAGAATTAGTCAATCAAATCCTAATTCCACTTGTCGACCGTCGATCTTTACCCAATTTAACATCAGTTAAAATCATCGATACCGAAGAAAGTTACGGCGAAATCTTTCTCGACATAATCACATCTCTTCTCAGTAAACCATCGATTCGTGATGTTTATTTCGATTTATCCTATTTTCGAACGACATCAAATCCGTTACAATGGGAAGACGAATCGTCAATTAAACGATTGACTTTTGTTGGCAGTTGTTCAGTGAATTTTCTTCGAACGACGTTTACCTATGTTCCTCAGTTAGAAACATTGAAAATCGATGATTTAGATTTCGATGAAGAAATCAATATGAATTTAAACGTACTGATTCCGAATCACGATGATACTTTAGAGTCAATCGAAGATCAAAATGTTGAATTCGATGAACAGCTAAATGCCAATGAAAATCCACTGCCGAGAGAGGAACGTTATGCGGAAATTCATTCGCCTAATCAGCTGAAATCATTGATTATCAATGGAAGTACGATTAATATGGCGAAACTCGAGTGGTTTTTAAAAGAAATGCCAAATCTCAAACATTTTCGTTTGCTAACAGCGACAATGTACGATGATGAATCGATTTTAGACGGGCAACGATGGGAAAATCTCGTGTTTACTTTGGATAAATTCGAATTTGTTTTCGTCGTTGGTCTGTCTCAAGATTCAACTTGGTCAATCGATCAATGTTTGGATCAATATCGAAGTCCATTTTGGATTGAGGATAAAAAATGGTTTGTCTCGATAGAAAAATACGATCAAGATGTTATTTTATATTCGTTGCCTTATCGAAATTATTTTTTTCTTGCAAAAACTGATTCCGTCGAGTTTGAATATCGTTCAAACGATGAACATCATTCGAATTTGCAAAGTCAATCGATGGATCTTGTCAATGATTTGTATATCGATGTATCGGCAATGAAAAAATCTCAATTCGATTGTTTGCCGAACATTGGTTCGCCTCGTTTTACTTGCGTGACCAAACTAAGTCTCTACGGCAAATGGCCAAAAACGAAAACATTCTTCGACGATCTTAAAACAATCGTTGATTTGAATCAAATCGAAGAATTAATTCGAGATGAATGTATTCCAACCGCAGATTTCGTTCAGCTACTCGAACTGACGCCGAATCTTCGTTCGATAAAAACTTCGACAAACTTCCTCGATGCTCTCAATGCTGCTCGATTCTCTCACAAGAAACTTCTCCGTTCGCTGACAATCGACACGAACAACTACACTGAACAACGCTATGTCAATATCGAGCCATTCTGCGACATGTTTCCTCGAATTGAATATCTAAATATTCCTTTAGAAAATGTGAGCAGTTGCCAATATCTGCTGGATCACGCGAGTCAACATCAAGATTTGATTAGTGTTACATTTCGTGTTCCATTGACTGATATTTCATACAGTGAAAATGATACTGACAGTGACGATGAGAATAATAATGATGCATTTTCGGAATGGATTAAAACGTTGCCGAAATCATATCGATGTATTAAACGACAACAATTGATTCAGATTTGGTGTAAATGAGTTGTACAATCGAGAAATTGTAATCATGAGAAAAAAAAACATTTCAATCAAAACAGATGCTCAATCACATAAATCTTCTTTCTCTTTTTCTCATGATTTGTTTGTTTCTGTATCTGTATACATATAAACATATTTTCTTGAAGAACATGTCATTCTCATTGAGTAACAAACTGAAGAATTTTATGACTTTTGCCAGATGAAAAAAAACTTTCCAGTTAATAGAATTGTTGTTTTTTTATGCTCGAATTTGCCTTGGTTAAGACAGAAAAGTCTTATGTGTTATTTCAATTTTCAATTAGGATAAAAACCATCTGGAAAATAACTCATCGACAACACGTATCATTCTCAAATCGAACTTGAATTGCTCAATGAATTAGCCATTGTGTCTAATAAACAGACTTGACTTCATTCCTCTCGATTGCACTTAGCTAATTCTTTTCTCTCGAATTAATCACAATACACAATAGTTGAACATAATCTGTTCAATATGAGAGAAGATCTGATTAGTTCTCTTGTCGTTTGTTCACACGTTGAATGTCTGCCTGTCTGTCTGTTAATCTTGCGTATGGACACGAACATGAGATAAGAAAGAAATCGAATGTTGTTTGATGTGTGTTGCGATCGTTCGAAAGACGAACGGATGTGATAAGCATTAGCAGATGAGTCTTTCAATGGATATCATAAAAAACAAACGAGTCAAGAAACAAGAACAAGCAAATTAATTACTATTATGTATGTGCACGTTAAGAGAGCTAAAGAAGATCAATAAGAGAAGAAAAGTCGACAATGCCTCAAAGGCATCGACATGCACAGATCATCATTGAACAGAATTCTTCGTGCGTCAATTCGATTGCAGAGAAATGAGAAAATATTGAAAAAAAGTTCGTCAATGCATAAATCAAAGTATTCCTAAATGATTTGTCGACATCTTCAAAATATTTTGCCGTCGAATTTATTTACAGAAATGTCTCCACAGAATTGAAGACATCTATTCATTTGATCTCGATTGTTTTATAGGACAGTCTGTTTAATTTCATGTCCTTGAAATCCCATGTCGATCATGAGCGGTACTGATGATAATGACGATGATGACAATGATAACAGTGCCATGGACGGACTTGTCATTGATGATCAATATCTTGAAAAAAAAGTGTCTGTCATGTCATGCTACGGTCACTGCATCGCTTATCGATCTTTTTTTTTTGTTCAATCTCATTTGTCCATCTGCTCTAAACATGCATTCCATTCATTTCTTTCCTATTTTCTTCAAAGAGAAAAAATTTTTTTAGATGTATATACACGTAGATGCCTTTAAACTAAAAAAAAACGCGAATTGACCGACACTATTAATATACATACAAATTATTCCTTTTGACCGCACAGATGTGTATGTGTACCATAATGAACGATGATAGGTTAGTACCGTAAACAAACAGACATTGTGCCATTGATTATCGTCCTTCTTGTGTTCACAGTAAGCGGTCAATTGCAAATCGTTTTTCTCTATTAATTAATCGATGTCGATCAACGGCGTACATCAAAAACACAGTGTGTCAATTCTCTAATATAAATATATATATATTTGTGTACACTTGCTCTTCAGACGATCATCGGGCAATTAATAAATCAGTAAGATTTCTTCTCTTTTTCTTTTTCTAGAGGAATGAATCTTGTCAAGATTCAAGGTAAGTATTTGTTGCATCAGCACATTTCTCATCAATATGAAATGTAACACTCTTTTGCTGGTATGAATTTATGATGAGCGTGAGTATAAAATAATCCTTGACGTATCACCTCGCTGATCAATATGATGTAAGCATCGAATATGGAATGCTGATGAGTAGTCGAACAGCCTGTGCTTTCTCCTCTAGTGTTACTATAGTTAATTGACTTAGCATGATAGTATGTATACATGTGTGCACGATGAGTTATGGATCGATTAATTCGTAACCTAATTTTTGAAGTGTATGTGTACATATCTGTCAACGGATCTGACAAATCGAGGTCGTTTGAGGTTAAGGTAAAACGATTTGCGTTGAATTGTTCGTCGATGAGGAACAGAAAGTCTTTCAATGACATTCAATCAATTGATAATAGCATTGACTTTTCCTGTACTTTCAATATTTATTCTCGGGAAATTTATGTTAATATGTTTCTTTTCTTTTTCTTCATTCATTCTATTTATGAACATTGAGTGAGTGAGTGAGTGAATGAATAAGACTAAATACATCTTGTCAATGTCTTTTATTTCTTTGTCGTGTCGAATTTTTTTTAGGATTATGACATCACATCATTATAAATGAACATTTATTTCATCGGGCCTCTTTTTTTTTCTTCTTGTGTTAGAACATATTAAAAAAGTAAAGTGAGAAGGACACGCGACCATACATACATCTATCCATATATGTATTCTCTTTCACACATTACCTTTTGTTCAATGAATAGTAGAGTGAAATTTGAGTGTATAATTGTGCGCATTCACTACAATGATTACATTCCTTCTTTTTTAAGTTTCTAGTGTGAATTAAGTGAACAAGAAACATCAAGTGATACACTTTATACATATATATACAAGCTTATAAAAGACATCTGCGATGTAATACAAATCACTTGTGTCATTGTTGAAGAGAAAATTGTTTATTCTTCGAATTCTCGTTTTCTTCTAAATTAATCTTCTGTCGATGTCAAAATTGTTCACTTGCATAATCGATGCATTAGTTATATATACAGAATATATGTATTCAAGAGAAGAAAAAACGACATAACGGACAGGTGATTTTTCTCCTATATTCTCTTCTTGTTCATCTCTCTTTATTTAAAATCTAATCTAAAACGACGTTGAAATAAGAAATGTCTAATTGTTCTCCCTATAGTCTTGAATAATATCGATAGAATTCAATGCGAAGACGAACAAAGACAATCGTGATTGTGCAATTTAGCTGATTAATATTTTATCTGGTCGTGTCATGCTTAATGCTAGACGAACGGCAAAGAGCATAATTCGTACGCGCGCGCGACAACCCGTGTCACTTATGATTATAGGAGTAAGTCTCTTTTCTTATTCCTTTTCTTCTATCTTTGACATCAATTAGGTTCATAAGCACGTTCAGTAGCAAAAATCTGACCATCTAATGAGTAGCGACAGCAGCAAATGTATGAGACAGATGGAAAAACGTGATGCTGAATGATGCAAAGTCACCGCTTCCCAGAATTAAAAATTTCAATCAAAGAACAAAAGATGAATAGAACGTGTCGCTTATTTGACGCGAATTTATTCAATGAACAATAGAATACATTTTCAAATCATATACGTGTGTGTGTGTGTGTGTAGATATACGAATATAACAATATGCACAGAGATCCTTGACAAAAAAAAATAGTCTGTCTTTTTTTCTCACTCTCTACACGTTCCACTTCATATCTTGACAATCATTGTCCTTCTTAAGAGTATACTTTCTATTTTCTCATTTGACGACTATTGATGTCAATCTTTCTTCTCGTTTTTTTCTTGTTAGCTACCTTTTTTTTACATAATACAATATGACAAAAAATTCATCATCGTGTGAAATCGTACAAAAGAAAAGGTGTTTTATTTATCTTTACGATCCGAAACAATAGTTCATTCTATTTGGATAAACATCATTCTTGTATTTGATAGTTTTCTTTAAGATTTTTTTTCTTTTTTTGGTTTGTTTTCATGATTGATCCGTCTTTCCCTTTCTCTCTCTCTCTCTCTCTCTGTTCTTCTCCTTAGTTCTACTTAAAGACTTCCTTCCCGTTTGACGTATGTATGCGCCACTTTTTTTTCTCCTTCTCTGTCGACGGCTGTTGCTATTGCCGTTGTCCGTTCATCAAATAATCATAAAAAAAAGAGAGAAAGGACTGAGTACTGGCTCTCTTTTGCCTCCTTCATTCTTTCTTTTACAGAAAATGATGTAACCAAATCACACACACGCATAGAATCGACGATCATTGTCAATATTCAATATGTGTATATATGTATGTGATTTTTATCAGTGATTCCCATCCCTTCTGCTTCGTTCTAATTAAAAATCAACAAGTAAGTCCCCAAAGCAAGTCAGATGACGATAGGAGAGAGAGAGAGAATGACAAGATAGAAAGTCAATTGAAAAAAGGGATCGAGTCACGCAAAAACATCTCGAGCACAACGACTTATACGTTCATGCTAATGGATTGAATAAACAACGAGTGTAAGTGTATATATGTAAGGCTTGAGTGAGTAAGTGAATGAATGACATAAGGACTCTTTTTACAGTCTTCTTTTTCATTTTCTTTTGTTACTTGTATATACGGTGTCTGTGTATACGAGCGAAAGAATGGCAGCTGTTGTTCATTTTCCGAATGGGTCAAGTATTCGAATCTATATACAGGTATTCATATTAATATCTAGATATGAGCGTGCGACCGGAAGGAAACTTGATTATAAAGGGAAAGAGATAGATCATAGGCGTATGTGCGTGTGTGTATAGTTTTATTTTTATTAAAAATCTCCAAGAGGAAACATCTTTTTAAGTGTTCCTATTAGTTCAGTTTTTCTCCTCAGTAATTATTCAATAAGTAATTATAATGAACCGTTTATCTTGATCGTGTCGACAGACATTGAGACAGAAACAACATTGTTAAAAGCTCGAAGAAGAAAAAATCGACAGTGAGGCCGATGTTACTTGAGATAATCATATCTTGTCATTGAACAAGAAAGTTTGCTTGTATGTATGCGTGTTTCCGTCAAATCATATCATCGGCACGACCTTCGAACTCAAGCACAACTAATACATAAGAATCTCCGCCTTTTATCTTCCGATTTTCCTATTGATGAAGGGTAAAAAGATACGTAAATTCAATCAATCGAGACATTCAAATGATTGCGAGAACATACACACACACACGCGCGCGCGCGCTTAAGTATGTGTCCCGTCATGACAATGTGAATTTAAATGGGCAGTTACTACTCAACTGTTTACATTCATAACACTTCGAAGAGTAACGGGCAACATCCGCCCGATCAACCAACCGACATTCATCTATTCAATCGTTTATTCATTCGATCATTTTCAATATTATTGTACAGTCATCAAAAGTCAAAATTTTTCTTCATCGATTCAAGTTGTCGACAATGTCAGTGTGTATATACATCAGAAGAGAGACGAAGAAGAGAACACGATCAACAATAGCAAAGAAAAAGAAATAACAATATCGATATAGACATTTATATGTGTATTGTTATCTACCCAAGGCAAGGTGAATATTGCAGAAAGTATGAGGAGAACAGAGAATCTATTCGTTCGTGTCTAGACATTGTAGAATATGAAGATATTTATCTATGTTGAGTTGAAAAAAGCCTCGAGATTCTATTGAACTTTTGTTAGTTGAACAAAGTATTAGCAGATGAACATTATTGACTTTTTTCTTGTTCGATGTTTAAAAAGTTCATCAACCTTTGGATATTCTCGTTCGCGTTCTGTTATCATTTCTATTGAATTGATCGAATAAATTCTAGTTGAAAACATCTACTGATCATTTCTAATAGTTTATTATTCAACTCATTCAAGTAGAAACCGACGAGGACAACATACTAACAGTAGTTCATGATCAAGAGACATTGCCTCAAGCTGAAGCCAATTAGAAGTTCAATATTTCTTTTCCTATCGTTATTTTTCTAATTTGTTTCCACCATATGCTCACTTTTCTAAGATTGTCAATCAAGGTTTTCTTCCTTCTTCTTCATCATCTTCTTCTTTTATTTGCTCATTGTTCTATTTCATAAATCGAGGCGAGAAAAGAAAAAAGTCAAAACAAATAGTCGCCAATGGGCGCATATGTCTACATACATATTATTTCATGCGGTCCATCGCATATTCTCTCTCTCCTTCCGATTCATTTCCTCAATAAGATGAGAATTGACAGTGAATACAATCTCATTGACTGTGATTAGATCAGAACGAGACCATGTAATTTTCAATCATCGCAGTTTGTATAGACTAATTCCGGAACTTTCGCTTTCGATTTGTCTTCAGCCGTATATCCTCATTTGTTGTACATCTGCACACCTGTTCACATTCTCAAAATGAACATTAGTGTTAAATACATCTGCTTTCATTTTCAGACAATGATTTTTCTATTTCTATTCGTTCTTATTTCGAATATATTCTGTAAAATCCAAGATCAACAAATTATTCACATTCGTATCGACGAAGAATTACCATTGTCGACGATTTTATTTACAACATCGAATTCGCTAACCTATCGTTTGTTCGACACAGGTCGAAATCAGAATTCATTCGTTCGGTATGATTCGTCGACTGGTCAACTTCTACTTGCACGTTCCATCGATCGTGAATATCTTTGTTCACAACGAATATGTTCGTGTACACAATGTCAATTAACCATCGAATTAATCGAATGGCAAACGCCATATCGACTTTTACAACTCATTTTAAACATTGACGATATCAATGATAATAAACCGAGATTTTCTTCGAATGATTTTCATTTTAATTTAATCGAAAATACTCCCATTGGCCATGAAATCTCGTTAGAACAAGCAACTGATGCTGATCGAGGTGAAAATAGTCGTCTTACTTATGACCTCAAACGTTTAGATGAACAAGATAAAGGTCCATTTGAATTGATGACAAAGATGAATGGCGGTTTAGTATTAAAAATAACTAAGGAAATCGATAGAGAAGAACGAGATCATTATGAATATGAATTGATTGCTTTTGATAATGGTCAGCCAAGACGACAAACATCGACCAAATTATTTATTCAAATTGATGTAAAACAACAAACTGTCTTCAAAAAAAACAAATTCCTCTTCTTCTTTTTTCTCTTCAGGATACAAATGATAATCCTGTTGTTCTTAGTGAATCTTATATTCTTTTGAATGTTAGTGAAAACTATCCTGTTGGAAGCGAATTAACACGTATCAATGCAACAGATAAAGATATCGGTTTAAACGGCAAAGTAAACGAACACAAAAGAGAGACAACATAACATAAATATTTTGTTAATAGATTCATTATTCAATTAGCAATGGTCTTCCGTCATCGAGTTGGATGGATTACTTTCGCATCAATGATTCAACAGGCGTGTAAGTTAATCGAAAAAAGAAAAGATGATAATCACTGTTTTATTCTAATCTATAGTTTAACCTTGGTCAGTCCACTCGATTATGAAACTGAACAATCATATCGTTTGACAATTCAAGTTCGAGATTTAGGTGAAAATTCTGTCGCTCGTTTTGCAACCATTGATCTATTTCTCATCGATGAGAATGACAATCGTCCTCAGGCATATTTAACATTTGTTCAAAATCTCATCAATGATTCGATCATAACAATTCGAGAAAATACTCCCGTCGGACAAATGTTAGCACATGTATCGATATCTGATCAAGATTCAGGTTTAAACGGTGAAATGTCCTATAAAATTGAACAAGGCTTCGATCTAATTGGAATACGAACAATTGATCAAAAATCTTTTCTATTAATCATCGAAAAATTAATCGATCGAGAAACGTTCGATTACAATCAAACAACTAAACTGATTTTAAATATTTATGATCACGGAATTCCATCGAAAAATCTTCAATTAGAATATGAAATTTTAATTCTCGATGAGAACGATTCACCACCTGTTTTTAATCAATCAATGAATTGTCATATTCAACTCGATTCTGCGCCCGAAAATCAAACCGATACCATTCAACGATTATTTCAAGTTCACGCAACAGATCTCGATTTGAATGAAAATGGTCGAATAACTTATTCGATTCTTCCACCTTATGATTATTTATTCGAAATAAATGATCAAGGTGAAGTATTTGCTCTTGATTCGTTGAATCAATCATCATTTTATCCTATTCGTATTATGGCCAACGATCATGGTCAACCGAATCAATTAAATTCAGTTCAAAATTGTTCAATAAAAATCATCTCGAAAATGACACCGATCGTCCATGAAAATCTTACGTTGATTGAAGAGAAAAAAATGTTCTTTTTTACATTTTCAATATTCGAACATTATTCGTATATTACCATTGGTTTATTTATATTTTTCATATTTATTAGTTTAATTCTCATTACGATTTGTTTTACATTTTGTTTTCACAATTTTATATTCAATCAACGAAAAAAACTTCAACAGAAACAAATATTCAATCTATCGAAAGATTATAATTTGTACGATACAATTCATCGAAAATCTTCATTTCGACATGATGATAGTGCGTGTAGTAGCACGAGAATTGACGATAATGATGACATGACATCGTCGGAAGAACGAGAACGATTAGTTAATTTCAATCATAGTGATCAAACATCATGTGAATCATCGGATTCCATGAACAAACAAATTCGAACTATGAATAAAGTAATATAAGAATGATGACAACAACAACAAACAAAATCTGTATTTTTTATAGAATTCTATAACGAGATCTTTATCTGATCATCAAAGTTTTTCAAGAATTATTCGTAATAGTTATCCACCATCGCCTTATCTTTCCTCAATGCCTTCTGTTGCCATTCCACCACGTATGTGAATTCTTTTTATAACATCGCTTTATCTATTAATTTCAATTGAATTTGTTTGTTTTTTTAAGCAAAACCGCCTCGAGATAGTGGATACGAATCAATTTCTTTGATTAAACGACAACATCATCAAACGATTCCAGGTCGGCCATTATCATTGTCAATATCAACAGCAACGACATATACAAGTAGTGGAACTGATTCATCATCATCTCCACTTCCACCTGCACCAATGATGAATACATTTCGACCGGCTTATTCATCGTTTAAATAAAAGCTCACCTTGTTCTTGTTTCTTTTTTTTTAGTTTTCGTTTCTTTTCTTCTTTTTGTACAATTTTCAAATCAACGTGTGTATGTGCGTGTGGTTATTTCTCAGGAAATATTGAATTTTTTCTTCGCAGTAGACTATATTCTCAAAAAAATAAATGATGAATATCACAAAACAAACAACAAATCATTATATTTGAATGGTCACATTGAATTTCAAACATAACAAAAATGAGAAAGTACATTTAGTAATGGATTGTTGAGTAGCGAAACATTCCACTAACCCTGGTGAAATATCGTGCGGGGCGGCTGAGAAGTATGTCATTCTTCGAAGAAATGGTACATGTCTATTGTTCTGATTGTTGTTGAAATCTGTTTTTTTTTCTTGAATTTTATTCAATTAAGAATTATCAATTGCGTAGGAGAAAAAGAAAACATTTGTCGTCTCACAGAAACGAAAAGCTTGTTATATAAAAGGTGACATAATGAAATCAGAAAACTAGAGCATTTTGTTAAATTCAATAGGAAAAATGTCGAAATTTGGAGAACCATATATGGTACGTAAAACAACTCGACGACCAGCCAATAGCGGTAGGGCGTACATTGGAAGGTTGAAGTATATACACTTATGAAGCGCATTTGTGACAGAACAGTTCTCGTCATTTTGGGTCGTTAATGTTCAATATCACAATACCGCGCCCTTTGTCTGGTTATATATGCGAGCAATGGGTACGGTTTCACTATTGGAAGGTGACTAAAAATATTAAGGTTTTTATAATCATGTATAAATCTTGACCATATAAACGATCGCGGTGTGTTTTAAATATACGCGATTGCATCTTGTAGCGACCATAATTGATGTGATAATCATACAAATTTTGTGTGTATTTTGAGTAGCGATATAGGAGAACATTGTGATGGAATAAATTAATTTCAAAATTACAATAATTAAAGTTAAAGCGTTAACCGATCTCTTCATCTTACATTTCAGATTACAATATAACTGTTTAAACGATGTTAAAATGCCTTCAAAGACACGTGGTGTTTTCTTTAAATTTTTCTGATCTGTTCATTTACATACAGTAAAAATGACTAAATGTGTGTGTGTGTTAATTTTAACATCCAATCATAGTGAAATGATTTCTATTTATTTTCTTTCATTTGTATCTGTATTATTTCATCGTAACAAAAAGATTCATATATATATTTAAATATGAAAACAAATACAATCAATTTTTTTCTCATTGTTCATCTTTGTCGACCAGCTACAGATTTTAATTTATCCATATAAGATTTGACTTGATCGAGTTCACTTTCAATTGTGTTTGTTTTGGATTGACATCACGTGTTCTCAATCTTTCTGTTAGAGTAGTCAGTAACTTCATCAACATTCCTATGGTGCGATCATCGTACACAAGAGATTGAGTTGTTTTCAAGGATTGTAATAAATACTTAGAGAATGAGATTTACTAGATATTGTGCTGCAAAATATTATTGAATAAGTCAACACTTGCAGAAAAAACTTCTCGTTTATTGAAAATGATCTGAATTGTAGAAAGCATGGAAAAAATGAAAAGGAAATATAATTGAGAAAACTGGGATTTTTGAATCGATCCATTTGGAAGTTTTTCCTAGAAAAAAAAATATATGAGTGATCAAATAAATTGCTAACAAAATGTTGCAACAAAACATTATTAAAACTGACTAGTAATTTAAATCTCTAATTAGTTCCTCTTTGAAGCAACAGACTTTTAACTGTCGAAGTTCATCAAGAAGTTATTCATCTAGTTTTTTTAAAACATACTTCATTCGTCTACAGAATAGAAGTACCACTGTTGAGCTGGTGTACCATTGTCCGTCCAAATCCGAACATTTGTTCCATCCTCTTTTCTGCCCCATGCAACATCAAGTACCTTGCCAGAGTCTTTATGAATTATCTTATACTTTCCATTTCCAACCGATTCCCAAGTCCATCTTTGTGCACCTGTTCCATTGTCCACATGTAGTTGAACATTAGTACCATCTTCGAACTTATTTCCATATACATCGAGTGCCTTACCACTGTGCGGATTAATAAATTTGACAGCTCCATCTCCATTTGCATACACAGCCCATTGTTGATTCACGCCGCCATGATCTCTGAAGATCCGAACATTGGGCCCATAGCGTCTAGGACACTGAAAAATATCCAGAGCTTTCCCTGAGCCAACATTAATCAATTTATATACTAGAACATCAAAGTAGAATGAAGATTATACGCTTTAGCTTTTTTACCTCGTGCTGTGGATCTTTTTTTAGAACCATACATATTTGGAATAGAAGCAATGTCATTGTTGTTACTTTCAACTGGTGCAGCAGATATGTAATAAGAGACAAGAAGAACAAAGCCAATTATTATCATCTTCATTGTTTGATTTGATTTGAAATAACAAAGAATGAAAGTGTCGAATCTTCATGTTTCTTTTATACCTATTTACGAGAATCTCCCCATCTTCTTTTCTCATAGTTATGGGAGTCTCACTTTATAACGTCATCATGCTTGAGGATTGATCTCTGATAAGAAAAAAACAACAACAAAAATCCCATTGTATATGGGAGCATCCCATTGTATATTGGGGCATCCCATATCTCTCTGACCCGGTACCGACAGATGTGTCGACACAAACACTCACAATTATATTTAAACATGAAAAAAAAACAAATACATTGATATTCTATTGTTTATCTTTTTTCGTATGTGCTTGCTGCCACAGAGCATTTCTCATTAATCTCGTTGCTGCTTCTTTATCAACTTTGGCTGCTGTTTGTCGATCAGCTACAGATTTTAATTTATCCATATAAGATTTGACTCGATCGAGTTCACTTTTCAATTGTGTTTGTTTTGGATCGACACCACGTGTTCTCAAATAAGCCCACATCAATGAGTTCAATGTGTAAGTCGCAGTTAAATCGAAACGAGCTTGATCAAGCGGTGTGAGATTTTCATGAAGTGTTGTATAGGAAACAGAATCAAGACGAGCAAGAAACGTTTCAAGTTCATTTAACGAACTTTCTAATTGAGCTGCACGTGCATTAAAATCAGCTTCAACTTCGGGATCTGGTCGATTTGGTTTTGTAGTCATGTTTAGATCGATTCGATATCTGAAATAAAACAAAAACAATAACCGTTTTTTTAGAAATGACACAAAAGAAAAGAACAAAGTTCAAAATAAAATAATAATCGTAAACATCGTTATTTAATTTCTTCCTCGTCCACGACCTCGACCACCACCGGCTCCACGAGATGAACCTCTTCCTCCACGACCGCCGCCACCTCGTCCTCCTCGACCTCGGCCACGACCACGGCCACCACCTCGACCACGAGCACCACTGTTTCCACCACTTGCACCGTGACCGTAATTCGGTCGATTCTGCATATTTGTAATGAATGTTACTGTTCGTTGAATTGTGTCCGAAAAATATTCGTGACAAAGTATGCACGCAGATTTTAAATTCATTAAATCCGGATTCTTTTCCTAATTAAAATCAAACTTAATGTCAAAATGATTCTCTTCATCGAACGATCAATTACTTTATTGAATTCTACATCGATGAGTGCTGTGTCACATTTCGAACAAAATTCTCCTCCTTTCATTGTAACTTTTTGAACGGCATCAGGAAATGTCAAAACAAATGGACATCTACAGACAACCAACAACCGTAATTCCTTTCAAAAACTTCCAAAATCTACTAACTTATTGCAAGCAAGTCGATATTTCGGTGTTGAAGTAAGATCTAACACGAAAACACCTTGTTTACATATGTAACATGCACATATTCCATTGTATTCCAATGAATAACGACATGTTGGATGTGTACATTCATTACATCCAGCATTTTTACGCATATCTTTGAATGGTGGATTATTGTAACAATACGGGCAAAGAGAAAAGTTCTACAAAAATCGAGAAAAATGAGGATGATAGTACGCGAGAGAAAGTTTGTTTTTTTTTGTTGTTTACTTTGCCATTGTTATTTCCAGTAAATTGAACAAGTTCGAATTCATCTAATGGACATCGAGCTTCTTTGAATCCTTTAATGACACCGCCTTGCGGAAGATTGTAAGTTTCTTTACATGTTTCACAATGTAAACGACTTGGTCGAGATTCGATTAGTTTCATATAGCGACGACATTTACCACAACTAACAAAAAACAAACAAACAAAATGTAATTCTTGAGAGACAAATGCGAATATTCGGTACCGAACAAATGGTTTTCCACTAGCAGCCAATGAAGAAAACGAAACTTCGAATAGTGAATCCATTCCTTGAATATGTTGAACAAAATAGTGAAATTTTTGTTCGAAAATTTTCAAAACATGTGTAACTAATTGTTGATAGTTAACACGACCGAGAGCAATCTACAAGAATCAATTCCATGGCATTGAATTCAACACAAAGTCAAACAAACTTCATTCAATTCAGTTTCTACTGATGATCTCATATGAGGCAAAGATAATTCGGGATCAATCTAAAATTATCATCATTCGTTTTAAAAAAAAAACTTCTATTTTCAATCTCAAACTACCTTTTGATAACCATGTACAAGTACAATTCCTAATGATGTCGGTACTAAACGTCTTCCATTATCAACTTTGACATAATTTCTTTCGCAAATATTGTTAATATGCACGGGAATACTTGCATCTGTGCCGATACCATGTTTTTCCATTAATGAAATGAGCTCACTTTCAGTTAAGAAATCAGGTGCTGACGTATGCCGTTCATCTAGTTTAATGTCATCGATTGCAAAGGTTTCATTGACGGTGAATGTTGGAAGTGGATCATCGTCGGAAAGACGTTTCCATGACATAATTGCAGTGAAACCAGGTTCAATCACATTTTTACCCGATAAGGAAAATGTTTCATTTGCAGATTCGAATAGAACTGTTGTTTCTTCATAAATACAATCAGGACTGACCTAGAAAACACGATTTTACTATGATATTCTGTTGTTTTCAGTTAATTACTAGATATCATACAGTTGCTATGAAATGTCGACAAATATAATCGTATAAACGCCAATAATCACCACCGCCAACTGATGTTGCACTGGCTGATTTAACAGGTGTTATGGGAGGATGATCGCCAACATCTTTTCCTCGTTTGGGTGCAGTATATCTGCCTTCGGAAAGAAGACTTTTTATATGACTTTGCCAATCCGAACCGGAACAATTCGATAGTTCTCGTAGGACACCTCTACAAATCAAATTCTCATTGATTCATCGAATAACCTATCTTTGAAATTTACTTTAAATCAGCATTATCTGCATATTGCGTTGTTTCTGTACGTGGATAACTAATAAATCCCGATGTATAAAGACGTTCTGCAACTTGCATAGCATGATGTGGACTGATACCTTAATCGAGAAAATCATTACAAATAAATGGAAGAAAAATGAGAATTACCTAGACCAGCACTTGCAACTTTGAGTAAATCAACTGTATTCAAAGCATTTGGACGTCCTTTATGTTTTTTCTCTGTTTTAACTGATGTAACTCTAGAGAACGACGTTACATTTAGTTTTAGTAAATATATTGTTTTTTTTTTGTTTAATTACCGAATTTCATTTGTTGCTTTGATATTATTAAGAAAGAAATAGGCGATTTCTTTATCGAATATTTGTCCACGATCCCAGAAAAGTTTCAATGTTTTTCCATTGGTATGTTTAATCTACTCAATTAATAAATCTTTGTTTGTTTTTTTATCATCACAGAAAGGTAAAAAAATCGCAAAATTTACTTCAGCAGTCAAAAGCCAATAAGGTTCTGATTGAAATGATTGAATTTTATCATATCGATCAACACAAAAAGCAAGTGTTGGCGTTTGACATGGACCATACGATATACAACTACTATCCAAATCTCCATATTTGCCCTTTTAAAAAAAAAAGCCAAAGATGTTGTCGAAACATCGATTGTTAATCAAAACAAATACTTGAAAGAATCGTGTTTGAAATCGTGTAAACGCACAACCAATACGCAGATCAAGTTCTTGTCGTGCTTCGACTGATAACGATTGATTTTTATCTGGATAGCCAAGATTATTAAATGCTTGACGAATATCTTTATCAGTAATTGAACTAAATTTTGCTCGAAGAATTTTTGCCTATGATGATCATGAATGAATGACAAACATTTGAGAAATAGAAAAAAGAAATCAACAAACATTTTGGTTAATCGAGCTTTGAATACAATCAATAACTTCAAAGCAAATATTTTCTCCTTCTTTATCACAATCTAACCATAGGACAACAACATCAGCACCTCGAGCTTCTTTTTCAAGATACGCTGGCATACGATGACTTGGTGTTGCTTCTTTTTTCAATGTTTCACCAGCGAATAGTTCAGCCTAATCGACATCTTTGCTCGTTAGTTCAATATTTCAACAAGAATCAATAGAAGATCTTCTCTTACTGGATCGACTTTATCCCAATTATTATATCGAGGTATGAAATCGATACCGAAGACATGTCCAGCTACGGATGTCATACGAAAACGAGCGGACGGATTCGATTGAAATTTTCCTGACCATTCATGAACACTACAAACATTATTGAAACCTTTTCGTGATGATAAACTTCCATTGGAGAGAATTTGTGAAATTGATAAAGCCAAAGATGGCTTTTCTGCGACCATGAAAATAATCATTTTCTCTTTTTTTGAAGAAAATCTATTGGAATTAAAAAAAAAGAGAGAAGAAAAATCTATGAAGTTCGGTCTCGTTTTTTGTTTTTCTTCTGTTTTTTAAAAACACAACAATGGCATCATTTTAACAAACAGAAAAAAGAATAAGATGAAAAAGAAATGAAATGAAATGAAAGTGAAATGTTCTATGTTCTTGATTATATCAAAGATATTGTTCGTATCCGTTTACATATTCTTGATAATTTCATCGATCTCTTCTTTTTTAAATAATCGATAACCATTAGCATCAACAGTAGCCATTTCGACGTTAGTTGCATTTAATTTTTCTTCCATAACTTGTTTGAGAATGGTTAAAACATGTTTACATGCTTCAGACAATTTCATTGATTTATGATAAACATCTTGAAGTGTTTGATCGGCACCTTCGCTGCCCGATCCAATGGCTTTAGCATCGTATTCTGTGTATGTGCCCGATGGATCGAGATGAAACAAATGTGGACCATTTTCGTCCCAACCAGCGAATAAAAGAGCAACGCCAAATGGACGTGAAATCGGTGCGACTTCGTCCGAATCATCACTGAATGCTAATGCCATGTTTGAAACAGATTGAGTAACCGATTCGATTGTCATACGTTCGTTGTGTGTGAACCAATGATTTTGTGCTTCGACACGAGCTTTATCGATTAAAGTTTTCGCATCAGCAATTAAACCAGACATAGCACAACCACAACTAAATAGAATATTCAAGGAATTTTCGTTGCGAAATGAGAAACTACGAACTGAGCGTCGACTTCAACGATTTTTTCGATACTACGTGGTTCGATAAGTACGGATGTAATACGTTTTTCTGTTGCTAAGACAACACCTAAATCGATCCCAAACAAACGAAAATACAAAATCAAATTCATCATCATGATTAAATCAAACCTTCGGAAGTCATAATTCCAATGGCAGTTGTACCGAATTTAATAGCTTCAATCGCGTATTCAACTTGAAAAAGTCGACCTTCGGGTGAAAATGTATTTACACCACGATCATATTCACTTCTTGTCATAAACATCTTGGAATAATAGATTCACTCGGGATCGGTTTTAAACCAGTGAACAATGATCTAGAATACCAACAAAAGCATATATCATCCTTTTTTTTCTCTCTTAGTACACACATATATATATTTGACAAAAAGAAAAGAAAACTTCGCTTAATTTTTGTTGTTGTTCCTCTCTTCTTTCTTCAGATGACAGCGATATACATGGAAAATTATGTACAAACAAAAACAAAACAAGGAAAAAGAAAAAAAAAACAACTGAATATATGAATACATATGATAATAAAGAACAGAGAAGAGAATTTAATTAGTTAGTTCTGCTAAAACGGATACACATTTAAGATTGATGAACTTTATTGGGAAATTTAGGTATCGGTGGTAAATTAATCCAGTTAACATTGACACTTGATATACGTAAACGAAGTTTAGGTGCAAAGACACGCATTTCACCTAATTTCAATCCATTTTGTTCTTCAAATTGAGAGATAATACGAGCATATTTCTTGGCTGAGTCTTCTTGTTGATGATGTTGAGACGGTGGACGACCTCGACGTGCAGGTACTCGTACAGTTTGTTGGAATTCCTCTTCTTGCTGTTGTGTATCCTGACTAATATCATATTCTTCATCATCTTCATATTTTCTATATCGTTGTTGCTGTTGTTGTTGTTGCTGTTGTTTAGGATATTGTGATTGCCGATTGTTTGTTGACATTTCGTCGTCATTTAAACGAGAACGTTTACGTGTTTGTTGATCATCGTCATCGTCATTTTCATAATAACGTTTCGAATTTTGATAACCACTCGCGCGTTTATACGGTTGAGCAACAGTTGTATTACGAAATTGAAGACGATTTTCTTCGTCGATAATTTCTTCGCCACCTGGACCTTCGATATGTTCGGTTGTGAGACCGATTTGTTTCTGCAATAAAACGAAAAATCCAATGACAATTTCGAAATCAAATGAAAATCATTTTTTACTTTTTCAGGTGAAGTTATATCGATTTGAGTTTTCGTTTGTGTTTCGGCATTTGTCGAATTATTCGACGATGAATCGATCGTTGCATCTTGCAAAAGCATTTTCTTCGATTCAGGTAATTGTTCATAGAAACTGGGCAACATATTTCCAATGTACGATGATTTTATCGTGCCGCCCGTTGATTTCGTAACCGGTGGTGGTGGCGGTGGCAATTTAACAGGCGATGAAATCGTTTTCGTTGTTGTTGTTTGAACATTTGTCGGTTCATTTTCATCGTCTTCGTCAAGTTCTTGTTCATCCAACATATCCATTTCAGTGACTGTCGGTGCGATATCATCGTCGAGATCGTCGTCAGCCATTGACGATGAGAAATTATTCGCACGAAAACGTTGTACAGCGAGTCGAGCAGCCGTACGTCTCGGTGGTTTGTTTCGGCGAATCATTGATTGATGAAGATCGCCTTCTAAACTATCGTTATCTTCGTCTTCATCGAATTCATCACCTGAATTGTAATCATTTGAATGACGAAATGTCACACGTTTCGATGAAGCACTCGATGGATATTCGGAACGAGGATAGAGACGTGGTGGCGGAGGAAGATTACGACGAATTTGATGATTTGCGTTGCCATTACCGCCACGAGCGTTTGCATA
>Ga0209922_101068_pt1 | contig 28141 bp, 23 predicted proteins | sample ThiBiot_500_biof_FD_183946 | JGI IMG/M metagenome (GOLD analysis project Ga0209922, IMG submission 183946) | Wastewater bioreactor microbial communities from Cape Town, South Africa - Thiocy_expt_500_biof (SPAdes) | ecosystem: Engineered > Bioreactor > Thiocyanate-remediating > Anaerobic-Aerobic ... | reverse complement strand
CGACATGGCAAAAGAGAAATTTGAGCGGACCAAGCCGCACGTCAACGTGGGCACCATCGGCCACGTGGACCACGGCAAGACCACCCTGACGGCGGCCATTGCCACCGTGCTCGCCAAGAAATTCGGCGGCGAAGCCAAGGGTTACGACCAGATCGACAACGCGCCCGAGGAAAAAGCGCGCGGCATCACCATCAACACCAGCCACGTCGAGTACGAAACGGCCAACCGCCACTACGCCCACGTCGACTGCCCCGGCCACGCCGACTACGTCAAGAACATGATCACCGGCGCCGCCCAGATGGACGGCGCCATCCTGGTGTGCTCGGCCGCCGACGGCCCCATGCCCCAGACGCGCGAGCACATCCTGCTGGCCCGCCAGGTCGGCGTGCCCTACATCATCGTCTTCCTGAACAAGTGCGACATGGTCGACGACGCCGAACTGCTCGAACTCGTCGAAATGGAAGTGCGCGAGCTGCTCTCCAAATACGACTTCCCCGGCGACGACACCCCCATCATCAAGGGCAGCGCCAAGCTGGCCCTCGAAGGCGACGGCGGCGAGTTGGGCGAGCAAGCCATCCTGAAGCTGGCCGAAGCCCTGGACAGCTATATCCCCACGCCCGAGCGCGCGGTGGACGGCACCTTCCTGATGCCCGTCGAAGACGTGTTCTCCATCTCCGGTCGCGGCACCGTCGTCACCGGCCGTATCGAGCGCGGCATCATCAAGGTTGGCGAGGAAATCGAAATCGTCGGCATCAAGGCCACGCAAAAGACCACCTGCACCGGCGTCGAGATGTTCAGGAAGCTGCTGGACCAGGGCCAGGCGGGCGACAACGTCGGTCTGCTGCTGCGCGGCACCAAGCGCGAGGACGTCGAGCGCGGCCAGGTGCTGTGCAAGCCCGGCTCCATCAAGCCGCACACCCACTTCGACGGTGAGGTGTACGTGCTGTCCAAGGACGAAGGCGGTCGTCACACGCCGTTCTTCAACAACTACCGTCCGCAGTTCTACTTCCGCACCACCGACGTCACCGGCAGCATCGAGCTGCCCAAGGACAAGGAGATGGTGATGCCTGGCGACAACGTCAGCATCACCGTCAAGCTGATCGCCCCCATCGCCATGGAAGAAGGCCTGCGCTTTGCCATCCGCGAAGGCGGCCGCACCGTGGGCGCCGGCGTGGTGGCCAAGATCATCGAGTGATCGGAGATCTCTAGGGGTATAGCTCAATTGGCAGAGCGTCGGTCTCCAAAACCGAAGGTTGTAGGTTCGATTCCTACTGCCCCTGCCACCGCTTGACCGGTGGCTGTCTTAAGCCCGCCAACCTCTTGGCGGGCTTGTGTGTCTGATCGATGCGCGTCCTGAGTTTCTGGCTTTGGTCGCCGAGTTTTGAATACATGGCAAGCACTCAAGTTGAAACCGTGAGCACCGGCACCGACAAGGCGCGGCTGGCGGCCGCGGGCCTGCTGGTCGTCGCGGCGCTGGCGGCGTACTACCTGCTGGGTGCCCAGGGTGCCCTTGCCCAGTGGGGTGGTCTGATCGCCGGTCTGGTGCTGGCGGTCGTGGTGTTCCTGACGTCGGAATCGGGCAAGCGCCTGCTGGCCTTCGGTCGCGACGCCTGGCGCGAGATGAAGAAGGTCGTCTGGCCGACGCGCAAGGAGGCCTTGCAGACCACGGCTTTCGTGTTTGCCTTCGCGGTGGCCATGGCGCTGTTCCTGTGGCTGACCGACAAGGTCCTGGAATGGGCCCTGTACGACCTGATTCTGGGCTGGAGACGCTGATGAGCGATGTAGTCAATCCGGTCGAGTCGGCGCCGTCGACCCATCCCGACCTCAAATGGTACGTGGTCCATGCCTACTCGGGCATGGAGAAGTCGGTCGAGCGCAACATCCAGGAGCGCGTGAACCGCTCCGGCATGCAGTCGAAATTCGGTCGCATCCTGGTGCCCACCGAGGAAGTGGTCGAGATCAAGAACGGCGTCAAGCGCACCACTGAACGCAAGTTCTTTCCCGGCTACGTGCTGGTCGAAATGGTGATGGACGACGACACCTGGCATCTGGTCAAGCACACCAACAAGGTGACCGGTTTCGTCGGCGGCGCCAGGAACCGTCCGGCGCCCATCTCGGAAGACGAGGTCATGAAGATCGTCAACCAGATGCAGGAAGGCGTGGAAAAGCCGCGCCACAAGGTCGAGTTCGAGGTGGGCGAGTACATCCGCGTCAAGGACGGCCCGTTCACCGACTTCAACGGCACGGTCGAGGAAGTCAACTACGAAAAGAGCAAGTTGCGCGTTTCGGTCACGATCTTCGGTCGGGCCACGCCGGTGGAGCTCGAATTCAGCCAGGTCGAGAAGGCCTGACTACGTTTTTCATAGCTGCTGGCGCTTTCTGACTCAGTGCCAGCGGTGTTTTTCACCCAGAGTCGACAACCCCGGGGAGCTTGAAGATCGCATCTTCAGGCGCATGAACCCGCAAGGAGCAAAGCATGGCGAAGAAAATCGTCGGCTTCATCAAGCTGCAAGTGCCAGCTGGCAAGGCCAACCCGTCGCCGCCCATCGGCCCCGCCCTGGGCCAGCGCGGTCTGAACATCATGGAGTTCTGCAAGGCGTTCAACGCCCAGACCCAGGGCATGGAGCCCGGTCTGCCGCTGCCGGTGGTGATCACCGCGTTCGCCGACAAGAGCTTCACCTTCATCATCAAGACGCCGCCCGCGGCCGTGTTGATCAAGAAGGCCATCAAGCTGGACAAGGGCTCGGCCAAGCCGGCGACCGACAAGGTGGGCAAGATCACCCGCGCCCAGCTCGAGGAAATCGCCAAGACCAAGCAGAAAGACATGACCGCCGCCGATCTGGACGCCGCCGTGCGCACGATCGCCGGCTCGGCCCGTTCCATGGGCGTCACGGTGGAGGGCGTGTAAATGGCCAAGCTGACCAAGAAGCAGAAAGCCCAGGAGGGCAAGATCGAATCGACCCGCCTGTACCCGCTGGTCGACGCGCTGAACCTCGTCAAGGAGCACGCCACCGCCAAGTTCGATGAGTCCATCGACGTCGCCGTGCAGCTGGGCGTGGACGCCAAGAAGTCCGACCAGGTGGTGCGTGGCGCCGTGGTGCTGCCCAACGGCACCGGCAAGACCAAGCGCGTGGCCGTGTTCGCCCAGGGCGCCAAGGCCGAGGAAGCCAAGGCGGCCGGCGCCGATGTGGTCGGCATGGACGATCTGGCGGCCGAGGTGAAGGCCGGCAACATGCCGTTCGACATCGTCATCGCCGCCCCCGACGCCATGCGCGTGGTCGGCACGCTGGGCCAGATCCTGGGCCCGCGCGGCCTGATGCCCAACCCCAAGGTCGGCACCGTGACGCCCGACGTGGCCACGGCGGTGAAGAACGCCAAGGCCGGTCAGGTGCAGTTCCGTGTCGACAAGGCCGGCATCATCCACGGCACCATCGGCCGTCGTTCGTTCGATACCGATAAGCTGCAGGGCAACCTGGCGGCGCTGATCGAGGCGCTGAACAAGGCCAAGCCGGCCACCAGCAAGGGCCTGTACCTGCGCAAGGTGGCGGTGTCCAGCACCATGGGCGTGGGCGTGCGCGTCGACACCCAGACGATCAACGGCTGAGCAAGCGCAAGAAATTCACCCGCGTGCCTAAAGGCATGGGGTGAGGTGGTGGGCCGGGGCGATCGCCAGATCGCCGCGGGCCATCCAAGACCGCTGGTGCAGGGTGCGAGCCCTGTTTAATAGCTCCTGATTCAGGAGCTGCCAGCGCAGATGGCGAGCCCGCTGCGAAGGATTTCAACCCTGAACAGTAGGTCGCTGCAAGAAGGCGCGTCGCCAGGACGCCGGTCTCTTCGGCCTGACCCGGGCGGCGCATTTTGAAGGAGTAGACCTTGAGTCTGAATCGCAGTGAGAAAGAAGCGGTCATCAAAGAAGTGACCGACCTCGCCGCAAAAGCTCAAACGCTCGTGATGGCGGAGTACCGCGGCGTCACGGTTGCTGACATGACCAAACTGCGCACCGAAGCGCGCGGCAATGGCGTGGCCCTGAGTGTGTTGAAGAACACGCTGGCCCGTCGCGCCGTCGTCGGCAGCAGTTTCGAAGTGGCGGCTGACCAGATGACCGGTCCGCTGATCTATGGCTTCTCCGAAGACGCCGTGGCCGCTGCCAAAGTGGTGGCCGAATTCGCGAAGACCAACGACAAGTTGGTGATTCGCGGTGGTGTTTACGGTGGCAAGGCCCTGGACGCGAACGCGGTGAAGCAGCTGGCCAGCATTCCCAGCAAGGAAGTGCTGCTGGCTCAGCTGTGTGGCTTGCTCATGTCGCCGGTTTCCCGCACCGCCGTGGTGCTGGGCGCGTTGGCGGCGAAAAAGGGCGAAGGCGAGGCTGCCGCCGCCTGAGGGTGCGCGACATTCAACAACCCCAACTGTTTTAGGTAAATCAAATGGCATTCGATAAAGACGCATTTCTGACCGCGCTGGACAGCATGACGGTCATGGAGCTCAACGACCTGGTGAAAGCCATCGAAGAGAAATTCGGCGTGAGCGCCGCCGCCATGGCAGCCCCGGCTGCCGGCGCTGCCGGTGGCGCGGCTGCCGCCGCCGAGGAGAAGACCGAGTTCGACGTCGTGCTGCTCGAGGCCGGTGCCAACAAGGTGTCGGTCATCAAGGCGGTACGCGAGATCACCGGCCTGGGCTTGAAGGAAGCCAAGGACCTGGTCGACGGTGCTCCGAAGCCCGTCAAGGAAGCGATGGCCAAGGCCGACGCCGAAGCGGCCAAGAAAAAGCTGGAAGAAGCCGGCGCGAAGGTCGACCTCAAGTAAATCGGTCCGAGGCTCCTCGCGCGGGGCCATTTTGCCGCTGCGATGCTTGCCGTACTTCAGTACGGCGGCGCTTCTGGCGACAAGCTGGCTGCCGCTCGCAACGCCTCCGTCCCGATTTACTCAGGCTGGTTGCTCAACCAGCCTTTTGCGCTTTCAGAGCGCACCTGAAAGTCCGTCGCCTCGACGGGTTTTCACGTGTCTTCTGAACCCGACTGCAGAAGGCCACTTGGTTCGGGTCGCGTGCAACGCGCGGCCGTCCGCCATCGGCTGGTAGTGGCCAGCCACCAAGCTCTTTCAGGTCGCGCGCCTGATGCCAAGTCGCCAGATGTCCAGGACCCCAAGCATCCAGCCCGGAGATTTCATGGCCTATACCTTCACTGAACGCAAACGTATCCGCAAGGACTTCGGCACCCGCGAAAGCGTGCTGCAGGTGCCCTATCTGCTGCAGATGCAGAAAGACGCCTACACCGCCTTCCTGCAAGCCGACACGCCACCCAAGAAGCGCACCCACGAGGGCCTGCAGGCCGCGTTCGAGTCTGCGTTCCCGATCGTTTCGCACAACGGGTTCGTGGAGATGAAGTTCGTCGAGTACACGCTCGCCAAGCCGGCGTTCGACGTGCGCGAGTGCCAGACCCGCGGCCTGACCTACGCCTCGGCGGTGCGCGCACGTGTGCAGCTGATCATCTACGACCGCGAGTCATCGACCCCGCAGAGCAAGGTGGTCAAGGAAGTGAAGGAGCAGGAGGTCTACATGGGCGAGGTGCCCCTGATGACCGACAAGGGCTCGTTCATCGTCAACGGCACCGAGCGTGTGATCGTGTCGCAGCTGCACCGCTCGCCCGGCGTGTTCTTCGAGCACGACAAGGGCAAGACGCACAGCTCGGGCAAGCTGCTGTTCTCGGCGCGCATCATTCCCTATCGCGGCTCCTGGCTCGATTTTGAATTCGATCCCAAGGACATCCTGTTCTTCCGCGTCGATCGCCGCCGCAAGATGCCGGTCACCATCCTGCTCAAGGCCATTGGCCTGAACCCCGAGCAGATCCTGGCGCACTTCTTCGTCAACGACAACTTCCGTCTGATGGACAGCGGTGCGCAACTGGAATTCGTCGCCGATCGCCTGAAGGGCGAGGTGGCGCGCTTCGACATCACCGACAAGTCGGGCAAGGTCGTCGTCGCCAAGGACAAGCGCATCACGGCCCGACACACGCGCGAGCTGGAGCAGTCAGGCACCACGCACATCAGCGTGCCCGAGGACTTCCTGGTCGGTCGTGTCGTTGCCCGCAACATCGTCGACCCGGACACCGGCGAGATCGTTGCCAAGGCCAACGACGAGCTGACCGAGGCGCTGCTCAAGAAGCTGCGCGACGCCGGCGTGCAGGAGCTGCAGGCGATCTTCACCAACGAACTCGACCAGGGCGCCTACATCTCGCAGACCCTGCGCATGGACGAGACCGCCGACGAGCTGGCGGCGCGCGTGGCCATCTACCGCATGATGCGCCCCGGCGAGCCCCCGACCGAGGACGCGGTGCAGGCCCTGTTCCAGCGCCTGTTCTACAACCCCGACACCTACGACCTGTCGCGAGTCGGTCGCATGAAATTCAACGCCAAGGTCGGCCGCGAAGAGTCGACCGGCCCGATGGTGCTGGCCAACGAGGACATCCTGGCGGTGGTCAAGATCCTGGTCGAGCTGCGCAACGGCCGTGGCGAGGTCGACGACATCGACCACCTGGGCAACCGCCGCGTGCGCTGCGTGGGTGAGCTGGCCGAAAACCAGTACCGCACCGGCCTGGCGCGCATCGAGAAAGCCGTGAAGGAACGTCTGGGTCAGGCCGAGCAGGACCCGCTCATGCCGCACGACCTGATCAACTCCAAGCCCATCTCCGCGGCGCTCAAGGAGTTCTTCGGCGCTTCGCAGCTGTCGCAGTTCATGGACCAGACCAACCCGCTGGCCGAGATCACCCACAAGCGCCGCGTCTCGGCCCTGGGCCCGGGCGGTCTGACGCGCGAGCGCGCCGGCTTCGAGGTGCGCGACGTGCACGTCACGCATTACGGCCGCGTCTGCCCTATCGAAACGCCGGAAGGCCCGAACATCGGCCTGATCAACTCGCTGGCCCTGTACGCCCGCCTGAACGAGTACGGTTTCATCGAAACCCCGTACCGCCGCGTGCTGGACGGCAAGGTGACCAACGAGATCGACTACCTGTCGGCCATCGAGGAAGGCAAGTACGTCATCGCCCAGGCCAACGCCGCGCTGGACAAGGACGGCCGCTTGACGGGCGAGCTGGTGTCGGCGCGCGAGCAGGGCGAATCGGTGCTGGTCGGCGCCGAGCGCATCCAGTACATGGACGTCTCGCCCGCGCAGATCGTCTCGGTGGCCGCGTCCCTGGTGCCCTTCCTGGAGCACGACGACGCCAACCGCGCGCTGATGGGCGCCAACATGTCGCGCCAGGCCGTGCCCGTGCTGCGCCCCGAAAAGCCGCTGGTGGGCACGGGCATCGAGCGCGTGGCGGCCATCGATTCCGGCACCGTCGTGACGGCGCGCCGTGGCGGCGTGGTGGACTACGTGGACGCCACCCGCATCGTGGTGCGCGTGCATGACGCCGAGGCCGTGGCTGGCGAGGTGGGGGTGGACATCTACAACCTCATCAAGTACCAGCGTTCCAACCAGAACACCAACATCCACCAGCGTCCGATCGTCAAGCGTGGAGACGTGCTGGCCAAGGGTGACGTGGTGGCCGACGGCGCCTCCACCGACCTGGGCGAGATCGCCATCGGCCAGAACATGCTGATTGCCTTCATGCCCTGGAACGGCTACAACTTCGAGGACTCGATCCTGATCTCCGAGAAGGTGGTGGCCGAGGAGCGCTACACCAGCATCCACATCGAGGAGCTGGTGGTGATGGCGCGCGACACCAAGCTGGGCGCCGAGGAAATCACGCGCGACATCCCCAACCTGAGCGAGCAGCAACTCAACCGCCTGGACGACTCGGGCATCATCTACGTCGGTGCCGAAGTCATGCCAGGCGACACGCTGGTCGGCAAGGTCACGCCCAAGGGCGAGACCACGCTGACGCCCGAGGAGAAGCTGCTGCGCGCGATCTTCGGCGAGAAGGCCAGCGACGTGAAGGACACCTCGCTGCGCGTCGACCAGGGCTCGCAGGGCACGGTGATCGACGTGCAGGTCTTCACCCGCGAGGGCATCCAGCGCGACAAGCGCGCGCAGCAGATCATCGACGACGAACTCAAGCGCTACCGGCTGGACCTGAACGACCAGTTGCGCATCGTCGAGGCCGACGCCTACGACCGGATCGAAAAGCTGCTGACCGGCAAGCTTGCCAACGGTGGTCCGAACAAGATCGCCAAGGGCACGAAGATCGACAAGGCCTACCTGGCCTCGGTCGACAAGTACCACTGGTTCGACATCCGTCCGGCCGACGACGACGTCGCCTCGCAGCTCGAAAGCATCAAGGCCTCCATCGAGCAGCAGCGCCACAGCTTCGACCTGGCCTTCGAGGAAAAGCGCAAGAAGCTCACGCAAGGTGACGAGCTGCCGGCTGGCGTGCTGAAGATGGTCAAGGTCTACCTGGCCGTCAAGCGCCGCCTGCAGCCGGGCGACAAGATGGCCGGCCGCCACGGCAACAAGGGCGTGGTGTCCAAGATCGTGCCGGTCGAGGACATGCCCTACATGGCCGACGGCACGCCCGCCGACATCGTGCTCAACCCGCTCGGCGTGCCTTCGCGCATGAACGTGGGTCAGGTGCTGGAAGTGCACCTGGGCTGGGCCGGCAAGGGCATCGGTCAGCGCATCAACGAGATGCTGCAGGCCGAAGGCCGTGTGGCCAAGATCCGCAAGTACCTGGGCGACCTGTACAACAGCGGCGACCGCAAGGAAGACCTGAGCCAGCTCAGCGACGAGCAGCTGCTCGAGATGGCGGGCAACCTGACCGGCGGCATGCCGTTCGCCACGCCGGTGTTCGATGGCGCCACCGAGGAGGAAATCCTCGACATGCTCAAGCTGGCGTACCCCGAGGACGTGGCCACCAGCAAGGGCCTGACGCCCACGCGTACCCAGGCCTGGCTGTTCGACGGTCGCACGGGCGAGCGCTTCGAGCGCCCGACCACCATTGGCTACATGCACTTCCTGAAGCTGCACCACCTGGTGGACGACAAGATGCACGCGCGTTCCACCGGCCCCTACTCGCTGGTCACGCAGCAACCGCTGGGCGGCAAGGCCCAGTTTGGCGGCCAGCGTTTCGGCGAGATGGAGGTGTGGGCACTGGAGGCCTACGGCGCCTCCTACACGCTGCAGGAAATGCTGACCGTCAAGTCCGACGACGTGCAGGGCCGCACCAAGGTGTACGAGTCCATCGTCAAGGGCGAGCACTCGATCGACGCCGGCATGCCCGAGTCGTTCAACGTGCTGGTCAAGGAAATCCGCTCGCTCGGTCTCGACATCGAGCTGGAGCGCTCCTGATTCATTGAAAAGGAAAGAGTCACATGAAATCGCTGCTCGACCTGTTCAAGCAATTCACCCCGGATGAGCACTTCGATGCCATCCGCATCGGCCTGGCTTCACCCGAGAAGATCCGTTCCTGGTCCTTCGGCGAGGTGAAGAAACCCGAGACCATCAACTACCGCACCTTCAAGCCCGAGCGTGACGGCCTGTTCTGCGCCAAGATCTTCGGCCCCATCAAGGACTACGAGTGCCTGTGCGGCAAGTACAAGCGCCTGAAGCACCGCGGCGTGATCTGCGAGAAGTGCGGCGTGGAAGTCACGCAGACCAAGGTGCGTCGCGAGCGCATGGGTCACATCGACCTGGCCGCGCCCTGCGCCCACATCTGGTTCCTGAAGTCCCTGCCCAGCCGCCTGGGCCTGGTGCTGGACATGACGCTGCGCGACATTGAGCGCGTGCTGTACTTCGAGGCCTATGTGGTGACCGACCCGGGCATGACGCCGCTCAAGAAGAGCAGCATCATGAGCGAGGACGACTACGACGCCAAGCGCAAGGAGTACGGTGATGAGTTCGTCGCCCGCATGGGTGCCGAAGGCATCAAGGACCTGCTCGAAGGCATCGACCTGGAGACCGAGATCGAGCGCCTGCGCGGCGATCTGACCGGCTCCGAGGTCAAGGTCAAGAAGAACGCCAAGCGCCTGAAGGTGCTGGAGGCCTTCAAGAAGTCCGGCATCAAGCCCGGGTGGATGATCCTGAACGTGCTGCCCGTGCTGCCGCCGGACCTGCGGCCGCTGGTGCCGCTGGATGGCGGGCGCTTCGCCACGTCGGACCTGAACGACCTGTACCGCCGCGTCATCAACCGCAACAGCCGCCTGCGCCGCCTGCTGGAGCTGAAGGCACCCGAGATCATCGCGCGCAACGAAAAGCGCATGCTGCAGGAGGCCGTGGACAGCCTGCTGGACAACGGCCGCCGCGGCAAGGCCATGACCGGCGCCAACAAGCGCGCGCTCAAGTCGCTGGCCGACATGATCAAGGGCAAGAGCGGCCGCTTCCGCCAGAACCTGCTGGGCAAGCGCGTCGACTATTCGGGCCGTTCGGTCATCACCGTCGGCCCGACCCTGATGCTGCACCAGTGCGGCCTGCCCAAGCTGATGGCGCTCGAACTCTTCAAGCCCTTCATCTTCGCCCGCCTGGAGCAGATGGGCATCGCCACCACCATCAAGGCCGCCAAGAAGGAAGTCGAGGCCGGCACGCCCGTGGTGTGGGACATCCTGGAAGAAGTCATCACCGAGCACCCGGTGCTGCTCAACCGTGCGCCCACGCTGCACCGTCTGGGCATCCAGGCGTTCGAGCCGATCCTGATCGAGGGCAAGGCCATCCAGCTGCACCCGCTGGTGTGCGCGGCCTTCAACGCCGACTTCGACGGCGACCAGATGGCCGTGCACGTGCCGCTGTCGGTGGAAGCGCAGATGGAAGCGCGCACGCTGATGCTGTCGTCCAACAACGTGCTGTTCCCGGCCTCGGGCGAGCCCTCCATCGTGCCCTCGCAGGACGTGGTGCTGGGCCTGTACTACACCACGCGCGAGCGCATCAACGGCAAGGGCGAGGGCATGGTCTTTGCCGACATCGGCGAAGTCGAGCGCGCCCTGGCCGCCGGCGTGGTCGAGCTGACCGCCCGGATCAGCGTGCGCCTGACCGAATGGAGCAAGGACAAGGCGACCGGTGAATTCACGCCATCCACCAGCGTGGTCGAAACCACCGCCGGCCGCGCCCTGTTGTCGGAGATTCTGCCCAAGGGCCTGCCGTTCTCGCAGATGAACAAGGCGCTCAAGAAGAAGGAAATCTCGCGCCTGATCAACGCCAGCTTCCGCAAGTGCGGCCTGAAGGAAACCGTGGTTTTTGCCGACAAGCTGCTGCAAAACGGCTTCCGGCTGGCCACGCGCGCCGGCATCTCGATCGCCATCGAGGACATGCTGGTGCCGAGCGAGAAGGCCGGCATCATCGAGCGCGCCGAAAAAGAGGTCAAGGAAATCGAGCAGCAGTACGTCTCGGGCCTGGTCACCGCCGGCGAACGCTACAACAAGGTGGTCGACATCTGGGGCAAGGCCGGCGACGAAGTCTCCAAGGTCATGATGGCCCAGCTGGCCAAGCAAAAGACCCAGGATCGCCACGGCAAGGAAGTCGAGCAGGAGTCGTTCAACTCCATCTACATGATGGCCGACTCGGGCGCGCGCGGCAGCGCGGCGCAGATTCGCCAGCTGGCGGGCATGCGCGGCCTGATGGCCAAGCCCGACGGCTCGATCATCGAGACGCCCATCACGGCCAACTTCCGTGAAGGCCTGAACGTGCTGCAGTACTTCATCTCCACGCACGGCGCCCGCAAGGGCCTGGCCGACACGGCGCTGAAGACCGCCAACTCCGGTTACCTCACGCGCCGCCTGGTCGACGTGACCCAGGACCTGGTGGTGACCGAGGAGGACTGCGGTACCAGCGATGGATCGCTGATGCGCGCCATCGTCGAGGGCGGTGAAGTGGTCGAATCGCTGCGCGAGCGCATCCTGGGCCGGACCGCCGCCGAAGACCTGGTCAGCCCCGAAACGCAGGAAGTCGTGCTGCGGGCCGGGCAGATGCTCGACGAGGACGCGGTTGACGAGCTCGAGGCCGCCGGCATCGACGAAGTGCGCGTGCGCACGGCCCTGACCTGTGGCACGCGCTTCGGCATCTGCGCCAAGTGCTACGGCCGCGATCTGGGTCGCGGCGGCCTGGTCAACGTCGGCGAGGCCGTGGGTGTCATCGCCGCGCAGTCGATCGGCGAGCCCGGCACGCAGCTGACCATGCGCACCTTCCACATCGGTGGCGCGGCGTCGCGCGCGGCGGTGGCGTCCAGTGTCGAGGCCAAGACGGCGGGCAGCATCGGCTTCAACCCGACCATGCGCTACGTCACCAACACCAAGGGTGAGCTGGTGGTGATTTCGCGCTCGGGCGAGATCACCATCCACGACGAGCACGGTCGCGAGCGCGAGCGCCACAAGGTGCCCTACGGCGCCATCCTGACGGTGCAGGCCGACCAGACGGTCAAGGCCGGCACCATCCTGGCCAACTGGGATCCGCTGACGCGTCCCATCATCACCGAGTACGCCGGCACGATCAAGTTCGAGAACGTCGAGGAAGGCCTGACGGTGGCCAAGCAGGTCGACGACGTGACCGGCCTGTCGACGCTGGTGGTGATCGACCCCAAGCGCCGCGGCTCGGCCAAGATCGTGCGCCCGCAGGTCAAGCTGGTGGACGCCGGTGGCAACGAGGTCAAGATCCCCGGCACCGACCATTCGGTGACCATCGGCTTCCAGGTCGGCGCGCTGATCCAGGTGCGCGACGGCCAGGACGTCGGCCCCGGCGAGGTGCTGGCGCGCATTCCGGTCGAAGGCCAGAAGACGCGCGACATCACCGGCGGCCTGCCGCGCGTGGCCGAGCTGTTCGAGGCGCGCACGCCCAAAGACAAGGGCACGCTGGCCGAGCAGACCGGCACCATTTCGTTTGGCAAGGAGACCAAGGGCAAGATCCGCCTGCAGATCACTGACCCCGACGGCAAGGTGTGGGAAGAGCTGATTCCCAAGGAAAAGAACCTGCTGGTGCACGAAGGCCAGGTGGTCAACAAGGGCGAATCCATCGTCGACGGCCCGGCCGACCCGCAGGACATCCTGCGCCTGCTGGGCATCGACGAGCTGTCGCGCTACATCGTCGACGAGGTGCAGGACGTCTACCGCCTGCAGGGCGTGAAGATCAACGACAAGCACATCGAGGTCATCGTGCGCCAGATGCTGCGCCGCGTCGTGGTCGAGAATCCGGGCGAGTCCGGCTACATCGCCGGCGAGCAGGTCGAACGCAGCGAGATGCTGGACACCAACGACGCCCTGCGCGCCGAAGGCAAGGTGCCGGCCACCTACAGCAACCTGTTGCTGGGCATCACCAAGGCCTCCCTGTCCACCGACTCGTTCATCTCCGCGGCCTCCTTCCAGGAGACCACCCGCGTGCTGACCGAAGCGGCCATCATGGGCAAGCGCGACGAACTGCGTGGCCTGAAGGAAAACGTCATCGTCGGCCGCCTGATCCCGGCCGGTACCGGCCTGGCCTACCACCAGGCGCGCAAGGCCAAGGACCAGATGGACGAGGCCGAGCGCCGCGCCATCGCCGAGGCCGAGGCGGCCGAACTGGCTGGCGCCACCGAGATGACCGAAGCCGGCGAGTCCGCCAGCGTGGACGGAGAGGCGGCCGCCGAGTAAGCGTTTGCTTCCATTGTGATAGCGCCCTCCGCTTGCTGCTACAGCGCTGAGGGCGCTTTTTCTTGAGGTTTTCGGAATGTGGGGTTGGGGTTTGTGGGTCGCGGCGGCGCTGCTGCTGTTCTGGGGCATCGGGGCCTACAACCGCCTGGTGCGCCTGCGTGCCGCGGTGACCAAGGCGTTCGTGGCGCTGGACGAACAGCTGGTGCGCCAGCTGGTCTGGATTCAGGGCGGCGTGCCCGAGTCCCTGCGCGACGGCCCGCACACCACGCCCGGCGAACTGACTGACGACGTGACGGTCGCCTGGACGCGCCTGCACGCCGCCAGCGAGCAGTTTGCCGTCGCCCTGGCGCAGGCGCGCGCCCAGCCGCTGGACGTGGCCGTCATGGCGGCCCTGGTGATGGCGCATGAGGCCCTGCGCACCGCCTGGGCGCATGTGCTGGCCGACGCGGTGCCGGCCGATGCCGTGCCTTCGGCCGAACGCCTGCAGGCGCGCTGGATGCGCCTGCTGCACCAGTCGCTGCCCCTGCGCGCCGCCTTCAACGATGCCGTGCAGGCCTACAACCAGGCGATCCGCCAGTTCCCGGCATCGCTGATGGCGCGTCTGTTCGGGTTTCGGCCCGCCGGCACCGTCACGCGCCTGGCGGAAAACCGCTGATGGCCGCATCGCCCGGCCAGGCCTTGCCGCTGTGGCGTCAGCTGCAGGCGACGGCGCGGCTGGTCGCTGCCGTGGAAGCCGGCCGCTCGCTGTCGGCCGAGCTGGCCCAGGTCGACGCGCCACTGCGCCCCGGCGCGCAGGCACTGTCGTTTCATGCGCTGCGCTGGCTGGGGCTGGCGCGGGCATTGCGCGCGCGCCTGGCGCGGCGCGCGCCGCCGCCGGCCGTCGATGCGCTGTTGTGCACCAGTCTGGCGCTGGCACAGCCGGCCGATGGGGCGCCGTACGAAGCTTTCACCCTGGTCGACCAGGCGGTCGAGGCCGCCAAGCGCGACCGCGTGCTGCGTCCGCACGCCGCGTTCATCAACGCCTGTCTGCGGCGCTTTCTGCGCGAGCGGGCCGCGCTGACGGCCGCCGTGCTGCACGATCCGGCGGCACGCTGGAACCACCCACGCTGGTGGGTCGAGCGGCTGCGCCGCGACCACCCCGAGCACTGGCAGGCCATTCTGTCGGCGGCCCAGCACGCGGCGCCGATGGATCTGCGCGTCAACCCGCGGCGGGCCAGCGTGGCCGACGTGTGCGCCCGCCTGGCGCAGCAGGGCGCGGGTGTTCGGGCGCTCGGTGGCGCGGCGCTGCGGCTTGAGCGGCCGCGCGCGGTGCAGGACCTTCCCGGCTTCGCGGCCGGCGAGCTGTCGGTGCAGTCGGCCACTGCCCAGCGCGCCGCGCCCCTGCTGCTCGAAGGTTGCGCCGACGTCGCCGCGCCTCGCGTGCTGGACGCCTGCGCCGCACCCGGGGGCAAGACCGCGCACTTGCTGGAGCTGCGCGCCGACGCCCGTGTCACCGCGCTGGAGATCGACCCGGCGCGCAGCGCGCGCATTGGTGAAACCCTGGCGCGCCTGGGTCTGCACGCCGACGTGCGCGTGGCCGACGCCGCCGACGTGCCGTCCTGGTGGCAGGGCGAGCGCTACGACGCCATCCTGCTGGACGCGCCCTGCAGCGCCTCGGGCATCGTCAGCCGCCATCCCGACGTGCGCTGGCTGCGGCGCGAATCCGACCTGGCCCAGCTCGCCGCCCGCCAGGACCGGCTGCTGCAGGCCCTGTGGCCGCTGCTGCGCCCCGGTGGGCAACTGCTGTACTGCACCTGCTCGGTGTTCGCCCAGGAGGGGCGCGAACGCATCGAGTCGTTTCTTGCGCGCCACAGTGATGCCCTGCCATGCCCTTCGCCCGGCCATATATTGCCCTCCGCGGCGGGGTTGGCACCCGGGCTTGGCGACAATGCGGTCTGTGAAGACGGGTTTTATTACGCGCTGCTGCGCAAACGCCTGGATTAGCCGCCTGCTGCTGGCCTGGGTGCTGGCCTGCGGACTGGGTGTCGGCCCGGCGGTTGCCCGGGCCGAGAGCGCCGCCTTGAGCGCGCTCAGTGTCGAGCGCGACGGCGAAGAGCTGATCCTGAGCGCCCGCATCGACTTCACGCTGTCGTCGGTGGTCGAGGACGCCTTGCACAAGGGGATCCCCGTGTACTTCGTCGCCGAGGCCGAGCTGCTGCGTGAGCGCTGGTACTGGGCCGACCGCAGCCTGGCCACGACACGCCGCTACACCCGCCTGATGTACCAGCCGCTGACGCGCCGCTGGCGCCTCAACACCTCGTCCGAGCCGCTGAACAACGCGGGTCTGGGCGTCAGTCTGACGCAGAACTTCGACACGCTGGGCGAAGCCCTGACCGCCGTGCAGCGCATCGGCCGCTGGAAGATCGCCAGCGCCGACGACATCGAAGGCGGCGGGCGGCATGTGCTGCGCTTTCGTTTCCGGCTCGACGCCAGCCAACTGCCGCGTACCTTGCAGATCGGCTCGGTAGGGCATTCCGACTGGGTGATCTCGGTCGAGCGCCGCATCGACCTGACGCAGGAGCTGACCCAGTGAGCGCCGCGCCCGGGTCGTCCGCGGCCCCTGCGCCGACCGCGCGCCAGCGCCGATCGCGTTGGGCACTGTGGGCGGCCGTCATGCTGCTGGTGGGCATCGGCTTCGTGCTGCTGTTTCTGCTGGCCCAGGCCACCAACAACCGGCTGCTGTACGAGCGCTACTACACGCGCCTGTTCGTCGTCAACGTGGCGGTGGCCGCCGTGCTGGCCCTGGTCATCGGCTGGGGGGTGTATCGGCTGCTGGCGCGCCTGCGGCGCGGCAAGTTCGGCAGCCGGCTGCTCATCAAGCTGGCGGCGATTTTCGGGTTGGTGGGCGTGTTGCCCGGCCTGCTGATCTACGGCGTGTCCTACCAGTTCGTGTCGCGCTCGATCGAATCGTGGTTCGACGTCCGGGTCGAAGGGGCGCTGGATTCGGGCCTGACGCTGGCGCGCACCTCGCTGGAAACCCAGGCACGTGACTTTGGCAACCAGTTGCGCTCGGCCTCGGCCGGCCTGGCGGAGATCCCGGACGCGCTGGCGGCGCTGCCGCTGGAGCAGCTGCGCGCGCAACTGGGCGCCAGCGACCTGACCTTGTGGAACGCCTCCGGCCGCCTGCTGGCCAGCGCCGGCCAGTCGCGCTTCGAGCTCACGCCCGAGCGCCCCAGCCCGTCCATGCTGCGCGCCCTGCGGGCCCAGGGCGTGGCCACCCAGGTCGAAGGGCTGGACGACGCCGTGCCCGGCGGTGGCACGCCCGAGGCGCGCATCCGCGCCCTGGTGGCCGTCAGTGCGCGCTCGATCGGCCTGGTCGGCGAGCAGCGCCTGCTGCAGGGCGTGCAACCCCTGCCCACCAGCCTGGTCACCCACGCCCTGGCGGTGCAGGAGGCCAACCGCGAATACCAGGAGCGCGCGCTCGGCCGCGAGGGCCTGCGCCGCATGTACATCGGCACCCTGACCCTGAGCCTGTTCCTGGCGGTCTTCGGCGCCGTGCTGCTGGCGGTGGTGCTGGGCAAGCAGCTGGCCACGCCCCTGCTCATGCTGGCCGAGGGCATGCGCCAGGTGGCGGCGGGCGATCTGGCGCCCAAGGTGGCGCTGCCCGGCCGCGACGAGCTGGTGGGCCTGACCCGCTCGTTCGCCGACATGACCCAGCAGCTGGCCGATGCCCGCGCCGCGGTTGACGCCAGCATGCACGCCGTCGACGCCTCGCGCGCGCACCTGCAGACCATTCTCGACAACCTGACGGCCGGCGTCATCGTGCTCGACGCGCAGGGCCTCATCCAGTCCTCCAATCCCGGCGCCACGCGCATCCTGCGGGCGCCGCTGGCCGCCAGCGCCGGCCGGCCGCTGGGCAGCCTGGACGGCCTGCAGGCCTTCGCCGCCGAGGTGGACAGCCAGTTCGCCAGCTTCGAGGGCGAGCGCCTGGAGCACGGGCTGGAGCACTGGCAGAAGTCCTTCGAGCTCTACGGCCACGCGGGCGGTGGCGTGGCCACCGACGCGCTGACCCTCATCGCACGCGGCGCGGCACTGCCCGACGGGCTGCGCCTGCTGGTGTTCGACGACATCTCCGAAATCGTCTCGGCCCAGCGCGCCCATGCCTGGGGCGAGGTGGCGCGGCGGCTGGCGCACGAAATCAAGAACCCGCTCACCCCCATCCAGCTGTCGGCCGAGCGACTGGAGCACAAGCTGGCCGACAAGCTGCCCGAGGCCGAACGCGCGCTGCTGGTGCGCGCCGTGCGCACCATCGTCGACCAGGTGGATGCCATGAAGCGACTGGTCAACGAGTTCCGCGACTACGCCCGCCTGCCCATGGCCGACCTTCAGCCCATCGACCTGAACGCGCTGGTGGCCGAGGTGCTCCAGCTGTACGGCGGCGCCGCCGAGGCTGGACATGGGCCGGTGGCGCCAGCGCGGATTCAGGTCGAAAACGACCCCGGTTGCCCGCCGATCCTGGGTGATGCCCAGCAACTGCGGCAGGTCATCCACAACCTGGTGCAGAACGCCCTCGACGCCACTGAAGGCACGGAACATGCCCCGGCCGACCGCGGCGATCCGGTGGTGATCGTGCGCACGCAGTGGCTCGACAACCTGCAGCGCGTGCGGCTGTCGGTCATCGACAGCGGCCACGGATTCCCCGACGCGATCCTCAAGCGCGCCTTCGAGCCCTACGTCACCACCAAGCCCAAGGGCACCGGCCTGGGCCTGGCCGTGGTGCGCAAGATCGCCGACGAACACGGCGCCCGCATCGATGTATCGAATCGCATCAACGATGGCCAAATTCTGGGTGCGCAAGTATCGTTATCATTCCAGCCAGCATCCGAGGGCCGCACAGCCCTGACGTAGCACAGCACGCATCACGAACCGCACTGCTTATGGCCAACATCCTGGTGGTTGACGACGAACTCGGCATTCGGGATCTCCTGTCCGAGATTCTCAATGACGAGGGGCACACCGTCGAACTCGCCCAGAATGCCGCACAGGCACGCACCGCGCGCCACAACGGTCGTCCCGACCTGGTGCTGCTCGACATCTGGATGCCAGACACCGACGGCGTCACCCTGCTCAAGGAGTGGCGTGGTGCCGGTCTGCTGACCATGCCGGTCATCATGATGAGTGGCCACGCCACCATCGACACCGCGGTCGAAGCCACCCGCATCGGCGCGCAATCGTTCCTCGAAAAGCCCATCACCCTGCAGAAGCTTCTCAAGGCCGTTGACCAGGCGCTGTCGCGCGACCTGCCCGCGCGCCGCGCCGCGGTCGAGACCATCGACCTGGGTGGCGCGATCGTTACGTCGGTGGCCGACCTGACCGTCGAGGCCGCCATGACCGGCGGCCAGGCACTGCCCCCGGCCGTCGACCTCAGCCCCCAGGGCCAGCAGACCTTCGACCTCGACAAGCCCCTGCGCGACGCCCGCGACGCGTTCGAAAAAGCCTACTTCGAATTCCACCTGGCCAAGGAAGGCGGCTCCATGACCCGCGTGGCCGAAAAGACCGGGCTGGAGCGCACCCACCTGTACCGCAAGCTCAAGCAACTGGGGGTCGACCTGTCGCGCAACCGCCGCGGCTCGGCCTTGGTGCTTTGACGCCTGTGCTAGAATTTCCGGTTTCCAGGCCCGGTAGCTCAGTTGGTAGAGCAGCGGATTGAAAATCCGCGTGTCGGCAGTTCGATTCTGCCCCAGGCCACCAAGACCCAAGCCCAACGCCCAACCGTCCGCGGTTGGGCGTTGTCGTTTGCAGCGGCAATCGTGGCCAGGCGTCAGCTGCCAGCGGGCGTGTCGCGGCGCAGCGCGCCCAGCAGCTTCTGGCCGGCGCGGCCGTCGGGCTTGTGGCCCAGGCGCTGCTGTTCCTGTTTGATCGCCGCGCGCGTCTGCGCCCCAATCAGCCCGTCGGCAGCGCCGATGTCGTGTCGGCGCGCCAGCAGCAGCGTCTGCAACTCGCGGTTCTCGGCCCGCGACAGGCCAGGGTCATCGGTCGGCCAGGGCGTGGCCAGCGCCAGCGGCGCGCCGGCATCGGCCACCAGATCGGCCAGCCGGGCGATGGCCAGGGCGTAGTTCTCGCTGGCGTTGTAGCTGTACAGCGCGTCAAAGTTGCGCCCCACCAGAAACGCCGGCCCGCCGCGCGCCGGCACCAGCAGCCCGGCTGCCGGCAGCGCATCGGGCAGCGGCGCGCCGCTGGCCAGCGTCAGGCCGGCGGCCCGCCAGTCGGCCATCGGGCGCTTGTTCTTGCGACTGGCGCCGGTGGCGTCAAAACCCGCCGGCAGCCTGACCTCGAACCCCCAGGGCTCGCCACGCCGCCAGCCGGCGTTCTGCAGGAATCTGGCCGTGGACGCCAGCGCATCCGGCACGCTGCCCACGATGTCGCGCCGGCCGTCGCCGTCGAAGTCCACCGCGCTCCTGAAGAAGGTGCTGGGCATGAACTGCGTCTGCCCGAAGGCGCCGGCCCAGGAGCCGGTCAGCTGCTGGGGCGCCACATGCCCTTCCTGCAGAATGCGCAGCGCCGCCGCCAGCTCGCCCCTGAAGTACCCCTGCCGCCGTCCAAAGCACGACAGCGTGGCCAGCGACTGCACCAGAGGCCGCCCGCCCAGGTTCTGGCCGAAGTTGCTCTCCACCCCCCACACGCCGACGACGATCGGCGCCGCCACCCCCGTCTGCCGCTCGATCTGCGCCAGCGTGTCCTGCCACCGGGCATGGGCGGCGCGGCCGTCGGCCACCCGTTCGGCGTCCACCAGCACCGCCAGGTAATCCCACACCGGCATGGTGAATTCCGGCTGGCGATTGAGCAGCACCAGCACCGAAGGGTCGGGCGCCAGCCCGTCGGTGTGCGCGCCAAACGTGGCGGGCGTGATGGCCTTGAACGCCGGCGTGGCGCGCAGCCCCTGCAGGCAGGCGCGAAACTCGGCCGGGTCGGTGGACGGCAGCGGCGCATCCTGGGCGTGCGCCAGCGGCAGGCAGGCCGCCGTCAGCAGCAGGGCGGCGCGCCAGGCCAGGTGGGTGAGGGAACGCATGATGGGGGCTGGGTTGTGTGCAGCCCGCGATTGTCACCCGCGGCTGCGCGCCCCGGCACCGCCGCCCTGGATTGCCACGGCCTGCGGCCTCGCAATGACGGGGTTCATTTGATGCGGCTGCCCCGCACCCTCCGTCATCGCGAGGCCGCAGGCCGCGGCGATCCAGTGGGGCGCATCCACCGGCCACGCGGCCATTTGCAGCAACCACGCCCCGGTCACCTCTTCAACCGCCGCCGTGGATTGCCACGGCGCCTGCGGCGCCTCGCAATGACGGGGGAATTTGAAGCGGCCATCCCGCACCCTCCGTCATCGCGAGGCCGCAGGCCGCGGCGATCCAGTGGGGCGCATCCACCGGCCACGCGGCCATTTGCAGCAACCACGCCCCGGTCACCTCTTCCACCGCCGCCGTGGATTGCCACGGCGCCTGCGGCGCCTCGCAATGACGGGGGAATTTGAAGCGGCCATCCCGCGCCCTCCGTCATCGCGAGGCCGCAGGCCGCGGCGATCCAGTGGGGCGTCACCCCAGCCCGTCGTACAGATCCTGCCAATCGGGGTTCATCGCCTCGATCAACCCCAGCTTGCGCGCTCGCGAACCCGCTTTGAGTTGCTTCTCGCGCAAGATGGCGCTTTCCATGGTCTCGTGCGGCTCGTACCACACCAGGGTGTGAACGCCGTACCGCTTGCTGAAGCCGTCCACCACCTCGTTCCGGTGTTGCCAAACGCGCCCGGGCAGGTTGCTCGTCACACCCACGTACAACGTCCCGTTGCGCCGACTGGCCAGGATGTAGACGCAGGGTTGCTTCATGCGGCGATTGTCGCTGCGCTACTCGTTCAACCGCTGTCCTGGATTGCCACGGCGGCTGCGCCGCCTCGCAATGACGGGGTAGGCCAGTGGCGCCGTGTTGCAGTAACGGGCGCCGCAACGCGACGCACCACCACCCCATCACGACGTCATCGCGAGGCCGCAGGCCGTGGCGATCCAGTGGGGCGCATTCACCGGCCTGCCGGCCATTTGCAGCAAATACGCTGCGGTCACCCCTTCAACCCCCGCACTGGATTGCCACGGCGGCTGCGCCGCCTCGCAATGACGGGAAGCGGTTCAGGCGCCGCCCCGTATCCCCCGTCATCGCGAGGCCGCAGGCCGTGGCGATCCAGTGGGGGCGCCTCTATCGGCCCGTCGCCCGCGCAACCGCACCACGCCCAGCCGCCACCTGGGCACGCCGCCAGTCAACTTTAAAAAAACTTAAAATAGCCACCCAAAGCTTGCCCAGTCTGCGCAAGCAGCTATTTTTAATATAGCAAATCAAACACCCTGAGCCCCCGCCCATGAGCTATTTCATCACCGGCACCGCCGGCTTCATCGGCTTTCACCTGGCCAAGCTGCTGCTCGACCAGGGCCACACCGTCCACGGCTACGACGGCATGACCGACTACTACGACGTGCGCCTGAAGCAAGCCCGCCACGCCCTGCTGCGCCAGTACCCCCAATTCACCGCCACCGAAGCCCTGCTGGAAGACGACGCCACCCTGCAGGCCGCCGTCGCCGCCGCCCGGCCCAGCGCCATCGTCCACCTGGCCGCCCAGGCCGGCGTGCGCTACAGCATCGAGCACCCGCGCGCCTACATCGACGCCAACATCATCGGCAGCTTCAACGTCATGGAAGCCGCGCGCCGCCAGCAGGTGCAGCACCTGCTGATGGCCTCCACCTCATCCGTCTACGGCGCCAACACCGCGATGCCCTACGCCGAGATCCACAAGTGCGACACCCAGATGTCCTTCTACGCCGCCACCAAGAAGGCGGGAGAAGCCATGGCGCACGCCTGGGCCCACATCCACGGCGTGCCCACCACGATGTTCCGCTTCTTCACCGTGTACGGGCCCTGGGGCCGGCCCGACATGGCGTACTTCAAGTTCACCCGCGCCATCCTGGCTGGCCAGCCCATCGACATCTACAACCACGGCGACATGTGGCGCGACTTCACCTACGTCGAAGACCTGGTGCGCGCCATCGCCCTGCTCATCGACGCCGTGCCCCCGCCGACCGAGGGCCGCCAGCCCGCCCAAGCCATCGAAGGCGACAGCCTGTCGCCCGTCGCCCCCTGGCGCGTCGTCAACATCGGCAACTCCGACAAGGTGCGCCTGCTCGACTTCATCGACGCCATCGAGCAGTGCCTGGGCAAGCCCGCCATCCGCAACTACATGGACATGCAACCCGGCGACGTGCCCGCCACCTGGGCCGATGCCAGCCTGCTGCAGCGCCTGACCGGCTATCGGCCGCAGACCGAGTTCCGCGAAGGCGTGCGGCGCTTTGTGGACTGGTACCAGCAGCACTACGCCGCAGCCAGCTGAGTCGGGCGCTGCGTCCTGACCCGGCGCCGCCACTGGATCGCCACGGCCCGCGGCCTCGCGATGACGGCGCCTGGGCGGCGCCACCCGCCCACCCCAACCCCCCGTCATTGCGAGGAGGCCGCAGGCCGACGCGGCAATCCAGCAGCGGCGCATCCAGACGCGCCACCACCATTTCGCCCCGCACCAGAATTGCCACCAATTTCTTATAAAATCAGCCCGCCACGCCCGATGGGCAAGCGCCGCCAGCTATCAAAACAAAAGCGGCAAAACCCCAACCGTTGCCACCCGCAGCACCCGCCGCCCTCCCCGAACGCATGAACCTCCTCGCATCGCCCCTGGCCATCGTCGGCCTGGGCTACGTCGGCCTGCCGCTGGCGGTCGAATTCGGCAAGCAGCGCCCCGTGCTGGGCTTTGACATCAACGCCGCCCGCGTGGCCGAGCTGCAGGGCGGCCACGACCACACGCTGGAATGCAGCGCGGGCGAGCTGCGCGCCGCCGCCCACCTGCGCTTCAGCCACGACCCGGCCGACCTGAAAGCCTGCCAGGTCTTCATCGTCACCGTCCCTACCCCGGTCGACACCGCCAACCGGCCCGACTTGACGCCGCTCGTCAAGGCCAGCTGCACCGTGGGCGCGGCGCTGAAGAAGGGCGACGTGGTGATCTACGAATCCACCGTCTACCCCGGCGCCACCGAGGAAGTCTGCGTGCCCGAGCTGGAGGCCGCCAGCGGCCTCAAGTTCAACCAGGACTTCTTCTGCGGCTACAGCCCCGAGCGCATCAACCCCGGTGACAAGGTCAACACCCTCACCACCATCAAGAAGATCACCAGCGGCAGCACACCCGAGGTGGCCGATGCCGTCGATGCGCTGTACCGCCAAATCATCACCGCTGGCACGCACCAAGCCAGCAGCCTGAAGGTGGCCGAGGCCGCCAAGGTGATCGAAAACACCCAGCGCGACCTGAACATCGCCCTCGTCAACGAGCTGTCCGTCATCTTCGAGCGCCTGGGCATCGACACGCTGGACGTGCTGGAGGCCGCCGGCAGCAAGTGGAACTTCCTGCCCTTTCGCCCCGGCATGGTCGGTGGCCACTGCATCGGCGTCGATCCGTACTACCTGACCCACAAGGCCGAAGAAGTCGGCTACCACCCGCAGGTCATCCTGGCCGGGCGCCGCATCAACGACAACATGGCCCGCTACGTGGCGCGCAACACCATCAAGCGCATGCTGCAAAACGGGCTCGACGTGCCGCGTTGCCGCATCGGCGTGCTGGGCATCACCTTCAAGGAGAACTGCCCCGACATCCGCAACAGCAAAGTGGTCGACATGGTGCGCGAGTTCGAGGCCTGGGGCGCCCAGGTGGTGGTGGCCGACCCCTGGGCCGACCCGGCCGAGGTGCGGCACGAATACGGCATCGAGCTGTGCCGCATCGACCCCGCCAACCCGGTCGACGCCCTGGTGGTGGCCGTCGGCCACCACGAATACCGCGCCATGGCGCCCGCCGACCTGCGTGCCCTGTGCCGCAACGGGCAGCCCGTGCTGGCCGATGTCAAGAGCCTGTATGACCGTCATGTCATGACCGGTGCGGGCTTCAGTGTCTTCCGGCTCTGATGCTGCGCCGTCACGTTTCCCGTCGCCGCAACCCCGTCATTGCGAGGAGCGCAGCGACGTGGCAATCCAGCGGCAGCGCTTGCTTGTGGCGCGGGACTGGATTGCTTCACTGCGTTCGCAATGACGAATGCAACCCCGTCATTGCGAGGAGCGCAGCGACGCGGCAATCCAGCGGCAGCCTCGCTGGTGGCGCAGGACTGGATTGCTTCCCGCCACGCTGCGCTCGCGGCTGAAGACCAGCTGCGTTCGCAATGACGAATACACATACCCTGTCTAACCCATGAAAAACTTCGCCCTCATCGGCGCCGCCGGCTACATCGCCCCGCGCCACATGCGCGCCATCAAGGACACCGGCAACCACCTGTCCGTGGCCTACGACATCAACGACTCGGTCGGCATCATCGACAGCATCTCGCCCCAAAGCGAGTTCTTCACCGAGTTCGAGCGCTTCTACGAACACGCCCAGCAGCTCAGGCGCAACCCCGCCACCGCACTCGACTACGTCGCCATCTGCTCGCCCAACTACCTGCACCACCCGCACATCGCCGCCGGCCTGCGCCTGGGTGCCGACGTCATCTGCGAAAAACCCCTGGTGCCCACGCCCGAGTTGCTGGACGAGCTCGCCCTGGTCGAAAAAGAGACCGGCCAGCGCGTCTACAACATCCTGCAGCTGCGCCACCACGACGCCATCCTCGTCCTGCGCGACAAGGTCGCCGCCGCCCCGGCCGACCGCAAGTTCGACGTCGAGTTGACCTACATCACCAGCCGCGGCAAGTGGTACATGGAAAGCTGGAAGGGCGATCCGCGCAAATCCTTCGGCGTGGCCACCAACATCGGCGTGCACTTCTACGACATGCTGCACTTCGTCTTCGGCAAGCTGCAACGCAACGTGGTGCACTACAGCGGCGAAGCCAAGGCCGCCGGCTACCTCGAATACGAACGCGCCCGCGTGCGCTGGTTCCTGTCCATCGACGCGGGCGACCTGCCCGACGACGTCAAGGGCAAGAAGTCCACCTTCCGCAGCATCGACATCAGCGGCGAGCAGCTTGAATTTTCCGAAGGCTTCACCGAACTGCACACCACCAGCTACCGCGAAATCTTGGCCGGCCGCGGCTACGGCCTGACCGACGCGCGCCACTGCATCGAGACCGTCAACGTCATCCGCAGCGCCCAGCCGGTGCGCGGCGAGGCCGGGGAGGTGCATCCTTTTGTCGGGCGGCTGTAATGCGCCCTGGATCGCCACCCGCCACGCTGCGCTCGCGGCTGAAGGCTGGTTTCGCTCGCGATGACGGGGATCGTCATTGCGAGGAGCCGCAGGCGACGTGGCAATCCAGCATCGGCTGTCCAAATATTGCGCCGCACTGGATTGCTTCGCTGCGCTCGCAATGACGATAAACCCGCAAACCCATGACCACCACCATCCACCCCAGCGCCATCGTCGATGAAGGCGCGCAGATCGGCGACGGCTCGCGCGTCTGGCACTTCGTGCACGTGTGCGGCGGCGCGCGCATCGGCCAGGGCGTCTCGCTGGGCCAGAACGTCTTCGTCGGCAACCAGGTCGTCATCGGCGACCGCTGCAAGGTGCAGAACAACGTCAGCGTGTATGACGGCGTCACGCTGGAAGAAGGCGTGTTCTGCGGCCCCAGCATGGTCTTCACCAACGTCTACAACCCGCGTTCGCTGATCGAGCGCAAAAGCGAATACCGCGCCACCCTGGTCAAAAAAGGCGCCACCCTGGGCGCCAACTGCACCGTGGTCTGCGGCACCACCATCGGCGAATACGCCTTTGTGGGCGCCGGCGCCGTCGTCAACAAGGACGTGCCCGCCTACGCCCTCATGGTCGGCGTGCCGGCCCGGCAAATCGGCTGGATGAGCGAGTTCGGCGAGCAGCTCGACCTGCCCACGCAGGGCCAGGGCGAGGCGGTGTGCCAGCACACGGGCGCGCGCTACACATTACAAGGCACGCTTGTCGTCAAGCGAAATGCATCATGATGCGATAACATCAAGATGTTTAATCATCATGATGAAGGAGCCCGCCATGCGCACCACGCTGGACATTGAACCCGATGTGATGGCTGCGGCCAAGGAGATGGCGCGCCAGGAAAACGTGGCGGTCGGCAAGGTCATCTCGCGCCTGGTGCGGCAGGCCTTGACTCGTACAGACGATGTCACCGTGATGGATACCCCCGAAACCGCGACCTCGGCGTTGACCGGCTTCACCCCTTTCCCGCCGCGCGGCGTGATCGTAAGCAACGAACTCATCGACCGCCTGCGCGATGCCGAGGGCGTGTGAGCATGCGTGCCCTGCTGGACGTCAACGTGCTGATCGCGCTGCTCGACGCCGGGCACGTCCACCATGCCCGCGCCAGCCAATGGCTGGTGCAGGAGATCGGCCACGGCTGGGCTTCGTGCCCGCTCACCCAGAACGGCTGCCTGCGCATCATGGCCCAGCCGGCCTACCCGCAGGCCTTGCCCCTGGCCACCGTGGCCAGCCGCCTGGCCCAGGCCCTGGCGCACCCCGCCCACGCCTTCGTGCCCGACGACTACAGCCTGCTGGACACCGACCGCGTGCACTGGCAGCGCCTGCTGGGCCATCGCCAGATCACCGACAGCTACCTGCTGGGCCTGGCCGTGCGCCACGGCTGCCGCTTTGTCAGCTTCGATGCCCGCATCAACCTGGATGCCGTACCCGGTGCCCGGGCAGAGCAGTACGTCGCCCTCTGAACAGGCCCTGGACACCTAAAATGATTGCATTGCCATCAATGCAAGGACCGCCGCCATGAGCAGCATCACCATCCGAAACCTGGACGACCAACTCAAGGTCAGCTTGCGGCTGCGCGCCGCGCGACACGGCTTGTCCATGGAGCAAGAGGTCCGAAACATTCTGCAAAGCACCCTGGCCGCAGAATCGACCGCGGTCGATGGCCTGGACTTCGCCCTGCGCATCAACCAGCGTTTCAAAGGTCTGGGTGCAGAGGATCTTCCCGTGCCAGCTCGCCAGCCCGCGCGCCCGCTGCCAGACTTCGACAAGCCATGAGCACCGGTTTTCTGCTCGACACCAACGTCCTGTCGGAACTGATGCGTGACAAGCCCGCGCCAGCCGTGTTGGACTGGTTTGCCGGTCAGGCGGCCAGCCTGCTGCATACCAGCGCCGTTACCCAAGCTGAAATACTGGCCGGCATCGCCGTGTTGCCGGCTGGCAAGCGCCGCGACGCGCTGGCACGGGCCGCGCATCAAATCTTCAACGACGACTTTCGCGGGCGCTGCATCGATTTCGACGGCGGCGCCGCCCAGCACTACGCCCTGGTGCGTGCACAACGCAAGCACGCAGGCCAGCCCATCCACACCGAAGACGCCCAGATTGCGGCGATTGCGCTGGCGGCCGGAATGGCGCTGGTCACCCGCAACACCAAGGATTTCGAAGCGATCGACGGCCTGGCCCTGATCAACCCCTGGCAACCGCACTGAACCCCATGGACTTCATCGACCTCAAAACCCAATACCAGCAGCTCAAGGCCGACATCGACGCCGGCATCGCCCGCGTGCTGGCCCACGGCCAGTTCATCCTCGGCCCCGAAGTGGCCGAGCTGGAAGAAAAA
>Ga0209922_101061_pt1 | contig 28341 bp, 25 predicted proteins | sample ThiBiot_500_biof_FD_183946 | JGI IMG/M metagenome (GOLD analysis project Ga0209922, IMG submission 183946) | Wastewater bioreactor microbial communities from Cape Town, South Africa - Thiocy_expt_500_biof (SPAdes) | ecosystem: Engineered > Bioreactor > Thiocyanate-remediating > Anaerobic-Aerobic ... | reverse complement strand
GAAAGTTTTATCTTTGGCGTTAACACAACGTGGAGTTCTACACAAATTTCTCGGTAAATTTTGCATTTATATTTTCTCTTGTTGAGATTTTATTTATTTATTTAGGTGATGAGAAAGCATCGTTAGATGATTTTACACGTGCTGCTGAACTCGGTTCAGCGTTTGCTAAACAACAAGTTCTTTTATCGAATCCATATGCTGCTGCTTGTAATCAAATGCTTTCAAAAATGCTCAAGCAATTCTCAAGCAGTTCATAAACATTTGTTTTGTGGAAGTAAAATTATTAATAAAAAAACACGAATGTGATATTTTTATCTTAAACCTTGAAAAAGTAAATGAAGCACATAAATGTCCCAATTTGTCACGTTTACTTATCTTTGGACTATCTTTCTTCCTACTTTTTTCTTTCTTTCTTGAAATTTTCTTTCTTTTTTTTGCTTCATAAAAAAAGAGAAAGGACATAGCCAAGGTCAACATTTTTATTCGTTTATTTCCAGCCATTGAGATTTTCACCATAGTGACGTGTGCACAGCATATCTGTCTGTTTTACTAGTGACTTATTTGAGAAAGAATATGAAGCATCGAATCGAACTCCACGTCATGTCGTGACAACGAGCCAACGAGAGAGGAAGAAAAGGAAAGAAAAAGAAAAAAATATATAGACTCGTTCTCGATGCTTCTAGATTGTTCTATTTGTTTCTTTCTAGATTTAATATAAAAGCATCAGCTTCTAAACATATATTGCTTGCATTTTTTTCTCTCGTCAAACGTACGTCGTACACGTTTTAACTTCAACAACTCATTACTAATTTTTGTTTCTGTCTAAAAACTAAAATATGTCTTCTGAACAAATGGAACAAGGCGGCGATGTTGAAACATTCGCCTTTCAAGCTGAAATCGCTCAATTGATGTCATTGATCATCAATACATTCTATTCGAACAAAGAAATTTTCTTACGTGAACTTATTTCGAATGCATCCGATGCTTTGGATAAAATTCGATATGAATCACTTACTGATCCAACAAAACTCGATTCAGGCAAAGAATTATACATTAAAATCATTCCTGACAAAGCCAGCAATACTCTAACAATCATTGATACTGGTATTGGCATGACCAAAGCCGATCTTGTTAACAATTTAGGTACCATTGCTCGATCGGGCACACGAGCTTTCATGGAAGCACTTCAAGCTGGTGCTGATATTTCCATGATCGGTCAATTCGGTGTCGGTTTCTACTCATGTTATTTAGTTGCCGATCGTGTTACAGTTACATCGAAAAATAACGATGATGAACAATATCTCTGGGAATCAAGCGCTGGCGGTTCGTTCACCATTCGACGTGATACAACTGGCGAACCACTTGGTCGTGGTACGAAAATTGTTATGTTCTTGAAAGAAGATCAAACCGAATATCTCGATGAAAAACGTATCAAAGAAGTCATCAAGAAACATTCGCAATTTATTGGCTATCCAATTAAATTACTTGTCGAAAAAGAACGTGAGAAGGAAATTTCTGACGATGAAGCCGAAGATGAAAAACCCAAAACCGAAGAAGATGACAGCAAAAAAGATGAAGCTAAAGTTGAAGAAGTCGAAGATGACGATGATGATGACAAGAAAAAAGATACAGACAAAAAGAAAAAGAAGAAAATCAAAGAAAAATATACCGATGAAGAAGAACTCAACAAACAAAAACCAATTTGGACACGTAATCCCGAAGATATTTCAACTGAAGAATACGCTGAATTCTACAAACAATTAACCAACGATTGGGAAGATCATTTAGCTGTTAAACATTTCAGTGTCGAAGGTCAATTAGAATTCCGTGCACTTCTCTTCATTCCAAAACGTGCACCATTCGATCTATTCGAAAATCGTAAAACAAAAAATTCAATCAAATTATACGTTCGTCGTGTATTTATCATGGAAAATTGCGAAGAATTAATGCCCGAATATTTGAATTTCATCAAAGGTGTTGTTGATTCCGAAGATTTACCATTGAACATCTCACGTGAAATGTTACAACAAAACAAAATTCTTAAAGTTATCCGAAAGAATTTAGTTAAGAAATGCATTGAATTAATCGAAGAATTAGCTGAAGACAAAGATTCATTCAAGAAATTCTACGAACAATTCTCACGTAATCTTAAACTCGGTATTCATGAAGATTCAACCAATCGTGCTAAGATTGCATCGTTCTTACGTTATCACTCGTCAACATCAGGCGATGAATTAACATCATTGAAAGATTATGCTTCACGTATGAAAGAAAACCAAAAGGATATCTATTATATTACTGGCGAATCACGACAAATTGTCGATCAATCGGCGTTTGTTGAACGTGTTCGTAATCGTGGCTTCGAAATTATTTATATGACTGAACCAATTGACGAATATTGTGTTCAACAATTGAAAGAATTCGATGGCAAAAAACTCGTTTCAGTTACAAAAGAAGGTTTAGAATTGCCCGAAGATGAAGATGAAAAGAAAAAACGTGAAGAAGATAAAGAAAAATACGAGAATTTATGCAAAGTTATGAAAGATATCTTGGATAAAAAGATCGAAAAAGTCGTCGTCAGCAATCGACTTGTTTCATCGCCATGTTGTATCGTTACATCGCAATACGGCTGGTCAGCAACCATGGAACGTATCATGAAAGCTCAAGCTTTACGTGATACATCAACAATGGGTTATATGGCCGCTAAAAAACATCTTGAAATCAATCCTGATCATTCAATCATCAAAACACTCAAAGCTAAAGTTGATCAAGATAAAAATGACAAATCTGTTAAAGATTTAGTTACATTATTATACGAAACATCACTCTTAGCCAGTGGATTTACACTTGAATTACCACAACAACATGCTGATCGTATCTTCCGTATGATCAAACTTGGTTTAGGTATTGATGAAGAAGATGCTGAAGTTCAATCGGCTGGTGATTCATCGAATCCACCATTACTCGAAAATGCAGGTGAGAATTCAGCTGCCGTTTCAGCTGAAGCTTTACGAATGGAAGAAGTTGACTAAACGAGAATCCAAATTAACAATCAACATCATTTCTCTCTTTTCGTCCGTTCTGTTTTTGTCTCTTGATTTGCTAATGTTGTCTGGTATTAGTATTGTCATTGTTTCTGTTTGTTAAAACATTTATTGATGAGATCGAAAAAAATAAAATAAAAATCAAGACTATTACCGAAACATCAATTAAACAATTCTTTCTTCTAGTTATCCTCATGAAGAGTATATATCGATGAATTGGATCGATATCGAATATCTTGTAGGAAATGTCGATGAGGATCGGAGAGTGTATGTCGACGATGAGCATAGTAATGTTTGAAATATCGAATTTGTTCCTGATCTTCGCCTTTATAATGATATACAATACTAAGAAGAATGATAGCTGTTAGAAAAACAGCACCAAAACAAGCAAGTATTATTATTTCAGTTAGACCTAATTTATATGGAACACAATAGAGGATATTTATGAATGGTGATGGTATGATTGATGTATTATTCGTTGTATCGTTAAGAGTAAATGACAATTGAGAATTATTCGATTGAATAAAGTATACATAAGAGAAATTATTGTGAATATTTATATTAAATATACGATCCCATTGATCACCTGCCCATTTGCATAGACTTTTATCTGTTGGAATATTATTGGAATTCAATCGGATAATATCGATTAAATCATATGTATTTGCTGTTGAATTTTGCCAATGAAATACAGGTATTTCATATTGATTAAATTCCATTGTTGTATGATTATTAATAGTAAAATTCGAATGAGGAACTTGAATGCTAAAACGTATTTCATTGATAGACGATGGAAAATCTTGTGATTGAGTAAAATTAATAGTTATATCAAGAGGAGATTTGTTTTTGGCTGGTTGATCAATAATAATAAATAGATTCATTAGCATGGGATTGTTTGTATCAGAAATCGAATGTTCAATGTCTCGGCTGATTTGTAAACGAGCACATTGAATGTTTGTTTCATTTAATTGAGAAATAAGCGGAAATTCATAGCAAAGAACAGTTAATGACGGTTGAGCTGAAATTTATAACAAAAACAAAAAATACAATAAAAGAGAATGAGAAGAGTCAATTTTTCTTGTTTTATTTTACTTGAAAATAACTCCAACGGTAGAATTGAACTGATAAGATAAAATGGAAATAAATAGATGAAATAAAATATCATTGTTTTAAATAATCTTTAAACGTAATGACAGATAAAGACATTGTTCCACATGACCAATTATTATATGCAGTTATCGGTAAATACGAAGAATATGACGAACGAAAAATATTTTAGTTAGATGTATACGTATATAATGAGAGAGAAAAACGTAAAAATCGATCGTTCGTATTTTTTTCAAATAAGAATCAATCAAATATGTGACGCATTCATATAAAATATAAATATAGACAGGAAAAACAAAACACAAAGAGACTAACATGCTTTGTAGGAAGTATTTCTTTCTGCATATAAATAAGTTCGATAACTGTAATTGTAAGTCAAAGTATGAGTGATAGAATCATTACCAAACTTTAATATTTCTGTGCATTTATTGGCTGTACATTTGCGTTCCACATAAGGATAAAATTGACGAAGTGTGTGACAATCAACCTGAAGATTTCCGTCGTTCGTTTTTCTTTCATATCTGTGTGAGTAGGAATTTTGAAAACATTTAGTTTCAATATTTTTCATTTTACGAGATTCAAACTGAGCCATTGGTTCTTGAGGAGCAGACAACCATAATGGTCCAAATGGTCGACGTACTAATGGATAAACATCTCGACGAGAAACAGGACAATTACTTGGTTTTCCGACTAGCCATATATGCGTACTGTTTTCATCATGATAAAATATGTCAATAAAAGGAAATCGCCAAGCAAGGCGATTGGTATGAGGACACCAAGAGAAAAAAACCTTGTCATAATCACGGGAATTATGCATTTGCATGAGAATAATTGAATACGGTTCAGTCGAAAGTTCTCCAAGGATAATTTTCTGCAGTCTATATCGACTTGATAATGGAACAAGTATATCAACATCATCATCCCATGGTAACATATCATGATGCGTATAACTACCGAGTAATGATGCAGCCATCATCATATATGGGATGTTGTGTTTTTTAAAAACATGTTCAGTAAGTAGCGATAGCATATTCATATAAATAGCGTGTTCACATTGAGTTATTAAACGTGGCAAGAGAGGACTTGAACGCCAGAATATATAAGAATATGGAATAGAATTATCTGTTGGATTAATTTCAATTGATGTATTATGTAATTTTTCATTGCTAATACGTTCTTCAACTGTCTGACAAAATTGTTTGTATCGAATTTCATTCGTCGTATTTAAATATATATGTTTATCGATCAATTTCTCTTGAAAACGACTACTGATAAAAAATAGAAACAATGCAGTTGAAACGAATACCGAAATGCAAACATATTGTTTAGTTTGTCTGCGTGAAAGAAAAGAAGTCATACTGAACTGATTTTAATTCTCGTTTTGTCTTAAAAATATATAATACAAAGAATGAATGGCAACAGCTGAGCTATGCATAACAAATGCATCGATTCTTATATAGAAGACTCTTTTAAGTAGAATTTTTAATTCGATGATATTCGTATTACTGTTGTTTATTGATATTTAATCACCAAAATCTAAGACAAGAACGGTTTTGGTTTTCGAATAGAAACATGTTCAAGTGTAAAATAATAACACAATTTTATATTAGGTCAGAAAATTCTCATCAATTCAATTGACTATTGAAATGGAGATGAGATGTTAATTGTAGTTTTGTTTTGTATGGATAATCAATAAAAAATTGTACGGAGAAAGTTTAAAAAAACAGGTCATTTTTTTTCAGTGAATATATTATCAATTGATGCTATCTGGGATTCCCTCTAGGCATCGAACCATACGAATTTTTTATTCGTATAAGAATCCATCACGTACATGCTGATAGTATTTAATTACAAAAGAATACGTCTGATTCTTACTAATAGAAATCAAGCTTGTTTTTTATATTTTCTATTCGTCAACGCTCTTTAGGTGTAAGTGCGTTTAGTTTAATGTTAAGTTAAGTCATGCACGAATGCCTTCTTCATGGTTGTAGTTTTTTTTTCTCTTTTCTCCGTTTTTTTTTGCATCACAATCGTAAAAGACGAATAAAAATATTAAATCATCGATAATGTTTTATTATGTCTTTCTTTCTTTCTTTCGTTTTTGCTTTAAGATTGTCATACACCCATCGAATACAAAACCCAGTCGAGTGTATTTATTTTGAATGAATGATAACCAATGTCGACTGCCGAGGAAACAAATGAAATAACACAAGTTTTAAATATTCTTTTACATGAGGGAGAATTGATTATCAAACCATTTCATACCGGTAAAGTCTACTACGCATAACAAGCATGTTTTTATATGACTCATTAAGGAACAAGTGATGGGACAGGTGCAATTGAATCGGGAAAAATCGTTTCGAGAGTCAACAAACCGTTATTCAATTATAAAATAGGTACGATAAATTCTAAAGAAAATTGTTTGTTTATATTTTGCGTTTTAATTTTGTTTGAAGGCGATAAAACAGTACCATCTGTTTTCAATTCTGTATTTAGTCAACGAATTATTCTCACAAATCCTGAAACAAAACAAGTTGTTCTTGAATTCTATCGAAATTGTTTGCCACTGTTTTGTCGAGCATGTTGTAAACAAGAAGTCTGTTGTTTAGTATCGTCCTCAAATAATCGACGATCAATAGGATCTATACGGCAAGGGTATGTTGAAATAAAACTCTACTTATATATTCTGAGAAGAAGAAAAAGAAAAGCAAAAAGAAAGCAGAAAAGAAGAAAAAGTTTTCATTTCTCTTAAATAGTTATTCGTGATGGATGTTGAAGTTTAGCTAAATTTTTAATATATAAACTTAATAAACGATAAGTCGATTCGGCAACAGTTGAAATATCTTTATCCGCGTAGAATGTAAAACCATTGAGTTCATCTTGACGCATATCAAATGCGTCTGTACTCGGTGGAAGTTCGATAGAAAACGTATGTGGAATTTGAGCAATAGCTTTCGCCCAATCTTCGCTTGTGCCCGTTGCTGGATAGAGAACAGTCGATGATTGACCAATACGAAATGTGTTTTGACTTAGTTGATTCATTTGAACGAGTAAACGTTCAGTACGATGATAATCATACGGACGAATTCGTGTTGAAAACGAAAATGGTAACATCCAAAGATTGCCAAATGCATGCAGAGTGATAAATGCGTGAAAATGACGTCGACGTTTGAGAATAAATGATGTAATTGCGCGAACTTCAGGTTCAGATTCTGGATAGGGTCCACGGTATGTTTCTTCACTAAATTCGAACAATAAAAGAAAAGAAAGAATTTTATTCGGTTTTCTTTCTCTATCGACCTACCAGGGAAATTTCGATGCACCACGATTGTCCCATGCGAATGGAAAATTTCGATTTAAATCCACGCCAGGACAATCTTCATGTGGTCGTCGATTTTTTCTCCACATTCGTTGAATATCTTGTTGTTCATCTTCGTCGTCATCATCGTCGTCGTCATTTCTATTCGAATTCGTTTTTATATCATCATGTGTATAAACATAACCATCGGGATTAACAACAGGCATAAAATAAAAATCATATGAATCGATTAATTTTCGTATATGATTATCACGTGCTAAAGTTCCATTGATAATTCGAGATATTGTATAGAGAATAGTTGCAGTCGAAATCCATTCACGAGCATGAATACCGCCGTCTAACCAAATCGAACGACGAGTTCGTTGGAATGGCATGAGACCTATTTTAGCAACGACTATTGAACGATTTTCATGCGTATAACCGACGGTTTTATAGGCAAAAAAACGAGAAATATTCGGATGTTGTGAAAGTTCCTCGAACCAATGAAGAATTGTTGGATAACGAGGATATTGATCGATTATTTCCGAAAATGAAGGAACAGTAAATAACCATGAAGACGAATTAGATAGAAATAGTGGTTCAGTCACTGTTGTTGTTGTTATTGTTGTCGTCGTTGTAGTAGTAGTAGTTGTTGTTCTTGTTGAATAACTAAATCTTCTGCTGGCTGTAAAACTTCTTGGTACCGTCGGTGGCGGTGGTCTGTAAAAATGTGATGGTATTTTCGGGAATCGATCATAGAACGATTGTGTTGTTGATGCTGTTGTTGTTGTACTACTACTAATCGGACTGGTGACATCCATTGGATCATAAACATTAATAACAATTCCAAATTGCTGTGCACTTTGTTGAGTAGCTGTTGTTGTTGTTCGAGTACGATTTCGTCGTCGAAAATGAAAATATTTCGGTGTTTGAGCTGTTGTTGTTGTTGTTGGAAATAAATGAGAAAAATAAGTTGTTCGAGTTGTGAATAAACCATTACGATATCGATGAGCATTTTGTTTATAATTCAATGGCGGTACAGTTTCAATTGGTGGTGCTGTTGGATGATTTTTATTGACTAAAGGCACGCCAGCATACAAATGCATCGGTAGCATAAATTTATGTCGATGCGATGATGAATTCTGATTCGATACATATTGACTTGTTATCGACGAAATTAAAATGAATATTAATGATAAAAACGAACTTCGATTTGTCATGAGTAATATCTCGTTCGGCGTTTTTCTTTTTTTTTTGTTTGCTTCTTCTGTTCTCAATGAAATAATTTCAATTGATTGAATAGACTCACAATAGGTTATTCTTTGACATTTCAACATTATTGCCATTTTCATTTTCTTTTTTTGATAAGATAAAAATAGATCGATCTAATTAAATGTAATTTGAACACTTTCTAGTCATTAAATATCGATTTTTATTTTATATAGAGTGGCATTTGCAAAAGTATGGTACGATATATACAGTGATCGACGTGAACATCTTGCAAGTGTTGTATTGCGTAAAAGTCATTTGAAAAGTAAAATTCAACATCGTGTACCTGAATTTGAAATTATCGATAACGATGAAACAACGAATATCGGAAGAATGTATCCATTTTCAACTGATTTAGAACGATCAGAATATGGCAAAGCTGTAGCTGTAAAACGTAAATTTAAAGAAAGAATTTGTTTGCTTTGAAAATTTCGTTAATTTTTCAGTTCCACAAACGATGAAAGTCGAAACAAAAGCTGTTCTATTAATGGCAACACTTATACTCGTAAGATAACTGATTAGTAAATAAACATGGTTTCATTCAATTTTTATTTCTAGAAAGAACGACTTGTTTGATCAAAAACAAATTTTTATGTACCTATATGCATGTTTCATTCTTTCGTTTAAGTTAATAATTTCTTTGTGAATCAATATTCATTAAGTAAAAATCAAGACTTCTTTATTTTTATCTACTTCGAAAGTCCTCATCAATGCCAAAGTGTCTGTCGAGGAGTAATAAATTATCTCGATAGATTAATTGTGAAAAATTTGCTACTATGAAATAAACAAACGAAATATTTTTAATCGATCGAGAGAGAAGAAAAACCTCGTCGTTTTCTTCTAACCAAAAGAATTCTATCATTTGAATCGAAAGGAAAATACTGACAAGGATATTTCAAACAAATGTCAATCATACGAAACTTTCTTTTGTTTTTCTTTGTTAAAATGTATATATGTATGATTTGACAAATAAACGAAAAAAAGTCGGTTCTTTTCTACGACATAGATAAATTAGTCTATAGAATTCAAGACTCGTCAACAATAACAGCGATAGTTAAGATGAAGGTCGATTAGTAAATGAGAATAGCAACAAGAAGACGACGACGACAACGAAGAAATATCAGTGTATATCTCGACTTTTTTTCTTTTACCAGCTGTCGATCTCGTATTATCATAGGAAATAAACGATGTATCTCAACAAATAGTAGACATAACGTGTGCAACGAAGGCAAGGAAAAGTGCTTATCATCTGCAAATAATTATTTAAACAATTGATCAGATAAATAAATTTACATTTCTATTTATATAACTCTCTCTATCTCTCTCTTTCGTCGAAGGAAACAAATAGCACTTAGGTCATTGGACAAATGGCTTCATCAACAATTGAAATACTTGGTCAAAAATTATTCGATGGAAAAACAAAAACTATTTACTCAATGATCGATCAACCAGGTCTTATTTGTATTTATCGAAAAGATCATTATCAACCAACACATGGTCGAATGTATAGTATCCCTGGCAGTCGTCGATCAAGTGTCGATAGTATTCTTCGAGGTAATACTCAACAAACAACAAATTCATCGAATTCCTTCATTGAAATACCCGGCAAAGGAACATTAACAACGTCGATAACGACATGTGTCTATGAAATTCTACGTGAAGCATCGATTCCAACGTTTTATGTTGCACCACATCCTCAACCGGATATATTCATAGCAAGAAAATGTACGATGATTCCTATTCTATGGATAGTACGTCGTATAGCTGATGAAACTTATGTTCAACGTAATCCAGGAATCATTCCCGGTCATAGATTTACTCCACCGATTATTGAAATCTATCATAAACGTCATCCACTTGTTTATCGACGTTTAACTGCGAGTAGTCTCGATGAATGTGATGTTTCATCACGTGAAAGTCTAATCGATGATGATGATTCCGATTTTGATGAATGTCTTTCATCGATTTGGTCCTACGAGCAACTTCTCAATGCACATTTCGATATTGAAAATTTAAAAATTACTCAAACAGAAATCGAATATATGTATGAAATTTGTTGTACAGTTTTTGATATTCTCGAACATATTTGGATGGCAAAAAAGAATTGTCAATTAATGGATTTAAAAATTGAATTCGGTATTACAACGACAATCACGAAAGAAATCGTTGTGATGAATACATTCGATATTGATACTTGGCATCTTATACGACCAAATATAAAAACAAATCAAACAACGTCAACGAATGAAACGATACAAGAGAATTTGATTTGGATTAACAATTCACTACGAGATATTCTCGATTTAAATATTAATATTCCATTGACAACAAAGATTACGCCAAGACGTCGAAGTCTTGCTCAACAAAGACAAATATCAACATTCGATGATACTGAAACACAAGAAGACGATAAAAATAAAACGAAATCAATCTATGATACGGATCATATTGATATTCAATTCGATTTATTAGCATTAAATATCTATTCAACAAATACTCTTCCATCAACCACAAGTCGTTGTATCATTATCTGTTCATCAGTACGTGATATCGAACATGCACAAAAAATGAAAATTACATTGAATGAAACGTATAATATTCAATGTGATATACGTTTATGTTCGATTTATAAATCAACACAATCCATACTCAAATTCCTCTCGAATTACTCATATGAACATTGTCGTCCGACAATATTTGTTACACTCGGTAATATCAATAATGGTTTGGCTATGTGTTTATCATCGAATTCACAATATCCAGTCATACATTGTTCATTAGTCAATGCTGAACAGCAAACAAATAATTTCATTGATACGAATTCATATATGACGACAGATATATCAATGTTTACCATTGTTTTGACGCTAACAAGTGCAGTACAAAATGTTGTACAAATTCTAGCAATGAACGATTGGAGATTATGGGTTAAACAACGAGGAAAACGTTTGAAAAATTATATTGATTTACTAATTTATGATCAACAATTGACGAAATCGATGATTACACCACAAAATATGAAAACAAACAATGGAATTCTAACACAAAAATAGAGCGAGAGAGAAGCAGTTCTCTTTCTTTTTTTATTGTTTATATTTGTTTAACTTTTTTTTACCAAAAAGAAATCATATCTTATCATCAGTAAACTGAGGTCTTCATTGTCATCGTGCAAAGTAATCTCTTTCGTTATCAAGAAAATGATAACACACCTTTTCATGTTTAATTAATGAACAAGCATTTTCTTGGATTAAAAACTCGTTACAATTGTTGTTGTTTTTCATTTAGTCAGTCGAAAAATGAATTGGACATTTTCTCTTTTTATTCTTACACTTCTCTCTAATGGTGTTCACATGCATATATGTATGTGGTCACCAAAACAACGTGGTGACGTTGATATATCCGAACCTGGTGCACGACCATGCTATCGTAAAATTGGTCCCTGTGGAATTAACAATTCGACAGCCACATCACCACGTACAACATTAACTGCTGGTAGCAAATATAAAGTTCAATTTCAACAAAATCTAAATCATTATTATACGGGTGAGCCAGGTTCTCTTGATGTATCATTTGCTGTTGGTTTGAATCCAGCTGAGAGTGATTTTCATGTTCTTCATTCATTTTCGGATTATAATTCAATGAATCAAATTACACAAACAAATTTTTCGATCGAAATTGATTTACCCAATCAAGCATGTGACGAATGTGTTCTACGTGTTCGTTATCTATCGAATAATCCCGAAGAAGATGATCATGGCACAGTGTTTCATCAATGTGCAGATATTAAATTAACGCAATCGATTCGAAATCAATTTTCACGAAGTAAATCAATTCAATCCAATAAACAAGTACCAAAACAACGAAAAGACGATCCACATGATTGTTGTGCACCAGAAAGTTACGAAACTGCTTTTCTTCATGTCATTCCCGAAATTGATTTCCGATCGGAAGGTATTATTTTCTATGACAAACAAGCTAACCAAATGCGTGTCATTGTAACCGTCAATGGTGGCCGAGGTAATTCAACATACGATGGTACATTCGATATGTGGATGAATTTCACTTCTGGTTATCAATGGTATTACAATCGTAATACTGGCGCATGTGATTTGTACGGTTTAGACTTTTGGAATGATTGGTGTTTCGGAAATAAATACAATCAAAGTGAAGATTTCGTCGCTGCTGATGTTAAATGTTCGTCAACATTACAACCTGCAAGTCAATGTAATCAATGGAAGAATGGTGAATTTGTATTTGAAACATTTGCAACAAATGAATGTCAACCATCGAGTATTTCACGACCAAACGGTGAACGTACTGATTATTTCCGTGGACGTTCAGGGCCAATTCCATCGCATGTTTTCGTACCTAATCCTGTTTGCCATCGACAAACCAAAGTTAAACATGCATCAAACGGATGGATGAGATTACATCTTTAGGAATTTTGTTTTCTTTTATTTTTGATTAAATAAACATCGAATGAACAAAAAAAGAGAGAGAAAGAAAGAAAGATGACATTGTTTTGTTTTTCTCGTTAATACTAATCAACAGATTTAAACATGTGTCGTACTCATATGAATATGATGATAACCATCTTCATCGTCGTCATCAGGCGTAAGAAGATCATTATTCGATTTTGTTAATAATTTTCTTATGAATTGTTTTGGTTTTTGATTGACTTTTGTAACTTGTTCGAAAACAGGATTTTGAGTTACAGGTACATCCATTTCTGCATCCATTTCCTCATCACTTTCTTGTGCGAGAGCTAAATAAGGATTATTAATTGCTGGTTGAAATTTATAAGCTGTAAATGTAAAAAATATAAATGTTGTTAATTCGAAAAAGATGACTTCAAGCCATTCAAAACGAAATGGAACTGTTAATTTAATTATATAAACAACAATACGAGTTAAATAGATATAAAACACGATCTTTATAAAAAAAAATTCAAATGAATTAATTAGAAAAAAAAGAAACGAAGTGATATTTCATCGAATATTTACCATGACGTAGAATTGACGGAAGATTTTTAATTTGTCCAAACTGGTTTGAGCTTTACCATCGGTTTTCGCTGATTGTTCAAGATGTCGAATAGACCTAATCGACAATAAAGACAAAATCTTGATCATGAAATTATATTTTTTCGAAAATCTTCATACCAAACAATAGGAATAATAATTGCACCACAACATAAAAGATCAACAATAAAACATATCTGTTTCCATGTGACATAGACAGCATCACTTTCTTCTTTTTCTTCGAGAAATATTTGTGCAACAACAGCTAAGATCTATTCATCGAATAAATTCAATAATCAATGTTGACTTATTTGTTTTGATGAAATCTCTTTACTTGTAAAGGAATTGCTATGATAAATAATTTCCTTTCTCGTTCGGATAGAACATGTTTAATAAATGTAAAACCCGTGCCCACAAGTAAAATTGCAATAATTAGAAGAAGACCTCGTAATCTGAACACATAAATTACTCAAAGATTTCAAAGAAATTCTCTTTACACATGAGTTATGTAGAATAGTATTGCCCATGCTTCTTCATGTCGACCATTAGTAGCAATATAATGATGATTAATCTAAATAAAACTCGATATTTCTACTTTTTGTTTCTGTAATTTTCTTTTACTCCATGAAAAATCAATGAAAATGCTTTGATTAAAACGAGAAATAACATTAGATAGTGAATTTTGTAAACCGGATGTCTACACAAACGAAGAATTAATAGAAGAATTTATCGATGAATATGTAATTTGTTACTTTGATGTCTTCAAAACGAATATCCAATAGAAACCCGAAAGAAAATAAATAACTGCCCATGTAAAATACAGTACTGGCAATGGAATTTCACCGGCTGAGAGATAATTATCGAGATTTTTTTCAACAATTACTGCCTGGGTATAAAATTAAACGTGAGAACTGAAATACAAAAAATTTGTCTTTTCTTACAGAAATATTTATGTTTAATAAACGTTGATTTTCAGTTGTGTTAAAGCAATTATGAAAATAGAGATTGTATAATCCTTCTTCGAGTTTATGTTCAATTGTGAGTTGAAACTAGAAACCAAACGATTGAAAATCAACTACGAGAATCAATTTACTTGAAAATGAAATCGATTAGCAGCATTATTTAATTTTTCCATTGGAATTTCAGTGACTGATGATGTTTGATCTATTAAAACAAGTATTTAAACATAATTTATTTCCCAAAATAAATAAATAAATTGACTTTTTTTGTTCAATAATTCCGAATGAATATTTAATAGTTCGAAATCTAATGTTCGTTTAATTGTAATTCTATTAAAAGAATAACTCGCTAATAATTCTCCAAAAAAAAATCTTTTATTCTACTTTGGTTTATCGGATTTATAATCCATTACAAAGTAAACATGTGGAATGTCATCTGTATCTTCACTCGGAAAGAGTCCACATGTTTGTCTTGTATGAGTTTGCTTCAAAATACAACAATGAAAATCATTCGATTTCAATAGATCAATTTTTATTTACAAGATAATCTGCAATACCACTATTCTTAGCCTTGTCAATACTAAATCCGAACTGAAAGAAAAACGAAAATATTTTATGAACATAAAATCGAAACAATTCAAACCATTGTATCTTTTCCGACGGCGATTTTTTCATAGGTAAAATCTGTCACATTAATATTCATTGTCCCGCCACGTAGAAAGCCAAACGTACTCAAAAGAATTTGTTGACGATTATCATCCTAAACGAAAAGTTCATCTGCATTCAACTGTAAACAAATAATCTTGCTATGTCTTACAATTATATTTAGATTATGTATTCGAGCATGAATTAATGAAAAAGACAAGATCAACAGTAGATAGTACATGATTTAATTTGAATTCGAATGAGATCAATACAAGTATCTTTCTTTTCTTAATTTCTATGATGATGAGTGAAAAAGAAACGAGTGATTCATTCGAAGAGCCAATTGTAAAATCAACTAGCTGACATCTATCTTCTTTCGAACCATTCATGTTTCTTATCTTTTCCTTTGAGATTACATAGTGTTAGTTAGTTACCTACTTTTTTTTTGTTAAACATTTCTAGTCGAGAATTTTTTTCATGGGAATTATTAAAGATTTTTCCGGACTTTCAGAAAGTGATTTTATTCAAGTAAAATAATTACAAATCTTTATTGAATATTTAAACTTGTGATTTAGTCACTTCGATTAATTCTTGATGAATCTTTGAATCGTTTATCAACAACGAAAGATTCGGTTTCGCTCGATCCACAATTTCGTCTTCAATTAGAACAATTAATTCGAAGTACAAATCCATCATCGAAAAAAGTACATTGATTCATTCGTTTTGGTCGTTCATTTCACTCTGTTCGATTTAGGTTAATTTCTACAATTTACCTGAAAATCTACAAAAAATCTATTCAAATTTCATTACCGATTATCGTCGTGATATCGAACGATACCATATTCAACACGCAAGTCAGCATTTCGATGAATATCGTTTGAAAAACTACGATTGGAACATTCGAGTAAAAATTTAAAATTACTTTTCAATCTTTTTTTTTTTGTTAAATTACTTCTCTTGTTTTGTTTGTTTTCAGATGGTGCTTCATGATGAACATTTATTTAAATGTCGTGTACCACTTGTTAACCTTCAATTAGAATTAACAAACGAACAGAGTTCAAAGCAAGTTTTACTCGAACTTAATGAAGAAGAATTAAATCAATTAATCGATCAAATGACACAAATCGAACAAGTAGTTAAACGCTTTTATTTTTCGAAATAAAACAACAAAAATTCTTTTTTTTTTCGAGATTATGAACAATTCGAACAGTCTTGCATCGCAATAACTTAGTTTAAAAACACAATCCATTTTTTTTTTCTTAATCAATTTTTTTATCATGTTGTTTAATATCATCTGTAGTTATGGATGGATGTACTTCTTCATCGAAACTTTTGTCACTAAATGTATGTGCTAATGTCGAAAGACGATGATTGTGTGTTGTTTCTTCTGGATATGTTTTTAATTCCGTTTGAAGAATAAAACTTCCATCTTGATTATCACGTTCTAAAATACAATAGGCACAATTATCGAAATTTTCTAGCGTATGAAATTTTTCGACTGTCCATCGATAAAAACGCATTAGGAACAAACGCATAAATAATCCATGACTGACAATTAAAACATTATTATCAGGCAGTAAGCAATGATCCATTTCTCGATATAAACTATCCATAAATGAACTGACACGATCGTAGACATCGGCACCCGATTCACCATCTTTAAATCGATAGAAAAATCGGCCGATTTTCTTTCGTTCAGCAACGACAGTTTCACGTGTTGTTAGATCTTGAAAATTGCCCCATTCTTGTTCTCGTATTCGTGGATCTTCACGAACTCGAAGGATTTTTTCAGATGAAAACGATCGACAGATTAGTTCGCATGTTTCTTTTGAACGACGAAATGGACTCACAAAACAAACCAATGTTTCATTGCCAATTATTTTATTTAATTCTTCGCCACATTTCAATGCTTGTTTGCGACCTTCAGTTGTTAAACCAATGGCATGATCAGGAGTTGAACAATAGATTGATGTATCTTCATTTCCTTGACTTTGACCATGTCGAATGAGAATGATACGTTTAGGACGTTGTAAAGCACGATAATGTTTCGAACGACCGATGATAATTGAACAAAATTTATCGAATAAATACGAATGATAAAAAAACCAAAGCGCAATAAAGAAAAATATAAAACTTAGCAGTGTGCAAAGCATCTTATTATGTATGACTTTGAATAAAATTACGTTATCTCTACAAAATACGAGATGTTTTTATTCTTGTTAACATTAATCATAGAATAAATAAAACAAGGGTTTTTTTATCGTGAATTTTGTCTTGTCTTTGGAAATTTCCAGATAGTTTGCAATGTCATGGATTTTATAACCAAAGGAAAAAATATTTTGCAATCATTCTGTGTAAATAAACATTGCTTGAAAGCCGTATCACTACCGCAACCGAAATCATTTTATAGTTGGTTGGTTGCTATTACCAATCGAACACTTTCTTTTGTCAGTATAGTCTAGTAGAAAATTGTAGAAGAATTCATATGATAGGTTATCTCGTTGAAAGATATATTGTCTGTATGCAATGAATATTGATCAAGAGAAACCATTTAAATATGCGTAATTAGCATTTGTATGAATATAAATTCAAAAAATTTGATACTCGTATCACCTGGTGATTTATTAATTGATCGAATTTCTTCTTACATAATCTTTTATATTAACAAAACTTAGTTTGACAAGCAGAAATTCAATTTTTGTTCGACATCATGCATCAATAAATCTATGTTCGTTGATTCAATCAAATAATTACAGGAAACCGTAGAGATTCTTGCAAATAAGTAACTTCATGCATTATCTTATTGATCGAGAATTTTTTTTCGTTCTCCCGGCAAGTCATGATTGAATTTCATCTTTTCTGTTCATCAAAACATATGTGTTTAATTCTCATTCGGCCGTTTTTCTTTAGCTTTTATTATATTCAGACTTCGTACGATAACCTTGAAGAACTTTCCTGTCATGTCTTCATTAAAAAGATTAAATCTATTCCCATGTTAATCAAATATTCTAAGTAAAGATCAAGACAAAAAAAAATACAAATTATCTAATCTTAATAGAATTGAATTGCTTAAAATAAAACTATGAAAACTAATGTGTTTTTTATATTCGAAGAAAGAGACATTCTTTCTCTAAGTGTTGCCATTTAAAATGTGAACATCAGCGTCATGCAAAGAAGAGTATAAGTGTCCATCATTTTTCTCTTGTACGCGAGCAAGATAAGACGACATCAAGCTAAATGCAAGCAAGTAACCAAAGAGAGAACGAGAGAGAGAGTCAGTCAATTCTTTTCTCTTCTTTACTATCCTGTATATGAATATATACAAGCTGATCGACAGTCGTAATAACAACGACGATGGCGACGACAATGTTCAGCGTTAACATTTTCCAGCAGTAGAGCAAAAAGAAATAAAAAAGAGAAAAAGAAAAGGAAAGAAAGAAGAGAACAGCTAAAAGAGGAAAAAAGTATACTGCAGAAGGAGAAAAAAATGAAGAAGATGATGATTACGAAACAGACGGCAAGAAGAAAATGTGCTCAATGCGCACAAGAGAGTTGAGAATGTGGTTAGATGCGTTACTTTTCTTCTTCTTCTTCTTCTTCTTCTTCTTCTCAAAGTGAAAATGAGCAAATAATCACATTGACAAAAGCTTTACAGATTTTTTTTCATCGATTATTGAACTACTTCGATGAGTTAGTTCCAAGGTTACTTTTTCCATACATCGATTGTTTATATCATTTTGCTTTTTTTTGCCCTAATAACTTCATGCAAAAAGTCATTATATTTGCTTGTTTATTCTCTAGATTTTATTCGAACATTATTTGTAATTAATGTTAATTACATTATTAAAATATGTTCAAGATATTTGTCATACATATTCTATTTTCTATTGTACAAATTCGTAGTGATGAATGTGAATTTTTAACTAAATGTCGATGTACAAATTTTCCTCTATTTGCATTAATCGATACGAGTTATCTATCAAAACCACGTTCAACATCGAATCAAGATCTATTCTGTACATATTCAAGTGAATTTAGTAATCAAACACAAATAACAACATTTGATCAATTCAAATATTTCTACTATCGTTTTCGTACATTAACATTTTCGAATTATCCGCTTTTACCAACAAAAGCTTTTCGTTATGTTTATTTCGAAAGTCAAGCTGTGAAACAAACAGAAAAAATCAACAATCGAAATGTTCTGGTTTTTGTTAATATTCATCAAACACAATCAGGCATTTTCGAAGATATCAATCTATCCGATGCACATGATCAACTCATGATTGCATTTCTTAATTCTCCATCATTGATCTATGCTAATGAAGGTCTTTCGAAATTAAATTGTTATGAATTAAAATTCTATCATACAAATCCTCAAATATCCATTGATTTCTTTTCTCAAACACAATCGATTCATCATTTAATTATTGATAATCCGACTTTTACCGGTTTTCTACCATCAAAATCTCAGCCATTTACATTTCGATTAACTAAACTGTCAATAAAAGACATCAGTGTTTCGTATCTACGTGGCAAACATTTTCCAATTGTATTTCAAACATTAAAAGAACTTATCTTGGAAAATCGTGCAGTTAAAAATGGTTTTCGTTCGTTTAATCATCGTGAATTAGCACAATGCTTTCCTGAATTACGTCAACTAACAATTTATTCACGTTCAATACAACATTTAACTAAACGTATGTTTGAATCGTTTGTTCAATTGGAATATTTGATTTTAAATGGAATAACAACGATTGAGAATGAAGCATTTTATAATTTATATCATTTAAAAGAACTTAAACTCGGCGAACATATTCATCGTATTGATCCGTATGCATTTCTCAACATGAATACCAATCTTTTATTATTAAACGATAGTCTTCAATTTGAATTGGACGATCAAAAACATTTCTGTGCATTTGCACAATTTTCACCAGGTATTAATCTAAAAACATTCGTGAAATTTCCTCGAACACTTTCAGCATGTTCATGTACATTACGATATTTATATCGACATATTGATAAATCTTATTTATCAATGACACCGAATTGTTATTTAAATACAAGTCTGTATATTCTCGCTCAAGAAGAACGTTTATGTTATTTTGAAGAACGTTTACTTCAATGTCATGTTCTTCCCAATGAAGGTATTACGATCTATGGACAACATTATAATGTTTCATATTTTTATGAGAAACAATTAGCAAATCAACGAAATTATTGGAAATTAATTTATCACTATCGGTATTATTTTCTTCTATTGATACCTATTTGTTGTTTGAGTTGTTGTTTAATGAATTTAATTAAACGAAAATTTCAAACGAGTACATATCGACATTTAAATCATTTATTAAAACGTCCGAGAGCAAATGAAAGTGAACAAGTTACCAATGATATAATCTATCATCGAACGAACGGTCATGATGATTTACAATGTTCGATAGTACCGGCTTCAACGAAAGTTTAAAAGAAAGAACAATCAAAGTCAGATGAAAGCATTATGTTTATTCCATAAGCCAAAATAAGAAAAAGAACGGATAGAGAAGAAATTGAACTAATTATGAATTATTATTTTTTATTTGTTTGCGCTTGTTTGTTGCTTTTCTTTTTTTTTCTATTCTGATTAATATTATTATTATTATTATTATGATTTGAATAATAAAAATAACTGTTCATCTATGAACTTTTGCCTGAATCAAATCGACGTGCTAGTTGACTGACAGCCGTTGTATTACGTGGAGTATTATTGGCCGGTGTGATATTGTTACTTTGCTTCACAGTTGCAGCAGTTTTTGCACGATTTGTTGGAGAACGATATCGAGGATTGAATGGTTGAAATGTCGAAGCAGTTATACGAGTTGGTGTACCAGTAAAATATGGAGACGTCGATGGCGGTGGCAAAGATCTTCAATATAGAAAAACAATAGATTGTTCTTGCATTAATAATTGAAAGAAAAATTGATTACAAAGGTTCACCACAGCATAATGAATTACTATCGACATTTCCATATCGTGACATACTTTGCATCATCATATTCCCTTCTGAATAATAAATAAGAAGAAAAAGAAGACATTGTGAAAAATTATGTGTACCTTTGCTAGCTTTAAATGCATCCATAAGATACTCTAAATGTCTCATTTTCGATCGAAGTAATGCTAATTCTTCTGCTTGTTCAGTTAGAACTTGATTTTGACTATCGAGTGTATTCATACATTGTTCTAACATCTATTTGAGTTTCAAAAGAAAAGAAATCAATTGATATTCATTGCATGTAACGAGGGTCTTACAAATTGATATTCTAAAACTTGTTCTTGAACATCCATCTGACCTTGAAGAATGTTTACACCCACTTGTTGCATATTGGCTGTCTAAAAAACGAACAAATCAACAATGAGAAGATACGTTTCTTCAGTCGACAAAATTTTACAGCATTTCGTCGAAGTGCATTTTCATCTTCTAATTGATCTAATCGTCGTTTATAAATTTCATTTTGAGCCTTTTGATTGGCATTTGCTGCTGCTTGAGCTGCTGCAATAGCTGCCTAAGAAATATGAACAAATAATCATGCTTATTCTTTGTCTTGTCGTAAGGAAAAAGAAAACGTATGAACACACATACATTATTTGCTGCTAATGGATTTTGTGTTGGATAATTATTTGAAAATGACGTATTTGTTGTATTTAATTGTGGAAGTTGAGGAAATGGAGTTGTTGGTAAGTTTGGAATAGGTGGAGCTGAATAATTGGGATTATATGGTGGTAAACTGGCATTATTTACAACTGGTAGAGTTGTTGGAGAGTAGCCAATATTTGGTATTGGTCCTGTTGTTGTTGAGCCGCCGCCTCGAGGCCAAATACCAGCAGCTGCTGATGGTGCGCCTGGACCAGACATAATTCCTTATCGATTTATTTTATCGATGATTTCCTCGAGGAAAAAAAATCGAGTACTAAAAAAACAACTTTCGTTTTATCGAGTTGTCTGTTCGTTTCTTTTTCTTTCTTTCTTTTTTCTTCTTCAATGAATAATAATAACCTTCGAAGAAAGAGTAAAAAACGAAATGTGTTCATTCAGGTGTGTCGATGTTAACGAAATATACGTATATGGATATCAAACAGTTGCAATATTCAGAGAAAAATGACTCATAAAACAGAGCGTGACTGCTGCACATTTACTTGTATGATCATTTTTCGAATACAGCGCATTTGATAGACGACGTAATGGCCGATGAATTCGATCCATTAAAAGAAAAAAATAACGCAACAACAGAAGAGTTATACGGTAAAAATGTTAAAGAAAAATAAAGTGAACAATCGAATTTTATTGTTTTGATTGAATAGCAATCATAACGAGGACACATGCTTCGAATGATGATGATCTTCTTCGCGAACCATTCGAAGACATTCTTAAATTAGCGAATAAACCCGAAGAATCACCAACTGAACCGGTTTATGAACAACTTGATTTTACAGCAACGGCTTATAAAACTCCGGTACGTTCAAGTGATTCACTTCGTACAAATGGACAACCAACACCTGTCATTCGATCGCAATCGGCAAGCGAATCAGCTACATCGGATCAACAATATTGGGATCGAACTGAACAGTATCGTAGTAAATCTATTTATTTTTCTCATGAGAATTTCGTTGCTAATTCGATTGATTGTTCATTCATTCCTAGATCAAAATTACGAACCAGGACCACCACCAGCCTATTATCCTGAAGAATATTACGAGGAAGAAACTGTTTCAAGACGAAGAGGATTATCTGTAAATAAATATTCAAAAGATCTTTTTTTTCCATAATTACTTTTTCGTTTATTAGGCAGCAATCGATCGTCTTGTCCAACGTTTTCCTCTGCTAAGCGTATTTTACAAACAACCATCATCATCAAATGCTGAACAACAATCCGAATATTATCAAGAAGAAGGAAGACAACAACAACAAGCAGAACAAGAAGAAGAAGTCGATGATGTTCCACAATTAATCGACGCTAATCTTGCATCACGTGAATTAACTCTAAATGAACTAGCTCTCAATGAACGTTATTCAAATAAATCTCGTACACAGTTGATTTCTCTTCAAAATAAAAACGAAACTCAACCGATTGATCTCTGTTTACATCATGACAGTTCTACTATTTATGTATGTGATGTTGGACGAAATGTTTTCGAAGTCTTTGATATGAATGGTAAACTTCAACATGTTATCGATGATCAAACAACAAAAAAATTTCAACCAACATCCATTGCTGTTGCATACGATGGCACGATTATCGCAGCAAGTCATTTCAATCATCGTTTACAAATGTATTCGCCTGATATTGAAGAAAACTATCATTATAAACAATATAAATTAGGCACACCTGGACATAATATACATGAATTTTATTATCCAGCTGGTATAGCAATCGATTATCATGAGGGTTATTTGTATGTTTGTGATCGAGGCAATTTTCGTATTAAAGTTTTGAGACCTGAAGGTGTTTGTGAACGTGTTATTGATTTAGTTTCCTACGATGAAAAACAAAGTCCTATAGCACCAATTCAAATAGCTCATCAAAAACTGGCTGATCAATTGGTTTGTTTAGTTGATAAAGGTGAAGCAATCTGCTTTGTTACAAAAGAATTCCGATGGGTAAGATTAAAAATTCATTATTGAAATCGTTTTTTTTTATTATTGTTTTTGTCTGTAGACCAACCTATGCTGATCCATTGTACATTCTCGATACTGACGGACTCGGGTTACACGGTGCTTCGGGTATTGCTGTTGATGGTGATGATCGAATTTTCATAGCCGATACAGGTCATCATCGGATTGTTATTTGTACATCCGATGGAAGTTATATAACACATTTTGGAATGGAAGGTTCCGGTCCAGGTGAACTAAAACGTCCATGTGGTTTAGATGTAACAAATGATGGTACGCTTATTGTTGCTGACAGTGGAAATAAACGTATACAGCTATTTGGTTCAGTTCGTGAACTGATCGATGAAAATAATAGATCGGATGACAAAACAAATACTGTCGTTTAAAAAACCTACATGTTTCTTTTTTCTGGCTTTGAATAAAACATTTTATTTATTCTTCTTTTTTTAAGCAAAAAAAAGCCAATTAGGTTGTCAAATATTTAGGTAATTTGACATAATGAATACTCTGATCTTTGCCATTACACATGGCATCTTGATCTTTTTTACTCTTATCCGAAACTAAAATCAATTGATTTTTGCCTCGCCATGTTACACCTTCGATATTACAATAATTGATTGAACAATCAACTGATCGTGGTAGATGATAACTTAAGTCGTTGTCTAATGATTGAATTTGAAAATATGGATAATAATCAAGTTCTTCAATGAGACCTATCCATAGTTCGCTATTTTCTTGGCTGGTTATAGCTACATATGTTGGAAATGATAAGAAACCTCCTCCACGATAGATTGACATGGCGGAATAATCGATAAATTCAACAGTTGATGGCAATTTCATTGTATCGACAATTTCCCAGCTACATGATGCTAAAGAAAAAAATTTTAATTTACAAAAAAAAGTCAATTAAACAAACTTTTTGATGTTGCTTCTTGTTTTTCTAAAATGACGATACGTCCATGACCGATATCGATATCACTTTTCTTATTAGGTATTGAACTCGCACATTTATTTGCTTCACATAAACCGAATAGATACGTTTTTCCTGTTGTTTGACTATGAACAAATTCTAAACCTTCAAAACCTTTACTGTCCGATTGAAATATCATATTAACTCGGCATGATTCAACAATTTCAATTTTTGGATTGAAACTATTTTTCCCTAAACGAATTTCGAATATATTTGGTTGATATTTTTTCTTCTCATTTAACACTGGTATTGCTTCTTGAACAATAAAATATGTATCATCAAATGAATTATACGCAATGCCTTCAAATTGTGAATCAAGATCGTCTACTGTTCGATCAGGCCATTCTAATAATTGATCAGTACAATTTGTTTTCAACATATCCGAATGAATACAAAAGGCACCAATTGAATATGTATTATCGAAAACAACGTACATCATTTCACCATCCGAACGAAGAATCACATCGGATGCTTCAAAATTTGTTGGTATTATCGGATTTTCATTAAATCTTAATATTCAATTCAATAAAAAAAAAATTTATTCAACAAAAAAATAGCATTTACTTCGTATAATCAATAAACGGATCAGCTACTGTTCGTTCTTTTAACAATTTCAATGTTATATCTCTATAATCTTCATCAGTACAAATATTTTCAGCAGCATAGCTCTTCGCCAAAAGTAATAGATGACAACCAACAACCACGATCAAAACATTCAATCCACGATATTCAATCATGTTGATACTCTGTTCGATGATTAATTTGCTCATAACTGAATACACATTCCTGATGGGTTTATATACGTACGCGCATATTAATTATCTGCGTGATTGAAATAGAAAATAAAATAACAGGTGCATAGTTTCGTTTGTCTAACGGATCAGCGAACTATTTTTTCACATTACACGCACCTAAATGTTCTAAGTTCGGTACGTTCTCATTTTCGAAATTCCGTATTTACTACCCACATTTATTTTATTTCGGTAAATATATTATTAAATAAGCTGGCTATAAGTGTTATAAATTAGAGAAAAACAAAATTACATTATCAGAGATTCAATTAACGAGAATTAATTTCGACGTAAGGCATCTAGACGAGCTTCTAAATCGGCGTCAGCAGTTGAAAGTGGTTGAGCTTGTTGGCCTTGACCGGGATTAGCAACGCGACCGGCTACAGCACCATTTTGTACAGAAGGAATTTGATTTGCCATATTGATATTCAATTCATTGAGCACTTGATCAACAAGTTCTTCACTAGAACAAATAATATCATTTGAAATTGCTCAGCAAAATGAATAAAATTCTTACGTTGCTTCTTCATCATCATCTCCTTCGAAAGCTGCATCCATGACGTCATTCATCATTTCTTGTTTGATATTATTTGCAGTCATATTTTGTTCGAACATTTGCATTGTTTTTTGAAAATCTTGTAATGGCATCTAAATCAAACAACGTTGATCAAAGTTTTTTCTCGTTTTTTTTTTCGTCAGCAAACCATTCGATTTAATCTTGTTAATGTTTTCGTTGTTTTCATCATGACACTAGCCATTGTCATTTGAGCATTCATCGATGATGCTTCAGATTCAAGTGTTGATAATGTGGCATCCATAGCACCTAGTTTATTGATTTGATTACGTTGATTGACGATATTTTTTGCATAGATTCGTAAGGCTTTCTAAAATCGGATGATTTGTTTTTGGGTTAGTTTCAAGTAGAAATGGCTGATGAAATACCTGTTCGCCTTTGGTAGCCAATCGACGGATTTCATTTTCATTTCGTGTTTTTTCATTGACTAAACGATTTTTTTCTCGTTCAAGCTCACGTCTTGCACGTCGAATGGCACGTTTATTTTCTTGCATGATTTCTTTTGGAGTTTTCGTATGAAAAAATTCTCGAATTCTTTCCATAATACTGATTTATTTATTATATTAATAAACAAAAAACTTCAGATAAAAACAAATGTCTACTCAATAAGACTCAAAGGACGGAACTGTTTTTCTCGTCTCTCTTCCTCTCTTGTTGTCAATCAATCAACTGTACATTATGAGTCATGTCAAATTAGAACATATGTACCAATGATCAAAAACAGAAATTTTCGTCGCAGAGATGGCGCTGAATAATGGACGAAGTTTTCGTTTTCTTGTTTGTTTGTTTTTTTAGAATCGATAATGGATTTCAATAGAATAAAGTGCGAAGCAACAAAGAAATTTGAACCACTTAAGTCAATTGCATGAGATATTTTTAGTAGGACAATTCGCACTGAATACGTACTTTCTTGAAAAGTCATTCTATTCATTCTCGACTTTCAATGCAGGTATATATAAGCAAACAAAAAACGAAGTATTTCTCATAATTTCTTTGTCGTCTATTTCATTATAATGCCAAGTAGCAGCGAAGCTTTTACAGGCAAATATCATCCAAAACGTACACCTCCTCGACAAGTAAAATGAAACTATTTGTTTCTACAATTAATATTGAATATCTTATAGAATGATAATCGCCAATCGCCGGAATCAGTCTACGCTAATGTAAAAGAATTAAGCGATGTATCGAACGTTGATAATACCAAAAAGATTTGGATTATTCTTACTGTATCAACGGTAGCAGCTTTATTCATTTGTGGAGGATTGGCAGCAGCTTTTGTAGTAACCCGAACTCAATCGTTCCCATCGAATAATGACAGTAAAGTTAATGTTTTGAACCAGTATTTTAATATTATTATTTGTTTTTTGAATCTCGTCACAGCTTCATCGACTGCTAGTATAACTAACAGTGGATCTACTACGACAATTGCATCGGGCACAAATGCTGGAAGTTCGACAATCAGTATTACTGTTAATTCAGCATCAACTGCTGGTACAACAACAGTGAGTATTCTCTAGCATTGCTCGTTGTTTGCAAAAGAAAAACAAAAAATGAATGTGTTCTAATTTTGTTTTTTCTTTTAGGTGACATCGCCTGTTTCTTTAGTCACTTCTTTTCCAGGATCAAGTTCTTGGTACATTGCAGAACGACTTGAAATCACATCTTGTACAAGTGATATAGCCAATTTCTCAGCTGTTATAGTAGTTCAAAGAACTGTTAATGGTACTGGTCAAGGTCCAGATATGAATCTTAATCCTTCACTAGCTACACAAACATTCACGCAAAATTCAACACAAATAATTTATACATGGAATATTGCAAGTGGACAGATAATTCCAGCTTATAACTGTCCATTTTACATTGCTGCTAAAGTTAACTTGGTTGGAACAGCTCAACCAACAAGCGGCGATACCTACGAAGTATGGATTGTAACAACAAATGGAACAACAACGACATTATCCGGACATTTTTAAGTCTTTATGAGATGAATAGATCCTGGTCAAAACACCCCGAGAA
>Ga0209922_101056_pt1 | contig 28464 bp, 29 predicted proteins | sample ThiBiot_500_biof_FD_183946 | JGI IMG/M metagenome (GOLD analysis project Ga0209922, IMG submission 183946) | Wastewater bioreactor microbial communities from Cape Town, South Africa - Thiocy_expt_500_biof (SPAdes) | ecosystem: Engineered > Bioreactor > Thiocyanate-remediating > Anaerobic-Aerobic ... | reverse complement strand
CCCTGACATGCGAAAAGCTCCGGCGCAAGCGCACGGAGCTTCTTTTCCGATCTCTCGGGAGTTCTGTGTCACCTGCGCGGGCCCCTGCGATGCAAGGCTTCGTCGACGTTCGCTTGCGCGCACGCCGAGACCAGCGGTCTTTGGCTCCGTCCACTTTACGTCACGACACGGAGCACGGCAAATCGCCGCGGAGGGCATGGGTAGTTCCCCCCCACTGCGACAATCGGCGCGCGCCTCCAGGGTTGTGTCCGACGACATGAGGGCGGGTCACCGACCGGCCGGGGAGGGCGCCATGCCAGATCTCAGGGTGGACACCGACGCGATCACGCGCAGCAAAGAGACGTTCTCCGACATCCGCGCCCGGCTGGAGGCGGCCGTCGCCGGTTTCGACTCGGTGTCGGGCGCTTCGGTGGCGCAGGAGCAGCTGCGGCACCGCCTCGACGAGCTCGGCTCGTCGTGGGGCGTCGGCATCAAGAAGCTGGGCGAATACGCCGAGGCCGCCACGGCCGCGCTCTCGGGCGTCGCGGATGCCTTCACCTCCGCCGACGACGAGCTCGCGAAGGCCCTCGAAGAACGCGCGGCGGGCGCCTCGGCATCCACTTCCGGCGGCGCGCACGGCGGGGCCCGCGGAGGGGTGACCGCGCAATGAGCGGGTTCGATGCGCTGGGGTTCGATCCGACGCCGGGCGATGTCGGGGTGTTGCGGGGCTTCGTCGCTCAACTCGACCACGGCGTCCAGAGCACCGCTGACGCGCTCTTCCTCATGGACGACGGCGCAGACACGTGGGAGGGGGCCGCGGCTGCGGCGTTCCGCGCGTCGCTCGACAGCGCCTTCCGGCCACAGCTGAGCGACGTCCACGACGCCTTCGTCACGTCGCGCAATGCGCTGTCGGGCTGGGCCGACGAACTCTCGGCGTTCCAGACCCGAGCACGCCAGCTCGAAGAAGAAGCGCGGCTCGCCGCCGGTTCGGTCGCGCGCCGCGCCTCCGAACTCACCCACGCGCGCAACGAGGCATTGGCCGACCCGATCGCCGCGGCCGGATCGTCCGAACTCGCCGACGCCGACCGGCGCGCACGGGCGGCGCAGGCGACCCTCGAAGACGTGCGTCGCCGAGCGCGCGCCCTGCAAGAAGAGGCGAACGGCCGCGCCAACGCCTGCGCGGGGCTGCTCGAGACGGGGATCGCCCGCATCGCCGCCTACGCCGGCAGCGGATGGGACCAGTTCACCTCGTGGCTCGGCGACGTGGGCTCGGCGATCGCCGACGGCTACGAGTGGTTCATGGACAACGTGATGCCGATCCTCGAGGACATCATCGACACCATCGGCCCGATCGTCGCCGTCGTCGCGCTGTTCGTCCCCGCGCTCGGGCCCCTCGCCCTGGGACTTGCGATCGCCTCGGTCGCCATCGACGGGCTGCAGGCGTTGCGTGGTGAGGACGGTGCGGCCGAAGAGTTCTTCATGGGGCTCGCCGGCCTGGCCCTGGGTGGGGCCCTCGGCAAGCTCGGCAAAGCCCTCGGCGACGGCACCCGTCAGGTGCTGGTGCCGACGATCCAAGGCGGTGGCGGAGCGCTGGCGATGGCCGGCGGCGGCACCTCTGCCGCGGCCGGATCGCTCAGCGTCGCCCTGCGCTTCAGTCCCCAGGCGCTCCAGGCCAATACGATGTGGATGGCGACGAAGATGACCGAGGCTCAGGTCGCCGGCAACGACCTCGTGTCGGCTCTCGCCCAGCCGGCCGTGAACCTGGTCGAACGCGGCCGCAACCTCATCCAGGGCAACGGCCCGCGCACCGACCAGGAGCTCGAAGATCGTGACGCAGACTGAGACCCCGGTCGTCTGGCAGCGGGTGCCGCAGGGCTGGATCGAGCTCGCCGCGTTCGCGAACGACGACATCGCCGAACGCTGGTGGCAGGCCTACCTCGCTCCCGCCATCGGCTCGGTCGACTCCGACACGATCGCGCTCATGACCCGCGCCTTCGCGAGCGCCCGCGAGGCGGTGCGCGACACCCCGTACGCGGTGGCGGGCATCTTCCCCTACCTCGTCGACGAGCCGACGGTGTTCTTCATCGGCACCGCGATCCTTCCGGCACCCGAAGACGCCCGTACGGCGCGGACCGTCTCGGGCCTCACCGGTCTCGTCCGATTCACCGACGACCCGCGCACCGAGCCGTTCATCGCCTTGGACGGGCGCGCCGGATCGGCGACGCTCGGCATCGCCGTGCTCGAGGACGGCACCAGCGTCGCCGCGGTCACGGGCGAAGTGCCCCTCGCCGTATCGCCAGCAACCTCGACCGCCGAGGCGACGCCGGCGGGGACCGTGTTCGTCGTCGCGCTGAGCCTCGATCCGAACCGCCTCGACGAGTTGGTGCCGTGCGCAGCGCTCGCCCTCGACTCGACACGGCTGCTGTCTGCCGACGAGATGCCCGCGCCCTACCCGCCCGAAGACCGGCTGGTCGCCACCGACGCGGAGGACTGACCCGGTGTATCGCATGATCCTCCCCGAGACGCTCCCCGACGTCGCGGCGGCCGAGGCGCACGCCGCGGCGAAGCCCGGCGGATCGGTGGATGTGCGAACGGTGGATGTGCGCGCGGTGGATGCCGATGCCGCCGCAGCACGGACCCGCGCCGACTACGGCCGCGTGTCGCGCTGGGCGCTCGGGCTTCTCGGAACCGCCGGCGCCGCGGTCGCCGTGCTCATCGCGGTCTTCCCGCTGTCGCTCGTGGGCACCGCCGGCACGGGACAGGTGGTCTTCGGTGCGGTCTTCGTCGCGATCGCCCTCGCGATCGGCATCCCGTCCGTCTGGCTGCTGTGGGCTCTGCACCGGTCGGGTCGACGCCTGTCGCGCGCGGCGGGCTACTGGGCCGGCCTGCCGTACCGGCAGGGTCGGCGCGCCCCCACGCGCGGCGACTGGTTCGCGGTGCGGTTCCTCGGGTTCTCGTCCGACCTGTTCCTGAGGCTCATCTGCTCGGCCCTGTCGGGGCTCGCCGCGATCTTCACCGTCGTCGGCGTCGTCCGCGGCATCGCCACCGGCGCGCCGCTGTGGGAAATCGCCCTCTGGCTCGGCTGGAGCATTCTGTTCCTCGCCGTCTGCGGCGGACAGTTCTGGGGCGTGCAGCGCGTGCAGAACGGCTACCTCGCGCGCGACCCGGCGAGCCTCACCCGCGGGCGCTGAGCGAAACCGCGTCGCGCCGGGTGTCGGCGCGCGAGCATCCGCGGCGCGGGTTAGCCTCGATGTCATGAGTCCGGAGGCGATCGCGCAGCTTGCACCGGAACTGGCCTCTCGCATCGTCGCCGACTCGCGCGATCGCGTCGGGTGGATGCGGGCTCGCTCCCGCGGCATCACCGCGACCGATGTCGCCCAGCTGACAAGCCATACCGCGATCTCGCGCGCCGCCGATGCGAAGCTCGGCGCGGGGCGCGGCTTCTCGGGGAACGCGTACACCGACCACGGCCGCCGCCGCGAGCCGGAGATCGCCGCGTGGGTGGCTGCGACGCATGGCATCCAGCCCTCGTCGGCCCTGTTCCACGCCGTCGTCGAGAAGCGTCACCTCGCGACCCCCGACGGCATCGCGGTGGATGCCGAGGGCCGCGTCACCCTCGCCGAGATCAAGACGACCAACAAGACCTGGCGCTCGATCCCCCGCACCTACCTGCGACAGGTGTGGTGGCAGCAGCACGTGCTCGGCGCCGAGCGCACCCTCGTGGTGTGGGAGGAGCACGACGGGTTCGTTCCCGTCGGCGATGAGCCGCGGTGCGCGTGGGTCGAGCGCGATGAACGGGAGATCGGGTCGCTCGTGCGCCTCGCGACGGAACTCATCGACGAGCTCTACCGACGCACGACACTGCGCCGCGCCGACGCGCCGGCCGCACGCGAACCGTACCGGGCGCTCGCCCTCTCCGACTGATCGCCTCCGCCCGGGAGGAGTCCGGGGGATGCGTCGCGGGGAATAGTTGACGGGAGTCAACGTTGTTCCTATAGTTGACCGGTCTCAACGATTGACAGAAATCAACTAACCTTCCGCAGAGGATGCCCATGACCACCACGCTTCCGGACGCGAAGCCGCGCATGACCCACCGCCAGGTGCTCGAGGCCCTCTCCGGCCTCCTCCTCGGCATGTTCGTGTCGATGCTCGCCTCGACCGTCGTCTCCACCTCGCTCCCCGTCATCATCCACGATCTCGACGGCAACCAGGCCGCCTTCACGTGGGTCGTGACGGCGACCCTCCTGACGACGGCGATCTCGACCCCGATCTGGGGCAAGCTCGCCGACCTCACCAACCGCAAGGCACTCTTCCAGCTCGCGATCGTGATCTTCGTGCTCGCGACCGCGGCGGCCGGCTTCTCGACGAGCCCCGAGATGCTCATCTCGTTCCGCGCCGTGCAGGGCATCGGCGCGGGCGGCCTCGCCGCGCTCAGCCAGGTGCTCATGGCCGACATCATCAGCCCCCGCGAGCGCGGCCGCTACATGGGCCTGTTCGGCGCGGTCATGGCCGTGGCCACGATCGGCGGCCCGCTCCTGGGTGGCGTCATCACCGACAGCTGGGGCTGGCGCTGGAACTTCTTCGTCGCGCTGCCGTTCGCCGTCCTCGCGCTGATCCTCGTGCAGACGACGCTGCACGTGCCCGCGCGCCCGAAGAAGAAGACGTCGATCGACTACCTCGGCATCGTGCTGCTGTCGGCCGCCGTGTCGCTCCTCCTCGTCTGGGTGACGAACGCCGGCACCACCACGACCGGCGACTGGGCCGACCTCGCGAACAACAACGACTGGTGGAGCCTCACGACCGTGCTCATGGTCGGGGGGTCACTCCTCGGAGCGCTCCTCTTCGTGATCGTCGAACTGCGCTCGTCCGAGCCCCTCATCCCCCTGACGCTCTTCCGCAACCTGACCTTCACCCTCTCCGTGATCGCCTCGATCGCGACCGGCATCGCCATGTTCGGCGCCTCGGTGTTCCTCAGCCAGTACATGCAGCTCGCCCGCGGCGCGACCCCCACCGAGGCCGGTCTCATGACGATCCCGATGATCGGCGGACTGCTCGTGGCATCCGTCGGCGTCGGCGCGCTCGTGACCCGGTACGGTCGCTGGAAGCCGTACCTCGTGGTCGGCGCGATCCTCCTCATCGCGGGTGCCACGCTGCTGTCGACGATCCACTACGACACCGACTTCTTCTTCGTGTCGATCTACATGTTCCTGCTCGGTGCGGGCGTCGGCATGACGATGCAGAACCTCGTCCTCGTCGTCCAGAACACCACGCGGCCCGAGCAGATCGGCGTCGCGAGCTCGGGAGTGACGTTCTTCCGGAGCCTCGGCGGCACGATCGGCGTCTCCGTCATGGGTGCGGCTCTCGCCGCGCGGGTGATCGACCTCGTCGGCGACCGGAAGGACGACATCACCGCCGCCATCATGGGGCTCGGCGACAAGGCGCAGTACTGGGGCGAACAGCTGCAGTCCGGCTCCCTGCCGAAGGTCTCGGCGATGCCCGAGAGCCTGCGGGTCATCTTCGAGGACATCTACGCCAACGGCATCTCGCACTCGTTCCTCATCGCCGTGCCGTTCGCCGTCATCTCGCTCATCGCGATCGTGTTCCTGCCGAACAAGCCGCTCACGACGATGACGACCACGGAGCGCATCCGCGCGAGCGAGGCGGACCTCGCGACCGTGTCGGCCCCTGAGGCGATGTCGTCGCTCACCGCGACGGAACCGCTGCGCGCCACGACGGATGCCTCGGCCGCCTCCGCTACCTCGCCGCACGGCGACGACTCGGCCGCCCGATAGGGTCGAGACGATGACCACCGACGAGCTCCAGGCCCGCACCGACGCGGTGCGGGCCCTGGAGGCGGAGTTCGCGGAGCTCCTCAATCGCGTCCGGCGGATCCTCACCGAGAACGCGCAGCGGGTCAGCCCCGGGATGATGCCCGGCGCCTACAAGGTGTTCACGACGATCGCGCGGCGCGGACCGATCGCGCAGTCGACGCTCGCCGAACTGCTCGTCGTCGACAAGGGGCAGCTCAGCCGCACCGTGCGCGAGCTCGAAGGCCTCGAGCTGATCCGACGCGACGCCGACCCCGACGACCGCCGCGCGAGCATCCTGATCGCGACGCCGCTCGGGCTCGAGCGCCTGGCCGCTGCACGCGCGCCGCAGGAGAACTCGCTCATCGAGACGCTCGAGGAGTGGTCGGTCCCCGACATCCACTCGCTCACACGGCTCCTGCACGCCCTCACGTCGGGGATCAGTCCGAGCTGACCGACCTTCTCCACGCGGTAGCACCGGCGTAACACGGTTGAGACAAACGCGAGGTTGACTGGGGGCACCCAGGCATCCTGCGGGGCGATGTCGACACGCGGAAGGACGCACCCATGAGATTCCGACCCCTGCGCGCGTCGTCCTCCCCCGCTCTCGTCCGCGACGGCCTCTCGGTGGTGCCGGAGCACATGAGCGCCGTCCTGTTCGACGCCACCGGCACAGCCGACGTGCTCCGGGTCGGCACCACGCCGACGCCGACGCCCATCCTCAGCGAGGTGCTCGTGCAGGTCGTCGCGGCAGGCGTCAATCCGATCGACGCGAAGACGCGCGCGGGCGCCGGCGTGAGCGGCTCGATCGAGCGGTTCCCGTCGACGCTCGGCTACGACTTCAGCGGCATCGTCGTGAAGTCCCCCTACGAAGCCCACCCCTTCCCCGTCGGTACCGAGGTGTTCGGGATGACCTCGTTCCCGCGGTCGGGCGGAAGCTATGCCGACTATGTCGTCGCGCCGACGCTCTCCCTCGCGCGGAAGCCCACGTCGCTGTCGCACGTCGAGGCCGCGGGGGTCCCGCTGGCCGCGCTCACCGCGTGGGGCCTCATCGTCGAGACGGCGCACGCGCACGAGGGGCAGCGCATCCTCATCCACGCCGGTGCGGGTGGGGTGGGCCACTTCGCCGTCCAGTTGGCGGCCTACTTCGGCGCGCACGTGACCGCCACCGGTTCGGGCGGCAACCTCGGGTGGCTGCGCGAGCTCGGGGCATCCGTCGTCATCGACCACACGACGATGCGCTTCGACGAGGTCGCGGGCGAGGTCGACGTCGTGATCGACCTCGTCGGCAACGCGCACGACGACACCGGGACCCGGTCGCTCCGGGCGCTTCGCCCGGGCGGGCTGTACGTGCTCGTGCCGACCGGTTCGTGGCCGGACTACGCCGAGGCCGCAGAGGCGGCGGGCGTGCGGGCGACGTCCTACAAGGTCATCCCCGACGGCGGCGTGCTCGCGACGATCGCGCGTCTTCTCGAATCCGGCGCGATCCAGGTCTACGTCGACCACGTGTTCCCGCTCGCCGACGTCGTCGACGCGCACCGCCAGCTCGAACGCGGCCATACTCGTGGCAAGATCGTGCTCGCCGTCGGCGAGGGCTGAGCTCAGCTCTCCAGGACCCGCCGGCCCTCCGCCACGATCTCGTCCGCCACGGCGTCGAGCAGTTCCGAGCGGAGGTTCCACTGCTGCCAGTACAGCGGCACGTCGATGCTCGGGCCGCCGAGGGCGACGAGTCGGCCGGCGGCGAGCGCGTCCGCGGACTGCAGCCGCGGCAGGAGCGCCCACCCGAGCCCGAGCTCGGTGGCGGCGGCGAAATCGTGCGACGCCGGAACCCGGTGACGCGGCGGCGCCGCGGGATCGACGCCGCGCGCCGTGAGCCACCGGCTCTGCAGGTCGTCGCGACGGTCGAAGTCGATGACGGGCGCGTGGCTGAATACGGCCGCGTCCGCTCCCCCGGCGAGCCACGCGTCGACGAAGGCGGGCGACGCCACCGCTTCGTATCGCAGGACACCCAGGGCCCGCACGTGGCAACCCGCGACGGGCTGCGCGCGCGAGGTGACGGCGCCCGTGACCGTGCCCTCCTCGAGCATGCCCGCCGTGAAGTCCTGGTCGTCGCGGTGCAGGTCGAAGACGACGGGATGCCGCGCCGCCAGCCGCGCGAGCGGCGCGAGGAACCACGTCGCGAGCGAGTCGGCGTTGACCGCGAGAGGGAGCGAGACGCGGGTGTCGCCGTCGCCGAACTCTCGGATGGCATCGTCTTCCAGGAGCGTGAGCCGGCGCGCATAGCGGACGATCGCGTGCGCGGCAGGGGTCGGGCGCGGCGGCTTGGAGCGCACCAGCAGCACGCGGCCCATGTCGTCTTCGAGTGCGCGGATGCGCTGGCTCACGGCCGACGGGCTCACGTGCAGCCGCTCCGCCGCGGCCTGCAGACTGCCCGCGTCGATGACGGCGGCGAGCGTCATGGCGCCGACGGCAGGAATCCTCATGTGAAGCATCCCTTCATCAGCGTAAGAATCTTGAGCTGGACTGTATCAGAGCGTCGCCCTAGCGTCGAGGGGTGCTCACCTCTCTGCTCGCCGGCGTCGGACTGGGCCTGTCGTTGATCGTCGCGATCGGGGCGCAGAACCTGTTCGTCCTGCGCCAGGGCATCCGTCGGGAGCACGCCGTCGCGGTCGCCCTCACGTGCGCCCTGTCGGATGCCGCGCTCATCGCGATCGGCGTCTCAGGACTCGGGGCGCTGCTGCACGCCGTGCCGTGGCTCATCGAGGCGGTGCGCTGGGGCGGCGCGGTCTTCCTCACCGTGTACGCCGTGCTCGCCGCCCGGCGTGCGCTCTGGCCGGCGCCGCTCGTCGCGGAGAGCGCGCTCGTCATCGAAGCGGATGCCGAGGCCGGGCCGTCCGAGTCGGGCACGGACGCCGGCTCCTCCGCCTCCGGCCGGTCGGTGATGACCCGCACGCGACTCGCCCCCGTCCTGCTGACCTGCCTCGCGCTCACGTGGCTGAACCCGCACGTCTACCTCGACACGGTGTTCCTGCTCGGGTCGGTCGCCGCCACGCACGGCGCGACGCGGTGGTGGTTCGCGGCGGGCGCGATGGCGGCATCCTTCGCCTGGTTCTTCGCGCTCGCGCTCGGGTCGCGTCACCTCGGCCGGTGGCTCTCCACGCCGCGTGCGTGGCGCATCCTCGATGCCGTGATCGCGGTCGTGATGCTGGCACTCGCGGTGAGCCTCGTCTGGCCGCGCTGACCCTTCGAGGGCCTACTCCTCGATCTGTGCCTTCCGCGCGGCGACGAGCGCACGGATCGTGTCATCCGGCAGCGGCTCCGTGAACCGGATCGTTCCCTTCGCATGATCGACACCGCCCAGCAGCGGGGCGATCTCGACGATCGCCGCGGGGCTGAACGGGTAGACGCCGAAGTGCTTCTTCGCCCGCATCACCGACAGCAGGGACCTGCCGCGGTAGACGAGAGCGGGCATGCCGTAGCCGAGGCCCTGTTCGGCCTCGGGCGCGACGCTCCGGGCGACCTCGTAGACGTGGGCGATGACCGCGGCGTCGGCGGGATCGAGCCCGGCGAGATAGTCGTCGATGGTTCCCATACCGGCATCCTTCCCGTTCGCACGGCCGCGCGACAAGATGGGGGCATGAGACGGGTGCGGGTGCTGGTCGGCGGCGAGGTGCAGGGCGTCGGCTACCGCTACACGCTGCAGCACGTCGCGCAGGGCGCGGGGGTGACGGGGTGGGTGCGGAACCTCCGCGACGGGCGCGTCGAGGCGGAGCTCGAAGGCGCGGATGCCGCGGTCGCCGCCGTCCTGGACTGGATGGGCACCGGCCCGCGCGGCGGGCGGGTCACGTCGGTGGAGCAGGACGACGTCACCCCGACCGGCGACGCGGGGTTCGAGATCCGCCGCGACGGGTGAGCGTCCCTCGGCTCGGGCGGGTGTGAGGGCCGGGCGCGTGCGATCGTGCGCGGGCGGGCACCCTCCCTGGCATCCGCAACGGCACAGGGCCCCACCCGAAGGTGGAGCCCTGTGCTCGGTTCGCTGCGCGTTCGCGTCAGACGAGAGTGTTGACGTCCAGCGGGATGCCGGGACCGAACGTGGTCGACACGGCACCCTTCTGGATGTAGCGACCCTTCGAGCTCGACGGCTTCAGGCGCACGATCTCCTCGAGCGCGGCCTTGAAGTTCTCGTCCAGCTGCTCGGCCGAGAACGACGCCTTGCCGACGACGAAGTGCACGTTGGCGTGCTTGTCGACGCGGAACTCGATCTTGCCGCCCTTGATCTCCTCGACGGCCTTGGCCGGGTTGGGGGTCACGGTGCCGGTCTTCGGGTTCGGCATGAGGCCACGGGGACCGAGGACCTTACCGAGGCGACCGACCTGGCCCATGAGCTCGGGCGTCGAGACGGCCGCGTCGAACGCGGTCCAGCCGCCGGCGACCTTCTCGATGAGCTCGGCGCCGCCGACCTCATCGGCACCCGCGGCGATGGCGGCCTCGGCGGCCGGGCCCGTCGCGAAGACGATGACGCGCGCGGTCTTACCCGTGCCGTGCGGCAGGATGACCGTGCCACGGACCATCTGGTCCGCCTTGCGCGGGTCGACGGCCAGCTTGAGCGCGACCTCGACGGTGGAGTCGAACTTGGTCGAGCCGGTCTCCTTCGCGAGGTTCACCGCCTCGGTGGACGTGTAGAACTTGTCGCGGTCGATCTTGGCCGCAGCTGCTTCGTAAACCTTGGACTTAGCCATTTTCCGTTCCCCCTCAGTCCTCGACCGTGATGCCCATGGAGCGGGCGGTGCCGGCGATGATCAGCGAGGCGGCCTCGATGTCGTTCGCGTTCAGGTCGGGCATCTTCGTCTCGGCGATCTGACGGACCTGGTCCTTGGTGAGCTTCGCGACCTTGACGGTGTGCGGGGTCTTCGAACCCTTGGCGACGCCGGCGGCCTTCTTGATGAGCTCCGCCGCGGGCGGGGTCTTCAGGATGAACGTGAAGCTGCGGTCCTCGTAGACGGTGATCTCCACGGGGATGACGTTGCCGCGCTGCGACTCGGTCGCGGCGTTGTACGCCTTGCAGAACTCCATGATGTTGACGCCATGCTGACCGAGCGCGGGGCCGATCGGCGGCGCCGGGTTGGCGGCACCGGCGTTGATCTGAAGCTTGATCAGGCCGGTCACCTTCTTCTTCGGTGCCATTCTCTTTCCTTTCGTCGAGTGGATGCCGTGGCATCCGTCTCTCCCGCAGATCCGGCTTCTCCGGAACGCGGTCGTGTTCGGGCACGCCGAACGGCGCACACAAACCACACAAGTCTACCCCATGACATCTCTACCCCATGGCATCCGTCACGAAGACAGGAGATCTCACGAAAACAGGACGCTTCCCGGGGAAAACGTCCTGTCTCGGTGAGATCTCCTGCGTCGGCGATCCGCGAGGGGATGCCGGGGCGCAGGGATGCCTACTGCTTGGTGACCTGGTCGAACGACAGCTCGACCGGCGTCTCGCGCTCGAAGAGCGAGACGAGGACGGTGAGCTTGCCGCTTTCGGGCTTGATCTCGCTGATCGAGCCGGGCAGGCCCGCGAACGAGCCCTCCTTGATCGTGATCGTCTCGCCGATCTCGAAGTCGACCTCGGTGATGACCGAACGCGCCTGCGTGGCGGAGCCCTTCGCGGCGCCCTTGGCCGGCGCGACCTCGGCGACCTGGACGAGCGACTTCAGCATCTCGAACGCCTCGTCGAAGCGCAGCGGCGTGGGGTTGTGCGCGTTGCCCACGAAGCCCGTGACGCCCGGCGTGTGACGCACGACCGACCAGGTGTCCTCGTTGAGCTCCATGCGCACGAGCACGTAGCCCGGGATGCGCACGCGCGTGACCATCTTGCGCTGGCCGTTCTTGATCTCGACGACGTCCTCCATCGGGACCTCGACCTGGTAGATGTCCTCTTCGACCTCGAGCGAGTTCTTGCGCTGCTCGATGTTGGCCTTCACCTTGCGCTCGAAGCCGGCGTAGGAGTGGATGACGTACCACTTGCCGGGGAGCGAACGCAGCTCGGCGCGGAAGTCCTCGTACGGGTCGCCGGTACCGGCATCCTCGGCCGCTTCGACGTCGTCGACGACGGCGGCAGCCTCGGCGACCTCGGCGACGACGTCCTCGTCGAGTGCAGACGCGTCGGGCTCGCCGTTGACGTCGGGACCGTCGTAGGGGGCGACTTCCTCAGCAGCCTTCGCGGCATCCTCGGCCGCCTCTTCGGCGAGCGAGTCGTTGAGGACCTCGGCGGCGGCCTCGGCCTCGGCGGCCTGGTCGATCTCGAGTGCGTCGTTCACGATGGCGTCAGCCTCCGGGTCGTCGATGTCGATGTCGTCGTAGTCGTCGTCGTCGTCCTCGTCGTCGACGACGTGGACGGCGAGGTGCTCGGCGGGCGCCGACGACAGTTCCTCGGCCGCGAGCACGTTGCCCTCCTGGGCCTCGTCGTCCTCGCTGGACTGCTCGGCCGCGGTCGCCCAGTCGGCGTCGTCGGTGTACTTCTCAGACACGTGTCTTCTCTTCCATCGGGGGTGGTGCGGTGACGGCGGGGTGCCGTCGCTCAGCGGGGAACGCCGAAGACGACGTTCACCACCCAGGTGAAGAGCAAGTCGAGGCTGTACACGATCGCCATCATGACGACGACGAAGCCGAGCACGACGAGAGTGAACTTGACGAGCTCCTGGCGGGTCGGCGTGACGACCTTGCGCAGTTCGCCGAACACCTGGCGGATGAAGAGCGCGATGCGCTGGAAGAAGTTCAGCTTCTTCCCGCCGGCCAGAGCGCCGCCTGCCGCGACGACCTCGCCGTGCCCATCTTCCTGAACCATGTACCCACCCGTGTGACTTGCCCGGACTTGCTGTCGAACCAGCGAATGCTGGCGCGCGCAGGGCGGACAGGAATCGAACCTGCAACCTGCGGTTTTGGAGACCGCTGCTCTGCCAATTGAGCTACCGCCCTAGAGATCTTGCGATCTCACGGGAGAAGTCCGCCCCACTCGCCTGCCCGATCCTGTCGGTGGGCACAGCGAAAGAATGCAGACTTCAACTGCACTGTCCAGTGTACGTCATGCCCCGTGGGGTCGCGAACGTACGGAACGCTCAGTACTCCTGCACGCCGTAGCGGTCGGGCTCCTCACCGCGGCGGAAATCGCGCCCCGAGAGGGACGTCGCGGTGACCCGGACGTAGTTGTACTTGATCGTCGGGATCCAGGGCTTGAGGGGCAGTCGGTCCGCAGCGGCCACCTCCTCGGCGGTCGCGAGACGGGCGGCGTGCCCGCGGACGACGACGCTCCAGGCATCCGTGTCGGTGTACTCGTCGGCCTCGAACAGGACCTCGTCGTTGATGGTCACTTCGGTGAGCTTCGAGCCCTCGGCGGTGCGGAAGACGATGCTCTCACCGTCGACGGTGTAGTTCACGGGGTAGATGTCCATGACATCCCCCACGCGCGTGACGAGGCGTCCGAGCTCCTGTTCGGCCAGGCGATCCCAGCACTGCTGCTCGGTGAGCGGGACAACGGCATCCGACGACTGGTCCATGCTCCCATCATGGACCTCCCGGCGCCGCGGGTCGAGCCGCCGACGCCAGGACTAATGCCCGGTCCCTACGATGTCACCATGACCGTGACGCAGGACGCGCTCGATGAGCTCTGGGACTTCGCCGATCCGGCCGCGTCGGCGGCGAGGTTCGCGGATGCCGCGGCCCGCACCTCTGGCCCCGACCGTGACGAGCTGGAGACCCAGCGCGCCCGCGCGTACGGGCTCCAAGGCCGCTTCGAGGAGGCGGATGCCGTGCTCGACGGCCTGTCTGGCGCGACGCCCGCGGTGCGCACGCGCGTCGCGCTCGAGCGCGGGCGCGTGCAGAACTCGGCGGGTTCGCCGGAGGCTGCCGTGCCTTTCTTCCGCACGGCCGTCGGCGAGGCGCGCGCGGCGGGGCTCACGTTCCTGCTGGTCGACGCGCTGCACATGCTCGCGATCGCGGATACCGCGGGTGCGGATGCCTGGACGACGGAGGCTTTCGCCGAGATCGCCCAGGTCACCGACCCACGGACGCTCCGGTGGCGCATCTCGCTGCATTCGAACGCGGGGTGGCGGCTCTTCGATGCGGGGCGCCTCGATGCGGCACTCCGGGAGTTCGAGGCCGCCCGTGAGGCGGCCGTCCAGTGGGGCACCCCGCAGCAGCTGCAATGGGCCGCGGAGGCCATCGCCGAGTGCCGGGCGGCGCTGGAAGGCTGAGCGCTCCTCGCGGGGTGACACAGCAGCGCGGATGCCATGCGGCGGCTTGCCCACCCGGGCATCCACCCCACATCACCGACACAGGAGATCTCACCCACACAGGACGCAAACCCGGGAAAGAGGCCTGTCTCGGTGACATCTCCTGCCTCCGCGATGGGCGCCGCGTGACGGCAAGGCAGCACAGCAGCGGATGCCCCGCGCGCGCCTCACCCCGCGACGCGGATGAGCTTCTTGTTGACGAACTCCTCGGCGGCGAGGAGGCCCATCTCGCGCCCCGTGCCGGAGCGCTTGACCCCGCCGAAGGGGAGCTCGGGCGAGTCCGCGAGCACGACGTTGATGTAGACCATGCCGGCGTCGATCGCGTCGGCGACGCGGGATGCCTGGGCCTCGTCGGTCGTGAAGACGTACGACCCGAGGCCGAACGGCGTGCCGTTCGCGATCTCGAGGGCCTGCTCCTCCGACTCCGCGCGATAGACGACACCGACCGGGCCGAAGAACTCCTCGCGGTAGGCGTCCATCTCAGGCGTGACCCCGGTGAGCACCGTGCCGGGGAAGAACGCGCCGTCGCGGACACCGCCCGTCACGAGCGTGGCGCCCTGCGCGACCGCCCGATCGACCTGCTCCTCGAGACGCTCGGCGGCGGTGAGCGAGGACAGCGGACCGAGCACCGTGTCTTCGGCGAACGGGTCGCCGACAGTGGCATCCGCCATCGCCGCGCTGAACTTCTCGAGGAACGCGTCGTAGAGGTCGGATGCCACGATGAACCGCTTCGCGGCGTTGCAGGACTGCCCGTTGTTGTCCAGGCGCGCGTCGACCGCCATCTGCACGGTCACGTCGAGGTCAGGCGTCGACAGGAGGATGAAGGGGTCCGACCCGCCGAGCTCGAGGACGACCTTCTTGAGGTTCCGGCCCGCCGTCTCGGCGACGGCCGCGCCCGCGCGCTCGGAACCGGTCACCGAGACCCCCTGCACCCGCCGGTCGGCGATCACGGTGGCGGCCTGCTCGTTCGTGATGCGGACGTCGGTGTAGGCGCCCTCGGGGAAGCCCGCGTCGGCGTACATCTTGGCGATCGCGGCGCCCGACTCGGGGCACTGCGGCGCGTGCTTGAGCAGGATCGTGTTCCCGACCGCGAGGTTCGGCGCCGCGAAGCGCGCGACCTGGTAGTACGGGAAGTTCCACGGCATGATCCCGAGGAGCACGCCCAGCGGGGCACGACGGATGACCGCCGTCCCCTCCCCCAGGATGTCGATCGGGGTGTCACCCGTGATCGCGTCGATCTGGTCGGCGTAGAACTCGGTGATGTCGGCGGAGAAGTCGACCTCGCCCTCGGCGGCGGCGAGCGGCTTGCCCATCTCGCGGACGATGATCGCGGCCAGCTCGTCACGACGTTCGCGGTGCAGCTCGGCCACGCGGCGCAGCAGCGCGGCGCGCTCCGCCGGCGTCGACGTGCGCCCCCACGTGCGGTACGCCGCGTCGGCGGTGGCGATGGCGGCCTCCACCTCGGCGTCGGTCGCGGTGGGGTAGGTCGCGAGGGTCTCGCCCGTCGCGGGGTTGATGACGGCGTAGTCGCTCATGGTGTCCTCGTCTGGTGGGTCCCGCTCAGGAGGCCGGGATCAGCGTGTACTTGGTCGAGAGGTATTCGTGGATGCCTTCGAGGCCGCCCTCACGGCCGACGCCCGACTGCTTGAGCCCGCCGAACGGTGCCGCCGCATTGGAGACGACGCCGACGTTGAGGCCCATCATGCCCGTCTCGAGGCGATCGATCATCCGGATGCCGCGGGCGAGGTCCTGCGTGAAGACGTAGGACACGAGACCGTACTCGGTGTCGTTCGCGAGCCGCACAGCCTCGTCCTCGGTCTGGAACGTCGCGATCGCGAGCACGGGGCCGAAGATCTCCTCACGGAGGATGTCGCTGCCCGCCGCGACCTCGGTGATGACCGTCGGCTCGAAGAAGGTACCGGGGCCCTCGATGGCGGAACCGCCCGCACGCACCGTGGCGCCGCGCTCGACGGCATCCGCGACGAGTGCCGCCGTACTGTCGACGGCCTTCTGGTCGATGAGCGGCCCGATCTGCACGCCGTCCTCGGTGCCGCGGCCGATCGACATCGCACGCACGCGCTCGGAGACCCGGTCGGCGAACGCCTCGGCGACGTCCGCGTGCACGATGAAGCGGTTGGCCGCCGTGCACGCCTGCCCGATGTTCCGGAACTTCGCCGCCAGCGCGCCGTCGACGGCCTTGTCGAGGTCGGCATCTTCGAACACGACGAACGGCGCGTTGCCGCCGAGCTCCATCGAGACGCGCAGCACGCCCTCGGCGGCCTGCGCGATGAGCTTCTTGCCGACGGGGGTCGAGCCCGTGAACGACAGCTTCCGCAGGCGCGGGTCGGCGATGATCGGCCCCGACAGGGCGCTCGAGTGCGTCGTCGTCACGACGTTGACGACGCCGGCGGGAAGGCCCGCCTCTTCGAGGAGCGCGACGAACGCGAGCGTCGTGAGCGGAGTGAGCTCCGGCGGCTTCACGACGACCGTGCACCCGGCGGCGAGCGCGGGGGCGATCTTGCGGGTCGCCATCGCGAGCGGGAAGTTCCACGGCGTGATGAAGAAGCACGGCCCCACAGGCCGCTGGCTGACGACCATCCGCCCGGTGCCCTCGGGGTTCGAGCCGTAGCGACCGGCGATGCGCACGGCCTCCTCGCTGAACCAGCGCAGGAACTCGCCGCCGTAGGTCACCTCGCCGCGCGCCTCGGCGAGGGGCTTGCCCATCTCGAGGGTCATGAGCAGGGCGAACTCGTCGGCCCGTTCGGTCAGCAGGTCGAACGTCCTCCGCAGGATGTCGCTACGCGTGCGCGGTGCCGTGGCGGCCCACGCGTCCTGCGCGGCGACGGCGGCGTCCAGCGCACGGATGCCGTCCTCAGGCGTCGCGTCGGCGATCTCGACGAGGGTGTCGCCGGTCGCCGGGTCCTTCACGGGGAAGGTTCCCGCGCCGCCGTCGGTCCACTCCCCGGCGATGTACAGGCCGCGGGGGATCTTCGCGAGCAGGGCCTCTTCGGTGATCATCGGGCTTCCTCCTTGAGTCGACGGGTGCTCTTCGGGGCATCCACTCCCAGCGTCTCACCCTTGAAGAACGCGGGGCGCTTGATGGACTGCCAGATCATGATGAGGATGCCGCCGACGATGATGACCATCCCGAGGATGAACACGATGCCCACCCCGCCGATGTTCGCGCCGCTCTCGGAGTACTCCGGGCTCGCCGAGTCGATGAGCGTCGTGACGAACAGGACCGCGAGGATCGTGCCGCCGATGAGGGGGAACAGGAACGTGTAGAAGACGTTCCGCACCGAGTCGAACCACTGGTTCCGGAAGTACCAGACGCACGCGAAGGCCGTGATGCCGTAGTAGAAGCAGATCATCATGCCGAGGGTGAGGATCGTGTCCCAGAGCGTGTTCTCGCTCACGACGCGCATGACGGCGTAGAACGCGGATGCCACGATGGCCGAGACGATCGTGGCGTACCCGGGAGTGAAGAAGCGCGGGCTGACCTTCGCGAACGACGACGGCAGCGCCCCGTAGTGGCCCATCGACAGGAGCGTGCGGGCCGGGCCGACGAACGTCGACTGCAGCGACGACGCGGAACTCGTCAGCACCGCGAGCGAGACGAGGAAGGCGAGCGGCCCGAGGATCGGCCCGGACAGATGGAAGAAGACGTTCTCCTGGATGTCGGCGTTGCCGAGGCCGAGCTCGCCCTCGCCGACGCCGGCGAACATGATCATCGCGATGGCGAGCATGAGGTACAGCGTCACGATCGTGATGACCGTGATCGTCGCGGCGCGGCCCGGGGTTTTCTCGGGGTCCTTCGTCTCCTCGTTCATCGTGAGGGTGACATCCCACCCCCAGAAGATGAAGATCGACAGCGAGAGACCCGCGGCGAACGCCGAGAACGAACTCACCGCGAACGGGTTGAACCACTCCCAGTCGAACGGCGTGTAGTCGAAGCCGCCACCGGAGATCGCCGAGACGATCGCGGCGACGGCGAAGAAGACGAGGACGAGCACCTGGAAGCCGACGAGGAAGTACTGCAGCTTCTGGGTCGTCTGCATGTCGCGGTACGAGATGAACGTCGCGGCGAGCATGAACAGCAGGCACACACCGATGTTGATGAACGTGTTGGATGCCAGATCGGCGATGTCCGCGTTGCCGGTGATCTGTGAGATCAGCAGGAACAGGAAGTCCACCGCGACGCCGGCGAGGTTCGAGAGCACGAGGATCGTCGCGACGACGAGGCCCCAGCCGGCCATCCAGCCGATCCAGGGACCGAACGCCCGCGTCGCCCAGGTGAAGGACGTCCCGGCATCCGGCATGCGGTTGTTGAGCTCTCGATAGCCGAACGCCACGAGCAGCATGGGGATGAATCCCACGAGGATGATCGCCGGGATCTGTGCCCCGACCGCCGAGGCGGTGGGGCCGACGGCCGCAGTGAAGGTGTAGGCGGGCGCGATGCACGAGATGCCGATGACGACGGCGCCGATAAGGCCGATGGTTCCGGCGGAGAGGCCCTTGGCGGAGAGGCCGCCGGACTTCTCGCTCGAGGCATCGGCCAGCGGCGTGGTTTCGGGAGGGGTCATGAGCGGGTCTCCTCGCTGCCGGCGACGCTGCCGGATCGGGTGGTGCGGGGAACGACGATCACCGGGACGGTGATCTCCTTGAGCATCTTGGCGGCCGTCGAGCCGAGGAACAGTCGCCGGGGCTGGGCGAGGCGGCTCGACCCGACGAGGGCGATCTCGCCGCCCTGCCAGTCGAGGTGGCTGACGGCATCCTCGATGCTCTCGCCCTCGGCCACGACGACGTCGACACGGAGGCCCGCAGGAAGGTCCGCCCGCGCTGCGGCGAGCACCTGCTCGGTCTCGCTCGACGCGGCGATGCGGATCGCGCCCGTGTCGGCCGTGGCCGGGAGGTCGATCGGCAGGAGGGACAGGAGCCGCACCGGCACGCTCGCCGCCTCGGCGAGCTCGGCCGTCGCCTCGAGGAGCGCATCGGCGCCGGGCCGGGTTCCGACGGCGACGGTCAGCCGCGTGATCCCCGTCTCGGGCGCGACCTTCCGGGCACCGCGCGGCACGAGGACGACCGGCACGTCGGACGAGTGCACGAGTTCCGTCGTCGTCGAGCCGAGGCGGTGGTGCCCGCGGAGGGCCCCGTCGGAGGCGCCGACGACGATGCACCGGGCATCCAGTTCATGCGCGATGCTCTCGAGGCCCGCCGCGAACGATTCCGCCGCACGGATCTGCGCGTGCGCGATGACATCCTCGGGGATGCGGTCGATCGCCTCGGCGATCCAGTGCTGGGCCTGATCGCGCAGCACCCGGCTGTAGCCGTCGGCGGGCGGCGTGATGACGCTGCGGTCGGCGCTCGGGAGCACGATCGACACGTCGAGCACGGCGCCCGTAGCGCGGGCGAGGCGGGCGCCGAAAGCGACCGCGTCGCGACCCGCCTTGGTCGCGGTGTACCCGACGACGATGTGCGCGGTCATCCGCGGATCTCCGCGACGATCTGGGATGCCACGAGGCGCCCCATCCGGATCGCGCCGTCGACGTGCTGGTACCCCGCGCCGGCGAGGTCGCTGCAGGCGAAACGGATCGGACCGACGGCTTCGCGCAGGTGCGCGCCGTAGCGCGAAAGGCCGCCGAGGTCGAAGCTCGCCGCGTACGCGCCGCGGGTCCACTCCTCGCTCCCCCAGTCGCTCTCGTAGTAGACGACGGGGTTCTTCGCCTCGGGGCCGTAGTAGTGCGACAGCGACTCGAGGATGCGCTCCTTGCGCTCCTCGGCGGATAGCTCGAACACCCCATCGGCGTGCAGGTCGCTGACGAAGCCGACCAGAGTGCCGCGCTCGTCGCCGTGGTTCGTGTTGTCGTATGCCTCGTGCGACAGCTCGTACGGGCTGAAGGCCGTGCCCGAGAGCCCCTGCTCGCGCCAGAACGGGCGGTCGTAGACGGCATGCACCTTGATGACGAAGCCCATCGAGATGTGCTGGTGCATCTGGTGCTGCAGGCGCGGCAGCGCCGGCACGAACGAGATGCGGTTGTAGAGAATCGGGGCGAGCGCCAGGATCACCTGGCGCGCGTGCACCGTCATCCCGTCCGCGACGACCGTGGCGCCGGCGTCGGACCACTCGATCGTGCGCACGGGCTGGTTCAGGAACACGTCCGCGCCGAGGCGCTCCGCGAGCAGCAGTGGAACCTGCTGCAAGCCGCCGACGACGCGCTTGTCGAGGATGAAGTCGGCGTCGACGAGGTTCGAGTAGCTGCCTGCGGATGCCGCCATGAGGAGCGACTGCAGGAGCGATACGGCGTGCGTCGGCTTCGTGAGCATCGCCGAGCCCGTCGCGAAGGCGAGGTTGCGGACGGCCTCGTCGTCGTCGGTCTGCTGGCGCAGCCAGGCATCCCACGAGACGGCGTCCCACTCGGCGGCCTTCTCGTGCGCCCAGGGACGGTCGGGGTCGATCTCGGCGACCATCGCGTCGAGGCGCTCGGTGATCTCGGCGATCGCCTTCTCGGTCTCGGGTGAGACCGGGAACATCTCGCCCGTGAAGCGGTGCACCTCGCCGTCCGGGCCGACGTAGACGCTGTCGCCCTCGCGGTACCGGCTGAACGTCTCGAGGCCGAGGTCGGCGACGGTCTCCTGCAGAGCCGTCTGGTCGGGTGAGATCCACTGGCCGCCGATCTCGAGCATGGCGCCGTCGATCGTGTCGGTCCACAGGCGCCCGCCGACGCGGTCGCGCGCCTCCAGGACGGCGACGGACAGGCCCGCCTTCTTCAGCTCGTTGGCGGCGGTGAGGCCGGCGGCCCCCGCCCCCACGATGACGACGTCTCGGGTGATCTCGGTCATGGTGTGTCTCTTCTCTGAGTCGACGGTCGGGTCTCTGAGTCGGTTGTCGGGGCCGGCGCGGTGGTGGCGCGGCCGCGGCTCATCGGTCGGGGCGCGGCGGATCGGGGCCTGCGGATCAGGCGGCGGCGAGGGCGGTCGCGACGACGTCGAGGCCCTCGTTCAGCAGGTGGTCGGGGATGCTTAGCGGCGGCAGGAACCGGATGACGTTGCCGTGCGTGCCGCACGTGAGCACGATGACGCCTTCGGCGATCGCGGCCTTCGCGACGGCGGATGTGAGCGCCGGGTCGGGAGCGTTCGTCACGGGGTCGACGAACTCCGCGGCGATCATCGCGCCGTGGCCGCGCACATCGCCGATCCGCGGATCGGACGCCTGCAGGGACTCGAGGCGGGCGCGGAGGATCCCCCCTATCTCGCGCGCCCGCTCGAGCAGCCCCTCATTCTCGAACGCGTCGATGGATGCCAGAGCGGCCGCACAGGCGACGGGGTTGCCGCCGTACGTTCCGCCGAGCCCCCCACCGTGGGTGGCATCCATGATCTCGGCGCGTCCCGTCACGGCCGCCAAGGGCATGCCCCCAGCAATCCCCTTGGCGGTCGTGATGAGGTCGGGGACGATTCCGAACAGTTCGCTCGCGAACATCTCACCGGTGCGGGCGAAACCGGTCTGCACCTCGTCGGCGATGAACACGACGTCGTTCGCGCGGCACCAGTCGACGATGACGGGCAGGAATCCGTCGGCGGGGACGATGAAGCCGCCCTCGCCCTGGATCGGCTCGATGATGACGGCGGCGAGGTCTGCGGCGCCGATCTGCTTCTCGATCGCGGAGATCGCGCGCGCGGCGGCCTCGGCGCCGGACAGGCCGTCACGGAACGGGTACGACGCGGGCATCCGGTACACCTCGGACGCGAAGGGGCCGAAGCCGGCCTTGTACGGCATCGCCTTGGCGGTGAGCGCCATCGTGAGGTTCGTGCGGCCGTGGTAGGCGTGGTCGAACGCGACGACGGCCTGCTTGCCGGTGAAGCGGCGGGCGATCTTGACGGCGTTCTCGACGGCCTCGGCGCCGGAGTTGAAGAGGGCCGACTTCTTCGCGTGATCGCCGGGCGTGACGCGGTTCAGGGCTTCCGCGACGGCGACGTAGGACTCGTACGGCGAGATCATGAAGCACGTGTGGGTGAACTGCGCGACGGCCTCCTGCACGGCGGCGACGACGCCCGGGTGGGCGTTGCCGATGCTCGTGACGGCGATGCCCGAGCCGAGGTCGATGAGCGAGTTGCCGTCGGCGTCGACGACGACGCCTCCGCCGGCGGCGACGGCTTCGATGGGGACGGTGTGCGCCACGCCCGACGCGACCGCGGCCGACTTGCGGGCCAACAGCTCCTGCGAGCGGGGACCGGGGATGGCCGTGCGGAGGGTGCGCTGCTGGGGGAGGTCGGGGCCGCCGACCGTGCGTGCGGGGGCGGGGGACGTCGTCGTGCTCATGCGGGGAGCGTATGGCGCCCGAGGTCGCCCCCACACCTGCCGCGGTGTACATTCTGAGGTGCGCGACCGACGTCGCGTACAGGCCCGACGAGAAGAGCGCCGATGGCATCGGAGTCCCCCGCCCCTCAGCCGACCCTCCGCGCGCTCCTCGGCAGGAACGACCTCGCGTTGCGCCTCGCGTCGGACGAGGTCGACCTGCAGCCCGACGCGCTCGACGCGCCGCTGCGCTGGGTGCACTCCTCCGACCTGGTCGACCCGACGCCGTTCCTCGCCGACGACCTGCTGCTGCTGACGACGGGTACCCAGTTCGCGGAAGACGCCGACTACCAGGGCTACGTGGACCGGCTCCGCGCCCGCGGCGTGCGCGGGCTCGGGTTCGGCACCGAGGTCGTGCGCGACGGAATCCCGCCCGCCCTCGTCCGCGCCTGCCGCGCCGCCCGCATGCCCCTGTTCGAGGTGCCCTATCGGACGCCGTTCATCGCGCTCGCGCGAGCCAACGCCGAAGCCATCGCCGCGCAGGCCTACGCGCGGCGCACCTGGGCACTGTCGGCCCAGCGGGCGATCTCGCTCGCCGCCCTGCGCCCCGACGGGCTGGCGGCCACCGTCGCGGAACTCGCCCGCCAGCTCGGCGCCTGGGTCGGCCTCTACGACGCGGCGGGGGTGCTCACTCAGAGCCACCCCGCCGCGCGCACGGGCGGCCTGAGCCCCGCCGCCCGGGCGACCCTCGACGCCGAAGCCGGCACGGTGCTGCGCCGGGGCTCGCGGGCCGCATCGCAGATCGAGATCGACGGGATGCGGGCGACGCTGCAGACGCTCGGACGCGGCGGACACCTCCGCGGGGTGATCGCGATCGTCGGCGCCGAGCTCGATCTCGAAGGGCGCAGCGTCGTCACCTCCGTGATCGCGATGGCCGGGCTCGCGCTCGAGCAGAACGTCGGCCTCGGACGGGCGCGCACCGCGCTGCGCGCGGGCCTCGTGCCCCTCCTCCTCTCGGGTGACGCCGCTCTCGCGCGCCGGGTCTCCCGCGAGCTCTGGGGTCCTCTCCCGGCCGCCCCGATCGTCGTCGCCGTCGCGCAGCTCACGCCCGCGCGCCTCGACGCGGCGACCGATTGGCTCGAGATGCGCGTCGCCGAGAGCCGGGGCGCGCTCTTCCACGGCCGCGGGCCGGAGGGCCATGTGGTCGTCGTCCCCGCCTCCGACGGCGAGACCCTGGCGCGATTCGCCGAGCTGTTCGAGGCATCCGTCGGCGTCTCGGAGCCAGCCGACTACGCCGCCGTCGCCCGCGCGCACGACGAAGCCACCGCCGCCGCCCGGCGCGCCCGCCCGGGTGCCGTCGCCCGCTTCGGCGACCGGACCTCGGCAGGAGTGCTGGCCGCGCTCGACTCGGTCGAGGCGCGCGCGCTCGCCGCCGCGAGCCTCGAGCCCCTGCACGCGCACGACCGCGCGCACGGCACGGCGCTCGTCACGACGGTGCGCACGTGGCTCGAGAACGACGCGCGCATCGACGAGGCGGCGCAGGCACTCGGCATCCATCGACACACCGTGCGCGCGCGGGTGGCGCAGACCCAGCAGGTGCTGGGTGTCGACCTCGCGTCGTTCCCGGCGCGCGCCGAGCTCTGGGCGGCACTGGTGGCGAGCCGGTCATGAGCCTGAATCCCACCCCCCTCCCCCGGCTCCTCTACGTCGAGGACGATGCGCAGATCGCCGGGATGACCTCCGACGTGCTGCGCGAGGCGTACGACGTCGTCCACCTCGCCGACGGCCGGCTCGCCCTCGACCGGGCGCTCGCCGAGCGCTTCGACCTCATGGTGATCGACCGCCGACTGCCGGGTCTCGACGGCATCGCACTGGTCGAGGCGATCCGCACGGCCCGCATCACCACCCCCGTGCTGCTGCTCACGGCCCTCGGCGCGGTGGCCGATCGCGTCGACGGACTGGATGCCGGCGCCAACGACTACCTGGTGAAGCCCTTCGACTTCGACGAGCTGCTCGCCCGGCTGCGCGCTCTGGTGCGCGGACACCGCGTCGAGGGGCGCCGTCGTTCCCTCGCCGACTGGGCCTTCCTCCCCGACGCATCGGTCGCCTACGGCCCGGGCGGCGAGCGCGTCGCGCTGACCCCCACCGAGACGAAGCTGCTGAGCCTCCTCGCCGAGAGCCCCGAGCACGTCTTCACACGCGGCGAGATCCTGCACGCGGTGTTCGAATCGAACGACGCCCTCAGCTCGGTCGACACGTACGTGCACTACGTACGACGCAAGACGGCGCCCGATGTCGTGGAGACGGTGCGCGGCCGCGGATACCGGGCGGGGGCGGCGCGATGAGCGCGTCGGCCGATCAGACCCGGGTGCGCCGGGCGGCCCTCCGCATCGGCGTGCTCGTCGGGGTCGCCTCCGCCCTGGTGATCACGGTGGGCGTCGCGGTGCTCGTGACCGTGCTCCTCGTGCGCGCGCGACCGGAGAATCCCCACGAGGGAGGACGACCCGGGCTCGGCGGGGGCGACGGCGACCGCGTCGTGGTCGACCTCGACGACATCCTGCCGTGGGTGATCGCTCTCGGCCTCGTCGGCGTCGTCGTCCTCGCAGTCGTCGCGTGGGCGGCCGCTCGCCGCGCCGTGCGCCCCCTCGCCGATGCGCTCCAGCTTCAGCGCGCTTTCGTCGCCGACGCGAGTCATGAGATGCGGACACCCCTGACGGCGTTGTCTGCCCGCGTGCAGATGCTGCAGCGGCGACGCTCCCGCGGTGAACCGCTCGACGAGACGATCGACGCCCTGCGCGGCGACGTCGCGGTGATGGACGAGGTGCTCACCGACATGCTCCTGGTCGCCGAGGGTACCGCGACCGACACCCCCGGCGACGTGGCGACCGCCGTGGCGGCGGCGGCGCGCACCGTCGCGCCGCTCGCCCACGAGGCGGCGGTCGAGGTGGTCGTCGATGGGGAGGCATCCGCTCGCGTGCGCATGTCGCGCGCGACGCTCACGCGTGTGTGCGTCGCGCTCCTCGACAACGCGATCCAGCATGCGCCGGCGGGGTCGCGCGTGTCGATCACGGCGCGTACAGACGGTCATCACGCGTTCATCCGCGTCGCCGACGACGGCCCCGGCATCGCGGAGGGCGATCGGGTGCGGATCTTCGAGCGGTTCGCCCGCGGCGGCGAAGCCGGACGGCGCCGCGGCTTCGGGCTCGGGCTCGCGCTGGTGCGTGACGCCGCCGTCGCCATCGGCGGCACGGTCGCGATCGAGAGCACGTCGCCGGCGGGCACGACCTTCCTCCTGACGCTCCCGCGCGCGGACTGACCGGGCCGGGTCGGCACGGCGTCACCGTGGAGCGACTCATGCCGCGGCGACCACCTCGAGCTCGACACCGCGGATGCCGCGGTGCACCGCTCCCTCCTGCGGCACGACGAACCCCGAATCGATCCCCTCGGCGCCCGTCCACGACAGGTCGGCGGTGCCCGCCACCATCCCCGCCGTCGCCCACACGTCGGCCAGGGCGAGGGTGCCGGCGACGACCGTGACGCTCAGGGCGCCGAGGGCGGGCTCACCCGTGCGCGGATCGATGATGTGGGCACCGCGCTCCGCGACGCCCGAGGTGGCGACGGCGCCCGAGACGAGGTCGACGGTCGCCAGGACCTCGCCGGGGCGGCGCGGGTCGGCGATGCCGACATGCCAGCTCCACGCGGCGCCGGGAGCCGTCCAGGTGCGGATGTCTCCACCCGCGCCCACACCGACGGCGATAGCGCCGGGCAGCTCCAGGAGCGGCGCGAGGTGCGCGCCGCCGGCGCGGTCGACGGCCCATCCCTTGACGTAGCCGGTCGGGTCGAATCCGCCGCGCCAGGTCGCGCTGAAGCGACCGCCGGTCGCAATCTCCGCCGCGCGGCACGCCTCCGCGACCTCTCCGACGCGCGGGTCGGCGCCCTCGGGCAGCAGCTCTCCGCGCCGCATGCGCGAGATCTCCGATTCAGCGAGGAACGGCGAGAAGATCCGCTCGAGCTCGTCGATCTCGGCGAAGAACGCCTGCACGCCGGCGTCGGCACGGGCGTCGTCGACGTGACCGATGAGGTGCACGCTGAAGACGGTGCCCATGAGCCGGCGGGTCCAGACGCGACGCGCGCTCACGACGCCGCCTGATCGATCGCCGACTGCAGCGACTGCTGATAGCCGTCGCTCGTGTAGGTCGCTCCGGAGACGAAATCGATCTGGGCGCTCTGCGCCGACAAGGTCTCCGAGACGAGTCGCGGGATCGCGCTCTGGTTGATCTGACGGTCCCGACCGTTGCCGTCGGGGTAGTCGACCGCCTGGACGTCGGTGATCGTGCCGCCGCTCACCGTGATCTGCACCTGGACGGGTCCGTACCGGGTGTTCACCGACGAGCCGGTGAACGTGCCGTCGGTGAGCCCCGAGGACGATGCCGGAGCCTGCGCAGCCGTCGCGGACGGCGCAGGCGTCGCGGACGACGACCCGCCCGTCGCGCCCGACGCGCCCGTCGACGAGGTGGATGCCACGGTGTCCGTCTTCACTTCGGGGGGCAGGGCGACCGCCTCACCGAGCGACGTGCGATAGCTGAAGAGCAGCACGAGCCCGCTGAAGGTCGCGAGCAGCGCGTAGACGATTCTCTTCATGGTGTTCTCCTCGGGTCGGGGTCGGGTCAGATCGCGAAGGACTCGGTGTGGATGCGCGAGGGCGAGACGCCCGCGCGCCGCAGGTCGGCGCGCACCGCGTCCATCCAGGCGGGCGGTCCGCACACGAAGACGTCGTGCGCGTGCAGGTCGGGCGCAAGGTGGCGCAGCAGATCCTCACCGCGCCATCCGGCGTCGCGCGCGGGAAGCCACGTCGATGCGTCGGTGCGGCGCGGGCCGTCGAGGCGGTAGTGGATGAGGCCGCGGTCGCGGACGAGCTCGGCGACGGCATCCATCCGCATCGCGTCGTCGTCGGTGTGGTCGCGGGTGAGGAGCGTGGCTTCTCCGGCCGCGAAAGGCTCCGCCTGCAGCAGCGAGACGAGCGGCGCGACGCCTGCGCCCGCGCCGAGGAGGAGGAGCTTCTGCCGCGAGCGGACATCGCCCGTGAGGTGACCGTAGGGCCCCTCGATGAGCACGCGCGTGCCGGGTCGGAGCGACGCCAGTCGGTTCGTGCCGTCGCCGACGAGGCGCGCGGCGATCACCAGTTCACCGCGTGCAGGGTCGGCGGCGAGCGAGAACGGGTGCCCCCGCGTCCAGCCCGGGCCGTCGAGGAAGCGCCAGACGAAGAACTGTCCGCCCTGTGCGCGCAGCCGCTCGAGGTGGCGACCGCGCATGCGCACGACGACGGCGCCCGTCCCGTCACGGCTGACGTCGTGCACGCGGATGGCGTGCCGCCACGAGCGCCACAGGGGCAGGCCGATGCGGAAGACGATGACGGCGGCGGCCGCCCCGGCCCAGAGGGCCCACCAGTAGACGGTGGCGAGAGGGTGGGAGAGGAAGTCGGCGCCGGTCCACAGCATGTGCGGGATCGCGAGCCCGACGCCGAGGTAGGCGTAGAGGTGCAGGAGGTGCCACGACTCGTAGCGGCGACGGCGCCGTGCTCGGCGGATGCTCGTCGCGACGACCATGATGAGCAGCCCCGTCGCCGCCGTGGCGAGCAGCATGCCCGGGTAGTTCCAGACGAAGTCCCATGCCTGTGCGAGCGGATTCACGTCGGCCGTCGCCGCGTAGCCCCAGATGAGCAGTGCGATGTGTGCGAGGAGAAGCCAGAACGACCAGAAGCCGACGACGCGGTGCAGTCGGGTGATCGCATCGCGCCCGAATCCGCGCTCGAACAGCGGCACCCGCGCCATGAGCAGCACCTGGTACAGCAGAAGGTTCGCGGAGACGAGGCCCGTGAGGCGCCCGAGCGTCGTGAGCATCTCCCCGCCGCCCGCGAGGAGGCTCTGGATGCCGGCACCCGCGACCCAGAGCGCGACGACGAAGAGGCTCGTGAGCCAGATGACGGTGGTCGCCGCAGCGCGCCACCAGTGCCGGTGCGCGCGCCGGCGGTCGGCAGCCGCCGCGGCCGTGGGGGACGCGCGGGTACGGCTCGTCGGCAGGACGAGGGCGGGGCGAGCGGGAGCGG
>Ga0209922_101053_pt1 | contig 28490 bp, 27 predicted proteins | sample ThiBiot_500_biof_FD_183946 | JGI IMG/M metagenome (GOLD analysis project Ga0209922, IMG submission 183946) | Wastewater bioreactor microbial communities from Cape Town, South Africa - Thiocy_expt_500_biof (SPAdes) | ecosystem: Engineered > Bioreactor > Thiocyanate-remediating > Anaerobic-Aerobic ... | reverse complement strand
TGATTTTTGTTCTTTTGCTTGTATAGAAACTGAACAATCGACGTCAATAACTGAAGGTTTGACATGAGATGCCATTGTACATTTAATTTCTTTCTTATTTTACCTTTTTTTCTTAGCTACAACACTTGTTACTGAAACAACAACAGCATCTTTTGCAGTACAAACACGACTCTATTTATACTATGATTATTCATCAAATCCTTCGGCACCTACCCGACCGTCAACAAGCTCGGTTTATAACGAAGTAAGATTTTAAAATTTGTCTTTGACGATATGATCAATGATTTGTTTTAGACTGCTGATATTTTATCACAAAATGTTCAACGTTTAGCCGTTCCGAACATATTGGTCAACAGTATAAGGTATATTCATGTACAAAAACAACATTACAATAAAATTTTTTCGTCTATTTTAGTTCATCGTCGCAGAATTCCGATTTTGAAGTTTTACTAGATGTAGCACTTAACACTGCACAAAAAATATCGCTTGCTAATGGATATTTTACTCATCATAATAATCTTGCTGATGGATCTCTTTTAACTGTTGGTATATCTATGACTGACAACATTGCCGCTCTTTGTAAGTACATCTGATCTTGGCAAATAGAAAATTTTAATAAAATCATTTTTTCTTTTATTTTAGTGAATTTCACTGACATCGTACCAATTTGTAAAGAATGTGAATTCAACGGTCGAGGAATCTGTAGTGTTAGTGATAATACAACATGTGATTGTTCTTCGGGTTATACAGGAACGTTATGTGAAGATATTGAGACAACAGAATATTCATCAACATCAATTACTGAAATAGGCAGTACCACAGAATCAGCAACTTCATCGATCACTGTCGTAACAGAAACTGCAACAGAAAGTGAAGCAACTTCTACTGGAACTGTTACACTATCGTCATCAACTGCTGAAACAGAAACAATAAGTGGAATTTCTACTGTTACTTCGGTGACCGAGACTGAAACTACTGCAGTAATCACAGAAGTAACATCAGCTTCAGTTACCGAAACTGAAACTTCAACCTCTACAGCAACCTCTGTAACACAAAGTGAATCTTTATCCACTGCAACTGTTACTGAAATAACGGAAGAAACTTCGACTGTACAAGTATCAACTGCTGAAACAGAAACAGTAACCACAGGCACAACAGCAACGTCTGAAACTATCACCGAGATAACAGGAGAAACTTCGACCGAACAGGCATCAACTATGGGAACAGAAACAGTAACCGCAGTCACATCGGCAACTTCTGAAACTATCACAGAAATAACAGGAGAGAGTTCAACTGCACAAGAATCAACTATTGGAACTGAAACAGTAACAGCAGGCACAACAGCAACTTCTGAAACTATTACAGAAATAACAGGAGAGAGTTCGACTGCCCAAGGATCAACTATTGCAACAGAAACAGCAACCGCAATCACGACAGCAACTTCCGAAACTATAACAGAAATAACGGAAGAAACCTCGACTGCACAAGCATCAACTGCTGAAACGATTACTGAAATAACAGGAGAAACTTCGACTGCACAAGTATCAACTATTGGAACCGAAACAGTAACAGCAGTCACAACAGCAACTTCTGAAACTATCACCGAAATAACGAGAGAAACCTCGACTGCACAAACAGCAACTATTGAAACAGAAACAGTAACCGCTGAAACTGTTACCAGTATAACAGGAGAAACCTCGACTGCACAAGCATCAACTGCTGAAACGGTTACCGAAATAACAGGAGAAACTTCGACTGGGCAAGCATCAACAGTTGTAACTGAAACAGCAACCACGGAAACCTTCACTGCACAAGTATCAACTATTGGAACTGAAACAGTAACCACAGGCACTACAGCAACGTTTGAAACTATCACAGAAATAACAGGAGAGAGTTCAACTGCACAAGAATCAACAGTTGGAACTGAAACAGTAGCCACAGGCACTGCAACAACGTCTCAAACTATCACTGAAATAACAGGAGAAACTTCGACTGGGCAAGCATCAACAGTTGTAACAGAAACAGCAACCACGGAGACCTTCACTGCACAATTATCAACTATTGGGACTGAAACAGTAACCGCAGTCACATCGGCAACTTCTGAAACTATCACAGAAATAACAGGAGAGAGTTCAACTGCCCAAGGATCAACTATTGCAACAGAAACAGCAACTGCTGAAACTGCTACATTATCTTCAAGTACTCAATCGGAAACACAAACCGTAACTGGCACAACAGCATCTGTAACGGAATTGACAGAAGAAACAACAGTTAGTGCATCATCAACTACAGCTGAAACGGCAACGTTCACAACGTCAAGTGAGACGTCAGCTGAATCGATTACTACCAGTATTACAACAAACACTGAATCTGAAACGGGAACTGTAACTGCCACAGCTACACTAGCAACGGTTACAATACCAAGTGGAACAACTAGTCAAATCACAGAAGAAACATCGGAAGTACAATCAACAACTGTTGCCACAGCAATAACATCTACAGCACAAAGTGAATCATCTTCCACTGAAACTGTAACTGCAATTACAGAAGGAGAATCAACGCAACCATCAACAGCGATCGAAACAGTTACTTCTACAATACAAAGTGAAGCACCTTCTACTGAATCTGAAACAGGAACTATAACGTTCAGTACATCTTCTGTAACACAAACTGGATCATTATCCACTGAAACTGTTACCGAAAACACAGCAGAAACTTCAGCTGCATCATCAGCAACTCTCGGAACAGAAACAACAACTGCCGCTGCAACAATAACATCTGCAACACAAGCTGAAGTTTCGTCTACTGAATCTGAAACTGAAACTGTTACTGAAATTACCGAAGTAACATCAGTTGCATCATCAATAACAGTTACATCTGGAACTGCTACTGAAGCAACAGAAGAAACATCAGTTACACCATCAACAGTTGTCAATACGGCAACAACAACTGCAGCTGTGACAGAAACATCTTCGTTGGAAACAACTGCAACAGTAACGGAAGTAACACAAGGAACATCTTCTCAAAGTGTTACTGTTAGTAGTACATTGATTACTGAAATAACTGGAGAAACAACATCAATTACGTCTACATCGAGTTCCGTAACAGAGGCAGAATCATCTTCAGGTCAAACTGTTACCGAAACGTCATCGACTGTATCATCAAATGTTGAAACTGGAACAGTATCTTTAACATCTTCAGTAGCTTCTACATTACAAAGTGAAATAACTGGACAAACAGCAACAGTTGGTACATCGATTGAAAGTACTACATTGGAAACAATTACTAGCACAAGTGTTGCGTCTACAGGTTCCTTAGCAACAGCTGAAACAACACTCAGTGAAAGTACAACTCAATCCACTTTTCCATCTAGTTCAACAGTAACGTCGACATCTGCTAGTAGTAGTGGTACCGAACAGACGACAAGTATAACGAGTACATCCGCATCATCAAGTACGTCTGAAGAAACAACCGTTGTTTCAAGTACAAGTCAAAGTAGTACATCAACAACCACAACTACAACAACAAGCACACAAACAACCACAACTACAACAACAAGCACACAAACAACTACAACAACAAGCACACAAACAACCACAACTACTACGACTGGAACAATACGAAGTAATATTTTCTTCTGTATTTAAATATAAATACGTAATTACCATATTGTTTATAGATTGTATTTGGACTGATTGGATTCCGGTTGGTAACTGTACACCATCATGTGGTGAAGCATATCGAACAGAAACTCGAACATGCTATGATACATTTACCTCGAGTAATTGTTCTGCAATTGAATGCGGTAATGTTTCTGCTGTTAGAAATGAACTTTGTGTTGCTTCTCCACCCTGTGAACGTATGTTTGCTTCATTTTTCCGATTACAAATTGATAGATCATAACTATTCTCTGTAGTACTTACTGTTTCACCGAATGCAACTAGTCGTGATCCTAATTTACGAATGTATACTTATCAAACGCCGGATGATATGTTTTTTACTGGTGAAAATTTTCGTCGTTTTATAGTATGTTTATTAATCTTATGTTACAAAAAACAAATATTTGATCATTATTCATTTTAGATCACAGATAAAGGCTATATAAGTTTACGTACACAATACTATGGTCACACAATGACTGGTTCCACATTTCGATCACTTAATAATCAAGCTATTATTGCACCATTCTGGGCAAATTTAACGTACGATCCTACTGTAAGTTTTTTCTGCTATTCAAATTATTCCATTGTAATAAGAAGAAAATGTTTCTTTGTCAGAGATCAAATGTAACTATTAGTTGGTTCAGTTCACTGAATAGTAGTCAAAGTGATGTCAATTCTTACATTCCGATAATTCAGCAAACGATCAATGATTCGTGTCCAACATCATCATGTTCACTCAATCCTGCGGTTGCTCGAGTTCTTCGAATCGATTGGAAAAATCTGCTCTATCGACCTTTGAATTCCAATACATCAACGGTAAATAATTCTTTGGTAATCGAATTTATTTAATTGTTTTTCTCGAATAGACTATTTCATTTTCGGCATTTCTAATCAACACATACGACTTAACGAGCTCAGGCTATAGTTATCCATTTCTTCGATCATACTTAAGATTTGATTATAGTTCTCTTCCATTAAATCTCACAAATATTATACCGTTTATTGGTATGTCAAATGTTTCTCTTCTCGTGAATTTTATTAAATAAATTCACTACTTATTTAGGTTATCGAGGACGAACTTCACCAATTAATGTATTCAATGATCCAGCGAATAATCAAAACGGTGCATTTCTAAGTATTTAATTTTGTGGACAAATGTGCAAATTCGATGAAATCATGTTTTCTTTTCGCGTTATAGAACAACGTGTGAGTAAAAATCTATATGTCGGCGGTCGATTTTTGACTCCATGTGAAGTCAGTTACCTCAGTGAGACCACTTATTTCAATAAAAATCCATCGGAAAACTTAAATGATGCAACGTATGTTTTGTCGAATTAAAATGATCTTTTACATCGAATTTAAATTTAGAAAAAATCCACGATTTCCATGCCCATGCACATTCCGTCAGGCGAACTCTGATATGCGTTTCTTTCGTTTATGGAGTGAAACATTCTATGAATCACAAAATAGCGTCGTCTGCTTTGCACCAGTCGCTATATTTTGGACTCGTATTGCAGGAGTATTCCAACCACTTCGATCACAAGTACAGAAAATCGATATTTAACAAATTCTTTGATTGATTAAATCTCATTTTTAGACATGTTGCTATAATTTGCAATATCAAAGTTTAATAACCAGCGGTTCATTTGCTGGTTCGGTGCTCACAGATTTGTTTGCATTATTTCAATCGTATACCTCATACGGACGAGTTCCATTTCAGTATGTGTATCAAAACTCATGTGATAATCTCCAATTTTCTATTCATTAATTTAGTGATCAATGTTGTTTACCAGTCTACTCAACTGGCGAATCCGATTGGAACACATGCCGTCTCTATTATCAATATCATCCAGCAAGTACATGTGTTGGATATCAACCACCAGCAATCGGTAAACATATTTTTGCCTATATGAATCAGCAAATTGCTCATATCGATTATTTTCTTCTAGTAACTGGCGTTGGCGACCCACATATCAATACAATTGATAATGGCCGATATACATGTCATATTCAAGGTCGATTTATATTCGCTCAAACAACAAACAATGCTAGCCAACAGGCTCGTTTAAATGATGCAAATGTAAATATTAATGGCGATGGTTTTCTCTTCTCGTCGGATCTATTTGAAATACGTGTTCGTTCTGCACAATTAGCACCTGCTATGGCATACGTCGAACGAATGCAAGGTACGGCATCAGTATTTACGGCTTATACCATCGTTGCAGCGAATAATACGTATCGAATCAGTAAAATTGACGATAAATTTGGTAAGAAAAGAAAATGTCACTTCGAATTTTTTCATTGTTTTTTTTTCTTCCCAAAGGTTTTACTGTGACAAATACCTCTGGTACTTATAATTTAACGAATGCTCTTGCGAATAATCTCAACTATGACCATATAAGTTCAACAAATGCATCCGATCGATATATCTATCGAGTTCAACAGAGAACAAGTCAATTAACAAATCCGAATCTAACTCTTTCACAATTGACATTTTCAATTTGGTCGGGTATGATGTTCTCATAAGATTTTCATTGATTCATTAATGATTTAATTCGATCTTCAAAGGTCTATCAATGCAATGTGTGATCAATGGTGAAAATCTCGAATGTGTCTTATCCTTACCGAATAAATATAAATCACATATCGAAGGTTTAATTGGTAATTTCGATGGCAATTATGCCAATGATTTGGTCAATAGAAATACCAGCCAAACTGTTTCAATATCACAAGCAACTGGCAACTCATCATTTCTCAATGATTCAGCCGTTCTCAGTGCTTGTCGCTCATGTAAAATTGGAATCCATTGTTATCTTTCAAATTATATTTCGGTTTTCTTTCGTAGGGCGAGTACCGGGCGATACAACAAGCGGAATTGCAAATCCAATCATGCCTTCGACATTAGTCAGTTGGTATCGAGCTAATGGTTCGGGAATTCTTGGAGCGATGAATCCTGCATTGAGTCAAAGTCAAGTCAATGGCATATGTTCAAACAGTTTCGAATGTGAACACGATTATATCATTCGAGTCAATCGAATGACAAGTGCAGCAACAGCTTCAGCAATAAGTTCATTTCAAGAAAAGAATGTTGCATTTGGTAAGTGTCTTATTTGTAAGATTTGACGTTTTCTTTAAATAAGATTATCTCAATTTTTCTAGCTGAAACACCAACGAGTATATCGATAACTTCTCCTGTTCAAGTTTATTTGTCGTATGATAATCCGAATCGAAATTATTCGATTCCTGTAACTGTCTATGAATCGATTAATACTAGCGTTTTATTCAATACAAATGGCACGAGTAGTGTTGCATTTAATGGACAAAATATTTTTGTTGGAATTCCATCAAATCGTACTTCTTTTGTCAATATTAGGTAAGAATTTTATTTTCTACAGCCAAAAAAAGAACGATATCTATATATTATTTTTCAAAAATCGATAATTTAGCATACAAACAGTGTCGAATCAGAATACAAGAACGACGTTTCCCATTAGTTTATTTGTTTGTCTATGTACAGATCAAACCTATTGTGACTATGCCAATGATGTTGTATCATTAACGCAGACATATCAACTTGCTTCTTGTAATTGTCCACCACAACTTGATGGTAAGAATAAACAAATAATTATTTGATTTACTAATTTTTTTCTTAGGAACATACTGCGAAAATGCGTTTAACGGTTGTGAAATTTCGAATGCATGTCAAGAAAATTGGGTAAATGGTACCGTATGTGTGCCACTGAATGCAACTGACCAAGTTCAACTTAATCGATCGGTTATATGTCTCGGAAACTGCTTGGATGGTTATCAAGTGACCGACGGATATATGTGTGCAGACATTGATGAATGTACGAATGCAACAATATGTGGAAATTATAGTTGTAAAAATACCGAGGGCTCATATGAATGCACATGTCCATCGGGTTATCGTTTCCAAAACAAAGATTGCATTGGTAAATTTATTTTATTGAAATTCTCTTTCAGTATGTTTGCTTTTTTCTACAGATATCGATGAATGTACTGAACGTTATGTCAATGGAGAGTACACAGCGCATTGTAATGGAACAAGTACTTGCAGCAATACGAACGGAAGTTTCAATTGTTTATGTGATCCATCGTTTAATAGTGGAACTTGTCTTTGTAAATTCAAACTTTTCGAAATACTATCTAAACTAAATCGATGGTTGTTTTTAGATAATGCAAGTTTATGTCAAGGTGATAAATGTATCGATGCATCGAATAATACAGCATGTCTACACGGAGCTAATCTAGTAAATGGTGCATGTGTTCGTAAGTGAATTTTTTTTTATTTTGAACGATATTGAAAATGGGAAGAGAAACATTTTAGCTTGGTGTGATTCGACTTGTCCTGGCTTCTGTGAAGTCATCAACGATTATTATCAATGTAATTGTTCAAAAATACCTGGTTTTCAACTGGCAAATTTCGGTCGGCAATGTCAACGTATGCGAATAAACACACATCGACACATAATAAAAACAGATCGTTTCATTTTTCAGAATGTGGACCATTGAACTACGGTTATGGCTGTACAGAAGAATGTAGCTGTACGTTTGGTACATGTAATCCAAATGCAACAAGTGTCGCCAATAGTTGTACTTGTCCAGGATATCAAACGCCAGTATGTACGAGAATGATCGATCTATGCAGTAAGTTGATGAATATATTTTTGTCAAACTAATTGATCGAATAATTTATTTGTTTTCTAATACAAGCTAATACCACGTGTAGTAATATAACAACGGAATGTTATACAGATACAACAACGCTTAGTTTAATATGTTCTTGTAAAGCAGGTTTCGAAAGAAATAATACGAATAGTTCATGTGTTGGTAAGAATCTTGGCGAATGATAAAAATAAAACAAAGATTTCATCGATTGTTCTTTCTTGATTAGATATTAATGAATGTACAAGAAACACTGATACTTGTGATAGGTTAAAATCAACTTGTAATAATACTTTCGGAGATTATGTCTGTGATTGTGAATCTGGTTATCAAGTCGGTTGACGAACAAATCTGTTTTTTTTAAATACTAATTTGTATTTTTTCCTTTAAATTTAGCCAATCACCGGTACAAAACAATGTGATGATATTAACGAATGTGCAGTGAATGCATCAGCTTGTTCGTCGTATCCAAATTCATACTGTACAAATAGTGTTGGTTCATATATGTGTCGATGTTCTCCAGGTTATTCATTAGGAGGTATGCAATGTCGTTTTCAATTTCTATAAAACAAAAAATCTTCTTTCAGGTGATTATAATCAAGTATTTGGCGATGCTCGACTCAGTAATATGTCATGTTCATTAACAAATTATTCGGCGTTATGTGAAAATCTATGCATAACACCGGCCACTTGTAGTGCGACAACAGGACGATGTGAATGTCCAACTAGTGCTTATACACTTATCTACAATGGCACGAAACAAACATGCAATTGTCCAAATTATCCGTTTAATTATTTTGATGGTTCCGATTGTGTTAGTGCTTCTAACGGCACAATGTTTGCACTAAACTATGTTCCTGATCCTGACTCCGACCGTCGATTTATAATTATTCCATCGGATAGTACAGATTTAGATGAAAGAGTAATACGAATATTTCTGAAGAATTAGTTATTAAATTTCATTTTTTTTAAGATTTCGGGCATTCTATTCAACTCTACGAATATCATTTGCAATGGCAGTTGTGTAGAATTATTTAATACAAGGTAAACAACATACATCAATTGACGAACAGAGAATTAATCATATCATTTTTTTAGTGATGATGATGCTTCAACAAGCATTCAAGTCATGGTCGTATTAAACACGATTCTGAATGTTACACAAAGAATAGAATTAGTTAATGGAATACTCAATGGAGGGGTACCATTTAAAGTTGGATATCGCCTATCATCAATACAAATAGTTCTTTCTTACACAGGTGTTGCCGGTAAGAAATTTTATTCGAAATAAAACTCGATTCGATAGTCAATGATATCATTCTTATTTTAGAACTTATTAATGTAACTTTACCGGCTTGCCAGGAATGTTCTTACTTAGATCGCGGTGTTTGCAATGACAACAAAACTGATTGTAAATGTTTTGCTGATTACGAAGATTATCTCTGTCGAACATATTCACCATCAATACTTCAATCGCCAGCTATCGAACGTAATTGGACAGTTATTGTTGCAGTTGTTAGTGCCATTGCTGGTCTTCTATTACTCGTATCTCTTGCTATGTGTCTATTTTATATTATTACAAAATGTCGTCAAGCATCATCATCATCATCATCGCTATCAAAATCTCAAAGCAAAGTTACACGACAACAATTTACGATTCCACGTGCACATATGCCCTCGATGGGTACAGGTGCTCGAGCATTCGGCTCTTGGGATGGTTTCAGTTTAGATAATACCTATGATGAACAATATCTCGATGCATCGGATACACTTCCATCGAGTACAAGTACAACGTATAATACGACCTATCGAACGAACGGACCTCGTACTGAAGCTGATTTCGGTATTTTCGATGATCTCGAAAATCGTATACCGATGTCAAAAGGTCAAATACCTCGTCCACAAATGGCTGACATGCTCGGCACATTGAATAGTATACCAACCAATGATCAATTCGATAATATCTCGGGTGTTTCGAGTATGTTCACTGATTCGAGAGATTTAAATGAAATCGAATTAGTCACCGACATGCTCGATGATATGACGAAAGACGATGATCTCAATGATGAATTCGTCGAAGCACTCAATCCAAACATTACAATACCGAGATTAAATATCGAACCGCAAGGACGATCGAATGGATGGTTTTCCGTACGTTGATTCATTTCGATTTGAAAACATTGCTTGATTCTTTTGTTTTAGTTCTTTCGAAATTCTTAAGTAATATTGTTCATTCGCTGCTGGCTCAGTCGAATTCAAAATTTGTCTCATCGACTTACTTTTTATTTTTTATTTTTCTTTGCTCTTCAAATCTCATCCCGAGTGTCTTATTCATGCGAAAATTAAATAAAACGACGACAATACAATGAATATATCGTTTCTCTTTTGTTTTTTTCTTCGTCATTAATCAAATGTATTTTCAATAATCTTATAATTATTATTTTGTTTCATTTTTCTTTTCTTCGACTAAAATAAAACAAAATCAAGATCTTCAATTCGCATTTTTTCTTTATTGATAAATGAATAACAAGAAGAGGGAGAGAGAGAGAGAGAAAATATTTAAACACTGTTACGAGAAACAAAACAAAACAAAACAATTCAATGTTTATTTATTTTTCATTTATATTAAATTCGTTTGCCGTTTTATTTCAAAACGTCGGTTATAAACGGAAATTTTCTTGAACTAACCGTCGATGATTCCTCGTTATCATCGTCAGCCGTTTTGGATTGATAATCCCCAAATACAAATCGAAAACTAAATAAATTCACAGATGTATGATTTTGTTTTCAGTTAAGTAAATATACAAATATTAATATTTGACATAGGCAAAAGCAAATAACAGAAAAAGGGTCGAGGAAAAAAATAAAACAGATAAGAGATTATTTTGAATTGATTGATTTTTGATCGAGATTAAAATGACTCTCTCCAGAGGGCAAACGTTTCGGTGAAAATATCGAACGAAGACTAAACACAAAGACAAAATCAATGACAGACACACACGGACAAAAAGCAGAGACAACGCAAAACGAATAGATCTACTTACAATTGTCGAACTTTGGATTCATCACGTTTGTGACCGTAGAGTTTCTCATCCGGTTCGAGAGGAATTGGACCTTGAACTGCTGCATTGTTGTCCTCATCTTCTTCTCTATTCAAAGAAGAAAAACAAATATGAGATTCTGCGTGTTTTCCTTTCATGATTTATTACTGTTCTTTGAATAAACGTAATTCTTCTTCGACTTCCATTAATTTCGTTTTCAGATCGTTTCTTTCGCGAAGAACTTGCCGTAGTTCTTCGAGTGAGAATCTCGGTTGATGAGCTTCGTATGTTGCTAGATCATTTATTGGATTCTATAGATAGAAATGAAAGAATTTCATATGTGGACTCGAAATTCCTACGTACAGTTGGACTCGTTGGACTGGCAAGGTCGTCGGTGACTCGATCTTTCATATGATTAATAAAAAATTCTTTTTCTTTCAATTGAACTTCAAGGTCGAATTTCTCGACCATTAATCGTTGAGTTTGATTTGTTGAAAATGTATTCTTTTGCCGTAATGTACAATTTAATTTACAAACACGTTCAAGTTGACCTTGAATCTTGAATAGAAAATTTAAACGAAATCATGAAATTCTCAAGTGAACAAATAAATTGCCTACCAATTCGACATCGAGATTTTTCTGTGTTAATTCTTTGTCTTTGGTTTTTAATGTTCGTTTTAGTTTTTGATTTTCATCGGTTAGAGTTTTTATACACTGAACTTCTTCACGTGTAATACCTAAAACGAACGGTTTTACAGTAAATAAAATCGATTTATTTAACTAACTGATTGTTTCAGGTGCGGACTGATGTTGTGATGTTTCGGTAATCGCATTTTTCTGTTGGATTTCATCTCGTAAACGACGATTTTCATCTTCTAATTTAGCAACCAGTGCCATGAGATTATCAGCCTAATGAAAAACAAAACTGAATTGATCTTTTTGTTTTCTTACTAATTGATTGTTACTTCTTTTCGCCATTGTTCTTCGATGAGTTCTAATTCTTGATCGAATTTTTCGCGTAATTCTCGTGTTTCGCTTTTCTCCATTTCTAAACGTTCGATACGTGTTCTCATTTCCATCAATTCATCGGTTTCTTTTTCGTTTTTCGTCGCTTGTAATTCGAGTAATTCAAGAATACGAATCACTTTCGGAACAAGATCACGAATCGTTTCCGTTCCATAAACTATTTCATCAAATCAATCAATGAAAAACAAAACTAAAGAATTCAACATCAATTTACCTTCGATAATCCGTTCGAAATCTTTGCCAATCAATGCAGCTTCATCGTACACATCGAGTACAGTTAAATTGGCATATTGCTGAAGATGAGGTGATGAACAAGTCATGTTTCGTATTAAATCAATCGTTGTTCGGGAATCATGATGGATATCAGTTGTCGAAAGAAAATCTAAGTAAAATAAAACAAAATCGATCGATCACACATTTTATTGATACGTTTGATCCTATCTCAATATTGACCGAGAGTATCACTCATGAGAAGAACAAAAAGCAACTTGATTAATTCGTATACCAATGGGAAATAAACATAAATCAAACTTTTCTTCTTCTTTTTTTTTTTTATCAATGAATCATATTGATTAATTCGTTGTAAACGAATGAGAAAAGAACGTACCTGTTTTTGTTTTCGTTGTCATTTGTGAACAATAATTTGTCAAGATTCTCTTTCTACGAATCAAATTATGAAACTAGCTGCTCATTGTTGTTCAATATGAACCTGATTTTCGACATCTATGAACATATTGAAATGTTTATTAATAAAGAAAAAAAAGAGAGATTTGATTTTGGAAAAAAATAACAAACTAAGAAGAAAAAAAATTTTTTGTTTTTTTTTTCGCAAAGTGACATCTGTTGAATTGTCATTGTCGACAAAGAATATGATTCGATTAGCAATGAGTCAGTTGAAAAGGAAGGAAAATCGAGCAATTTACAGTCGATTATTGCAACACACTTTTACTTTTGGTTTGTATGGATAATGACGATCTCACAGAAGAGCAGAGCAATGCTCTCGCTCATTTTCAAGTAGAATTTATTGAATTGAAAAACTAGAATCGATTTCGAGACTTTTCTTCTCAGGAATTCACACAAATTGAATCAACTGAAACTGCAATTCAGTATCTCTCAGCTCATAATTGGGATGTTGAACGTGCGATAGATACAGCACTAGTATCGAATTCCGAACCACCAACTCCTGAAACGCCAATTACAACAACTCAATTAACACCAACAATTCCAACAACAACAAATAATAATATATCGATCATTACTCGGTATATACCGGCTCGTGCATTGTATGTCCGAAGAAATTTCAAGAAATTTGTTAATTTCTCGTTTTATAGGCAATTATTTCGTATGCCACTTTCGTTTTTATATACTTTTTATGTCAAACTTCAGCCGTTATTGCCATGGAATATTGCTCGAATTGCATTTACATTTTGTAAGTCATAATGGTTGACTTTACTATTCATAATTATTGTTTTTAGTTCGATCATTCCTATGGACGAGACCGACGTCATTGTCATCGGTAAATCCAGTTCAACAGATCGAAAATTATTGTATCTATTTTAATCAAAAATACGGATCAGAACATACGCCGTTCTATCGAGGAACATTGAATCAAGTATATCATTCGGCTTTATTTTTATCTTTGAAGGTATAAACTTTTGTTTTCTACAGGCACTTCGAGATGCTCAACAAGAAGTTCGATTGTTATTTATCTATTTACACGATAAAAAATCCGAGTTATGTGATCGATTTTGTCAGTGAGTTCGAATTCAATCGAATGATTAACGTTTGATTTTGAACTATGTTGTTATTTAGCGAAGTACTTTGTCAAGAAGCATTACAAGCGACGATAGGAGACAATCTTTTGTGGAGTTCAAGTCGAGATACTCAAGAAGGAGTTAAAGGTAAATCATTCACTCAGTTCGCCTTTTATTTTTTTTATTCGATGTTTAGCTGTTGAATTACTAAATGCCACAAAATTTCCATATCTATGTATTGTTGCTCATCATGGCTCGCAGCAAACGATTCAATTCCAATACGATCGTTATACTGGTATAGCATTGAGAGATAGTTGAATGTTTTTGTTATTGTAATTGCGTAGATCGTGATATATGTTTGGCTGAGATAATAAACGGTGTGCAAATTGCTGATCAAGCATTACAATACAATCGAGAGCGAAGAAATCAAAGTCAATCGAGAGATCGTCTTCTCAAAGAACAAAATGAGGCTTATCTCGAATCTCTTCGAGCTGATCAAGAGAAAGTTCGTCGTTGTTTTATTGATGTTTCTTTGAATAAATTTGTTAATTTATCAAGGCAGAACAACGTTTGAAAGAGGAAGCAGAAAAACGTCGAATCGAAGAAGAAGAACAACGAAAACTTCAAGTAAAATTCAATTTCTTTCCGCAGAAACAGAAAAAAACGAATGAAATTTTCTAGGAATTTGCTGATTTTCGAGAACAAATCAAACAATCACTACCTTCAGAACCATCAGCAACCGAAAACGATACAATCCAAGTATCGATTCGTTTGCCAGCCGACGAGCCTATTCGCCGTCGATTTCGAAAAACTGATTCAGCCAAATTATTATTCGAATTTGCTTGGTCGAATCCGACTGTTCCAAATCATTTCGAATTACTCTGGGGTTTTCCTCGTAAACGATATCAATATGAACAGATCAATGACGAAACAATCGGTGTTCTTATGAGTGGAAATACAGAAACATGTTTTCTCGAAGAGATTGATGATGAAAGATAAATTGTTTTCTGTTTATTTTTTTTTTGCGAAATACAAAAAAAACAAGAAATGAGAAATTTATTTAAAAAACAAAACGATCCTAAACTAAGCGAATGAAATACAGCCAGCTTCTAGTGTCATCTGTAACTGAACATGAACCAACCAATTCAGACAAGAAAAACTAGTCGTAGTCGTAATCATAATAAGGAAAACAGCGATGATGCCACGACAGGAAGACGAAATAGAACAACAACAACAACAATGAATGAAAAATAGATTTATCTGCTAGTTTTATTATTCGTTTTCGTCTTTTGTTTAGTTTCAAGTTTCCGCTACTACTATTATTATTATTATTATTATGTAAACATATGTATACGTAGATACGCAGATATTTCGTTTGTTGATATGTAATTATTTTATCTTTCTGGTTAATGAATCGTATGAATGAAGGTTTTCTTTTGATTTCTATCATCAAGATAATACTTATTTAGATATTCGATTAGTTCGATTTTACTCGTTGAATCTATTAATTATTGAACTTTAAGACAATCAGACAGACACAGATGTTTTCTCTTTATAATAATAACATATTTCCACACTCACACACACACATACTAGTTGATGACATAACTATCTCTTACGCGAGTTTACTAACATCGTCACTTATACTATCAATCAAGTCTATGCTTGTCTTATTCTTCTCTTTCTCTCAAACATAGCAATTTGATCTGTATCTTTGTCTGTCTGTATTACAAAGAAAAGAAGAATCTCTGAAGTGGAAGCAATTGAAATTGCTCGAATAGATTTCATTCAATCATCCCACCCCCCGTTGTGCGTCGAACATACATATAAAGTTCATTTATGAAAATAAACATTGAAGACTACGTTGTTTTCAAGTATAGTAGACAGAAGACATAAAAAAAAAAGAGAAACGAAACGATTAAATAGGAGGAGACTAATCATTTGAATACACATTTCGTTCTTCTTCTTCTTCGTTTTCTATCGTATGCGCATTTCTTTCCGAGAGAGAAGAATTTGTCAATGTCGGATCGGATGAAACGGTAACGATAAGTATCAACTATCGACAAACAATACACACATAGTCTTTCCCTTAATATTTAATCGTTTATTTCCTTATTTGTCTATTTTCTCTCTCTTTTCTACGATCGATAATCGTTCGCTCTGTCATTTCATGCCGTGAAATCTGATCAGATAGTTAATCAGCGAAAGAAGAAGAAGAAAAAACTAATTTAATCGTGACATTTTCTGTCTGTACGTTCAAACACGAACGAGAGAGAGAGATAAGCTGTTTATTGCGTCAATCAGTTTTATATTTTATACGATTGTCGGTGAACTTTGCACGTCTATCGATATTGACGTAGAATTTTAGATGAAAATCAAATCTTAACAATAAAAAAACAACAACAATGGGAAATAAATCATCGAAACAACGAACATTCTGTTGTTGTCCATGCACATTTACTAAATCATCATCATCGACATCGCTTTCAATTGAAGATAAATATCTTCCAACATTTGATCGTTTAACATCAAATGATAAAGTTCTACCAACACAACACGATCTACCACGAACGATTTTATCCGATGGTGAACTCGAAAAAAATCTTTTAACATCAAATAATCGTCGATCGGTTTCACTACATAATGTTATTCTAACATTGCCGACAAATGACAATGCCGAACAAGCTCCTGTTCATAGTAAACCGCCATTACCACCCGGCAAATCGGTTACTGTTTCGAAATTACCGCCAACAGGTCGATCATTTCGTGGCACATTGGGCAATTCGAAACGATCGTATTATTCTCAATCGATTGAACATGCACGATTGTCGATTGAAGATCTTGAAAAATCACTTCAAGGCGCTGCAAGTATCGATCAATGGATCGATTCATTGCCTGTTCTCGGTACGCCTTCATTAAATCGAAATAAAACAATACATGCCAATCGAGCAGTAGCATCGACAAATAATAAAAAAATCAAACGAAGTCATACTGTTGGAGATGAATATACCGATGAAATTCTTAATGGTTCATATCGAGAAGTAATTGCGTCTCTTTTCGTTTTGTTTGATTAAAACTCGATGTTTTTCTTTTCTTCTAGGAAAAAGAATCATTAATTAATACAGAATCGAATGTGATCAAAGATGATTATCCAAATATTTTTACATTGAAATTCAATCGTGAATTTCTCACACTTGCCAAACAAATTCATTTAAATATGTATATTAAAGATTTTTTTCTTCGTTTAAAATCATCAAAAATCAAACAAACATTGAAAAATCATTTTTCATCATCGACTATTATCTATCCAATGTCGATGAATTTCGATCAAACATTTGCCGATGATTTACATCTCGACATATTTACACCTATCGAATCCATTCTCCCAACTCTTTCAGTCAATAAACATAGTACATACAAAATTCACGAACAATTACGTTCGAAATGTTATTTTATTCCTCAAACAAATCGTAAAATCGAAGTTAACGACGAAGAATATCAACGAAAATGTATCGAACTCGATCGAACACATGTTGTCATTAGTTTAGACACTCAACAACGTTCATCGGACGAAAATTCTTCAACTAAAAAAACGCCTATCGAACCCGAAACATCGTGTGTATTTATCTCCGATCATTCGTCATTTCATCAAGGTTTCCTACGTATCGAACAAGATAAACTTGCCAAACATTTTCTTCCATTTATTTACCATTCAATCGATGATGATCAATCATATTTATCATCGAATTTAATTCAACAATGGCTCAATACACTACTACTTGTTAATCAAACATGTACAATTGCCCAACGATTTCTTATCGGTGACGGTAGTCATATAACATGTTCAATAAAACAACAACAAAATTTTACATTTACTGCTCTACGTCTTCCACCTTATATGCATCTCAACGATTCAATATCATCGACGATTGATCATCATGAAATCTCGCCGATTGTTGATGCGTTTTCTTCTCGGTTTTTATCTGATAATAAAAGTTCGTCGAATGATACGATACATATCGATTACGAACAATATTCATTTGCTTTTCAACTTCATCGTTGGCCGAAAAATCTCCTTGAAAGTTATTCGATTCGAGCACGTAAATGGCCATCGAAATATCATCTTAATATTCTTATTAAAAAGCCTCTTCTTCTCATTCCCATCGGTCAAAATCATCAATGGGAACTCAATTTCGATCCTATCGAACGTGATCTATTCGAATTAATGAACGAAACAACATTCTATTTTTATAGTCTTTGTCAACAATTATTTACTTCATCGACTCAACAAATTCGAATCTGTTTAAAACATTGCTTTTTAAATTACTGCGAAACATACGGACTACCATTTTCAAAGTAATCATAATAATAATCAAAAAGTTCTTTTCTTATTTTTGTTTTTTTTTTGTAGTCAACGTGAACATTCAACTGATAATCTTCGAGATTTACTTATTCACTTTCTAAAAGATATTCAAATTCAACTCAATACGAAATCTATTCGACATTATTTCGATCATGAAATGAATCTCTATGAAAATACGGACACCTTTCAACAATGGTTAAATTCAATCAATTTATTTCTTGAGAATACACAACAATTACCAACAATCAATCATTTCATCGATTCAAATCGTTCGATTATTGTTGAATTTCTTTTCTATTTTATCGATCAACTCTATCAAACATTTCATATCAAACGTTCACAATTTCATTTAAATGAAAACGTTCTCTTGGATTTACACAAACAACTATGCGAGAAATTATCCAATGATACAAATAATAATAGTACATTCATTAATCATCTTCTTAATAATCAACAAATACTCGAATATATTCAAACGAATTTAATGTTCGAATTCGAAACTAATGCTGAACTTGTTCATACATGTTTAAATCAAGTACGAAAAGCTGATTCATCATTAATATTTCATTATACATGGACAATATTTATTCAATATTTACATACATATTATAATACCTTATGGAATATTTAAAACTGACTAGTTTTGTTTTCTTTCTTTTCGTTGATGTCAGATTCGAATTAGTCCGGTGATTATTGTTTCGTTTTGTTTTGCCTTGATATTCTCTCTTCATCTCTCTCTTATATATCTGTCTTGCTATTTGATTTTATCTGCGTGTTGGAATGAGTTTTGTTTCGTTTCACTGATTCTTTCTTATTTGTTGAAGATATTGATATTCACTAGACAGTATGTTTTATTATTATTATTAAGCTACGATGATGTATGAACAAATTGTATATCACGAGATGCTTTGTATTGAAAGAATTAAAAACGAAAACGCGATTGAAAAAGAAAAACACAAATTTGATTAAAACGAAATGAATGAGAAAGAAAGACATTGGAGAGTGAGATGAAAAGAAAAAGAACATGAAACAAGAGAAAAGAATTCATTTATCAGAGAATTAAGCATTGACACCATATTGAGCAACATTTTGATATTGAACATTTTGAGCAAATCCAGCACCTTGTTGTTCAAAAGCTTGAGAATCAACTTGAAGTTGTTGTCCTTCAACTGTACTGCCCGATGAATAGTCGGCTGTTTGTTGATAGAAGCCAGCTTGTTGTTCACCAGAAACTTGATCCAATTGATCGGCAGATACATTGCCGTAGGATGAATATTGAACATTTTCTTGAACGAAACCAGTTTGACCAACGCCAGATAATGAACCATGCGAAGCACTGGCAAGAAGACCTTGTTCACCAGCTACTTCATAGCCACTGATTGGACCAGCAGCACCAGCTAATAGAGCAGGATCGACTTGATCAGGATTGCCAATTGGTTGCTAGATCGAAAGAGAAAAACAAAAACATATTTAATTATTTTTTATTATCAAAAAGAAACTGAGTGAATCGTACGTATTCAGGACCGAGATTTGGTGTTGGTAGACCTTTGATAAAATCAGGTAGACCTTGTGTAGGTCGTAATTGTGTGCCATATTGTTGGACATAGGTACTTGGATCGGCTTTGATAATACCCAAATTACGGAATTCTTTGACGACACGAGCTTGTGTGCCTTCCCATTGAATGATAAGATTTTTTTGTGGTGCTGGTGCTTGAACAGGAGGAGCTTTTTGATAGACAACACGTCGTTTTTGTTGTTTATATGGTAGCCAACGTTCGACAATAATACTGAAATTTAGTTTATTTTTGTTTTTCAAAAGAACGAACGAAAGAAAAAAAAATAATACGATTTACCTTTGCGGTTTGGGTGGTAAAGGTGGCATACGTTCGATAATAACCCGTCGTGGTGGTGGTGGCGGTGGTGGTAAAGGTTTAGTAATTACTTTCGGAGCAAGTTGAGCTGGTGGTTGTGGTGGACGTTCACGAATGATAAGTGGAGGTGGTGTAGCAGGTCGAGGTGGTCGTTGACGAATGACAATAGGTGGAGCAGCTGGCAATGCTGGATTACGTACTTCTTTGATAATCAAAGGGCCAGGTGGTGGTGGTGTTGGTGGACGTAAATATCGAACAGCAACTTCTTGTTTATAAGTAACAGCATCGTTCGCATGTTTACGAATGATTTGCGGATTAGGATCGAAATTAATCTTGTAACCATTCGGTCCTTGTTGTTGAGCAAGTTGACCAGTAGCACCAGCATATTGCTGAACAATGCCTGCGTTATCTTGTTCAGAAAAACTTGCACCAGCACCTTGCTGTTCATTTGCTAATTCAGCCCCGCTACGTGTATATTGTTCATAGTTGACTTCTTGTCCTTGAGCAAAACCTTGTTGAGCTTCGATATTTTGTCCAACTTGTTGTTGTTGTTCGACACCACTTGCTGAACTGTAGTATTGATGACCGCCTGGACTTGCTGCTTGTGTTTGATAGGCATATTGGTGCTGCACAAATTGTTGTTGATCAGCAGTTCCTTGTGATTGTGCAGATTGATATGTAGCCGCGACTGTATCAGCCATTGTTTAGATTTCGAAGAGAGAAAAAGTGAAACACGTCGTTGAGAAGTGTCGATCTATTTGAATGTCACACGATTGATATTTCGAAAAAAAAACGAGCGATGATTATACTCAGTCAAAGAGAAAGAGAGAGAGAGGGAGAGAAAGAAGAAGACTCTATTTCATTATATATCGTGTGATTAGTGATGCGCAACTTGAATCTGATCGGTCACAATCACTAGATAGGCATGTCTTTTCATTCTTTTCTACATTGAACTCGTCGTGCTTGATTTATTTCTCTCACAATAATAAGGACAGACAACAAAGCTTGGTCATCTATACCTATCTTTTCGTACATATTTTCTTATCATTGTCTGTTCATCGATCATTTAATCACTAATTCGTCCATCCGTAAATTTTCCTTTACCATTGGCGGTCAAAAAGAGAAAACGAACGACGACATTCAAGCCTCATTATTTCGTTTTACTCATTGCTCACCACTTTACAAAGAGACAAGGATATTGTCGCTCTAATTGTAGGTTTAATGAACTTAATGTGTTGTTTTTAGCATAATAGAATATGAAACAAAGAACGAACGGTAGATATATACGTATGTAGATCACGTGAAAGAGAAATAAAATTCAGTTTTTTTTTGAGTCTGCGTTTTTTTTTATTCGAGAAATGATCTCGGACTTTTTTTTCTCTGTTTGACATATATGCATTTTTATAAAAGTAGCATTCATCTTTGCTCTTGGGGGGTTTTATTTTGTTCTTGCCAAGCTGGTACATCTTTGAGTGAACGATATTTGGCTAATGGTTCACATAGATCATTGCTTTGAGTTCGATTGGGTCGACAAAACCATTTCGGTAAACTACGAAATCGAAAATGAACGTAACAACAATTTCCTTCGCCACAATCTTCATGAAATTGACATTGATTCCATTCTTTCAATTAAACAAAAAAACAAACAAACATCAAATCAATAAAACAAAAAGTTTTGTGTTTTTTTTTTCTAAGTACCGAGTTTTTTACTAGGAGATGCTTCTTTCGATTTGTCTCCCTTGTATAATGGTAATGCTGGCTTACTAATTCCATAGGGATAAAGTTGATTATTCGGATTATAATACGGTGGAATAATACCGTCGTCAGAATAACGTTTCCATTGAGATTTTTTTATTGATGGTAAACATAAATTGTTTTCTAAATCTACGAATTTCTTATATGAACGAAAGAAAATTATTTTCAATACCTTCAATTGAATAGCAACTTAAACTTGTACAACAATCTTGATTTTGTTGACAGGATTGTCCAATCGATTGACATTGTTCATTTGTTTGATCATTATCAACAAGTGCCGATGAACAATGAGAAATTAACAATAAAATAGACGTTATGAATAGTAACATGAGGAGATGACAATTTGGTGTATTTAATGTTTCATGTATATATATATATACGACAAGATAGTATCTTAAAAAGAAAAAAAACCATTCAAATAATGAGTGTTCAATCTTCGAATGATAGTAATTGAACACAAGAATAAGAAAAAAAACACAAATAAGAATTCTATCATGAAATAACGGGAAATCTAAATGACGTTTTATCTTTCCTTTTCTCTTTCTCTCTATATATAGATATACGTGTATATGTAGTTTTCATTTCTTTTTTGACAAAATAATGAGGAAATGATTAAGGTTATATATAAACATTTCTTTTGTCTTCAAGAAAGAAATTCTTTTAATTACATGAAATTTCATCAATTATGATAAACTATTCCCATCGTTTATATGACTGTGGCTCTTAAGGAAAAAATATAGAGTTGAAAATCATCAACGAACGCTTGTCATCAGCAGACACACACACACACACACACACACACACGCGCATATATAATAAAAAGAAAGATTTTTCTTCATTAAATAGAAAATGTGCAAGGCGAAGAAACGACATTTCAGATGTCTACTAATCCATAAAATTGAATTATTTTAATGGATAAAAGTATCTTCAATTACAAGAATATTCCGCACTTCTTCTACCTTTTTTTCTCTATCTGTCTGAATGAAGTATAAATGTCGAAAGAAAAACGAGGAAACAAGCGATGTTAGATAGAATATCAGCATTTGATGTTGAGTAGACAATCTCTCTCTCTCTCTCAGTTTGTTTAATGTTTAAAAATAACTATAAATACTAAAGATGCTCAAGTATCAACTAGACTATCATCGATTGACGAATGCCGAAGAACGTCGAAGATAAACAAGAACAAGAACGAGTGGCAAAAAAAAACTTGAATTCTGCATGAGTTATTTGTAAGAAAAACCAAGGCAATGAATAAATGTCATGAATGGATAGTTGGATGCATGTTTATTTAATCATTAATTTGATTTATTTAACAAGACTTGTCTTCGTCTTTTGTATTAAATTTCTTCGGATTAGGTTTTCTGTTTATTTTTATCATATTCATCATACACTAATGAAAATTGATGATCAGTATATAATATTTATTTTTTGTTCTATGAGTTAATAAAAGTTGAGAATAACATCGACATCGTGTTTATTTTGAACTCAATTTCGATGTCAAACATGAACTATTGATGATTTGATTAATTCGTTGTCGAAAATATAAACAATAGATCTGAAAGAAAGAAAGAAACGAACACTTTCTTCCGATTTCTATCATAATTATTATTTTGTTGAAGACATATGTCAAAACACGAACATCCCATGCGATTGACACGCAAGTTAGTTCGATTGTGAATCATCACGTACGAAATATATGCTTTTTTTCTTCTTTTATTACAAGAAAAAGAAAAAATAGTAATTTAACTTTGATTTAAAAAGAAAAACTCTTTTGATTCTTTTCATAAGAATTTTTTTTTCATTCAAACTCACAACATGCTCTCATGTCGACAATTACTTATTTTATTCGTATCTATTCAAACGATATTTTCATTGGGAAATCATACGACAATCACGTATAATTCCGGTCGAATAGAAAATATTGCTGATGAATATATCTACACAATTGATAGCTCAAGTACAACAGTATGTATGCATGCATGTGTGCAATTTCCGTTACAACATTCAGAATATCCAACTGAGGATTGTTATGCATACAATTACAATTCGAAAACATCAACGTGCGAATTGATTCATTCGACTGAACCATTGGAATATATCATTAATTTCGATACACGTTGGAAGACAGGAATCAAATCGTATACCTAATATTTATTTTCTGTGTTTTTCTTTTGTTCTTCTTTGAAGTAATAAAATTCACAAATCAAGTCAAAGCTCTATGGAATGGAGAATAGCAAACAGAGGGAGAGGAGAGAGAGTACAAAAAAGAAGCGCGTGGGATTCAAGTGGTTCCTTTTTAAACTACTAATAATAAGAAGATAAGAAGAATGGGTTTATATAAAACAAAAAAAGGCAAAGTTCTTCTAATATTTCTAATGGCCAGCTTTGGACGATTCTGAACTGGCACCTCCTTCATCGTAATCGGTTTTAAGTTTAGCTAATAATTTGTCACATGTTTTCTTGGCATCACCAAGTAACATGGATGTATTTGGTTTGAAGAAAACTGGATTGTCGACAGCAGCATAACCAACACCAAGTGATCGTTTCATGACAACGACTTGTTTAGCAAGCCAAACACGAAGAACAGGCATGCCTGCAATAATACTATTTGGATCTTCTTCAGCTGCTGAATTAACTGTATCATTGGCGCCAATGACAAGAACAAGATCGGCATTGGCCATATCGTGATTAATTTCTTCCATTTCATGGACAATATCATAACTGACACCAGCTTCAGCTAGTAAAACATTCAATTGACCCGGCATACGGCCAGCAACAGGGTGAATGGCAAAACGAACGTTTTTACCACGTTTACGTAAGATTTCAACCATTTCAGCAATTGGATATTGTGCCTTAGCAACGCAAAGACCATAACCAGGAGTGATAATAATAGATGATGATTCTTTGATAAGATCAACTGTTTGATCAACATTAACTTCGGTATGTGTACCAGTTATTTGCATGGCTTTACCAGTACCAGTTGAATCAGTTCCATAACCACCGAGAATAACATTTGGTAATGAACGATTCATGGCTTTGCACATAATATACGAAAGGATAGCACCACTGCTACCAATAAGTGCACCGACAATGGTCATCAATGAATTGTTAAGCATAAAGCCTTCAGCACATAATGCCCAGCCTGAATATGAATTGAGTACAGTAATAACAACAGGCATATCAGCACCGCCAATAGCAACAGTTAATGTTAAACCCATGGTCATTGACAAGGCTGATGTTAAACCTAACATTGAAATACCAACAAGTGGATCGGCACTCATCATATAATAAGCTAATGCACCAACATTAGCCAAAGCTAAGCCACCGTTTAATGCATGACGAGCTGGTAGCATAATTGGTGCACCACTCATTAAACCTTGTAGTTTTGCGTAGGCAATCAATGAGCCCGAGAATGTAATACCACCGATGTATGTACCCAAGAACAAGGCAGTTTTAATAACTGATGCAGCTGGATCGGTGGCGAAATGCTCACATTCAGCAATGTAATGCGAAATACAAGTAAGAACAGCAGCCATACCGACGAGTGAGTGAAAAGCAGCGACTAATTGCGGAAGATCAGTGATGGCAATACGTCGAGCAACGATTGAACCAATTAATGCACCAGTACCCATGGTTGTACCGATTTGTGTGATCAATGGCATATCGAGATGAATCGAACCGAGTGTTGCAGATAAACCTGAAAATCAATCATTTATTTTGTTTTCGACGAGAATTTATTCTGATTTACCTAATGAAACACCGATCATGCCGAGTGAATTACCAAGACGCGCTGTTGTTTGATTGCTTAAACCGCCTAATGCACCGACGCAACAAAGTGAAGCTGCTAGATAAGCTAAATGATTGATGTCTTCGTAGCCTTGTTGACTCGCCCATGCATAGAGACCGACTGATGAAGCGCCAGGAATTAAATACAAATAATTATATTCAGGTGGATCCGTTGGTCGTTTGAACATGTTTAACATTCGTTGAGTGATGATAAAACCACCACCAATGTTAATACTCGAAATGAATGCAGCTGCCGTAGCCAATCCTTGTGGTACTGTTTGTGGATAATAACCACCGCCCATCAATAACAAACCGCCGACTGCTGTTATACCACTGATTGCGTTTGTAACACTCATAAGTGGACTGTGTAAAGCCGGTTGAACACCCCAAACTGTATGATAACCAACAATGCCCGATAATGCGAATGTTGTAATCATATTCGCAAATTGAGCATTTGGTGAAATAATGCCTAAGCCGAGCAATGCACCGAGACCACTTGTATATAAAATTGAATCTTTTAGATATTGACCAAAGTAATTCGGTGGTAGAACTTCAGCTGCAGCTTTTGCGGCTGGTTTATCTTCTTTTTTCTCTTTTTTCGAAAGTGGATTTTCGATAGCAGCTGGTTTCGGCGGTGGCCACATCCATTCACCTTCACGTAGAATAAGTGAACCACGTGTAACTTCATCATTTAAATCGATATAATAATGATCTTGACTGCCGATTGAAAGTAAAAATTTCGAGATATTATTTGCGTATAAACTCGATGCTTGACCAGCTAAACGCGATGGTAAATCTGTGTAACCAATGTGTGTCACACCATTGTAAACATATTTCTCGCCGGGACGAGTTGTTTCGATATTGCCACCAGCTTCAGCAGCTAAATCGACGACGACTGAACCGGGTTTCATGCTTTCGATCATTTCCTATATTATTAAATATGAATTTCGTTTTCAAATCTATTTTGTTTTGTAAGAAAAAACCAACTTTGGTAATTAGTTTTGGTGCCGGTTTACCTAGACGAATAAATCGATTGTTTAGATTTCAAACAAATCGAATGCTCCTACCAGGAATTAAAGCTGTCGTGATGATAATATCGACTTCTTTTGCTTGTTTAGCGAATAGAGCCATTTCTGCTTCGATAAATTCCGGTGACATTTCCTAATTCAAAAGAGATTTTTCATCGATCGAAAGATTAAATCAAATTACTTTTGCATAACCACCAGAACCTTCACCAGTTTCACCTCCCTGAAAACAAATTTCTTCGTCAATTTTTCTTATTATTAAAATTATTACTTTAAAATTAAGCTCAAGAAATTCTGCACCCATCGATTGAACTTGTTCTTTGACCGTTGGACGAGTATCAAACGCTCGAACAACAGCACCCTATTCGACAATATTAATTCATCAAAATTTCGAAATAGATTCTCAATTACCATGTTTCTTGCCGTACCAATCGCACTTAGACCAGCCACACCACCACCAATGACTAAAATTTTAGCCGGTGGAGATTTGCCTGCAGCAGTTATTTGACCTAAACAAGAATCAATTTTGATAATCAATCGAAAATTCTTCGTTCGATCAAATACCGGTGAAAAATCGACCAAAACTATTGGCTGCTTCGATAACAGCTTTATATCCTGCAATGTTGGCCATTGAACTCAATGCATCGAAAACCTTTGAAATTAAATTCAAAGATTAATTCAACAAAGCACGATGATGAACTTCATACTTGTGCTCGTGAAATACGCGGAACACAATCTAAATCAAAATTTCTTTGTTGACAAACAAAAACAAACGACAAAAATTCTAAATTTACCCATAGCAAAAACAGTTGCATGTTTTTTAGCAAGTTCATCAACAAGTGCTTTGTTTTGAACAGGATAGATGAATGAAATCAATGTTGATTTCTCTTGAAATATGCTAATATCCTAGAAAATAATCGAAATAAAAAGAGTAAAAGCAAAAACACTGTATGAATTCGATTGACAAAAGAAACGAACTTCAGGACTTGGCTGTCGAACTTTGAGAATAATGTTCGATGTATATGCGGTATTTCTCGAGACGATTTTAGCACCAGCATTTTGATAGTCAGCGTTTTGAAATGATGCGCCAGTGCCGGCATTTTCTTCGACATTTAGCGTAAAACCTTTTTTAACTAATGTTGAAACTACCGTCGGTGTGAGAGCGACACGTTTTTCATTTAGAAATGTTTCTTTGGGTACACCGATCGAAAGTGATTTATACGGTGCGCCGGCTATGATCTTCTTTCCTGGTGCAGCAGCATCAGTAGCGACTTGTTGGGCTAATTCAGTTGTTGTTGGCGTCGGTGTTGATGATGTTGGACGACGACATATCCAGGATATTTTATTCAAACGGTTACTTTTAAATAAAATCTGTTGGGCGCGCACGACAGATACCATTTTGTGTTCTAGGAAAAAGAAGCAAACAACAACAACAATACTGCAATTCGATTCAATCGTGAACATACTTGATACTGAGTACCAATAGTTAATTTTACATTCTCAAGAAAAATCTGAAACACA